>Ga0123353_10014163_pt1 | contig 11479 bp, 4 predicted proteins | sample TergutLab28metaG_3_FD_92763 | JGI IMG/M metagenome (GOLD analysis project Ga0123353, IMG submission 92763) | Labiotermes labralis P3 segment gut microbial communities from Petit-Saut dam, French Guiana - Lab288 P3 | ecosystem: Host-associated > Arthropoda: Insects > Digestive system > Gut ... | reverse complement strand
TCAGGCTTATTTTGTCAATTGTGTCACAAGATGCTATGCACACTTTGGGATCCCAAAGTGTGCATAGCATCTTGTGTCACAATTGACAAAATAAGCCTGAGGGTGACTAATCTATAGTCGAAACATGTAGCCTTATAATTACCTTGAGTAATAAAGTTGATTTTGCTGACGTACACTATTTAATATTATGCTACGTTACAAGCACATCGTGATGCTTCCATTCAAAAAAAAAAACTCCCATTGACTTCCTATAGTTGACAAATTTTCGTTTATAAGAGGCATATTTTGTAAGCAGAATTCCCCAGGCTGTAACGGTTGTGTTAATCCAGCATTTTTTATTCCGCAAGAAGCAACATTCATAGCAGGGGTTATATGCAATAGATGGCGCAAGATACAGTCAGGAACTAGTGCAAGAGCCAAAACTTTGGACAGTGAGTCTGGAAAAGTCCTATGAAATTTCAGGAAAAAGTATTAATAATTAAATGTTATGTTCTTTTACTTATAAATTTTTGGATACTTTCAAATCTTAAGGGACATTTAGGCCTGAATAATATGCAGTACATACTCAGATAAGACGTGATCGCAATCAGAGATAACAGGATGTCTATTCTTACATTTACAAGGTACCTTGCACAGACCATCGTTATAAAATAAAATTCGAAGGAACCTGAAAATATATCCTTATAAAGTGTTTTTATTGACACTGCATCGTAATTTCTGAAAAATAATCCAGATGAATATCGATAATTCTTACTGTGTATGTGCATTCTTACTGGCGAGTATGTGCACACATACTAAGAGATTTTTATACGCCCTTTATTTTAATTTTCTTCTATTTCCTAATTTATAAAATAATCCGTTAGATGTCCTGAATTGATACAGTCTCAACATGAGGCTTATTTAACTATCAAATCAATAATGTCGTTATTGAGAAGCTAACAGTCGCTTAGTTAATTAAGGAATACCCAGCACTTTATGGTAGCCGCAGGTTCGTTATCTGCATAACAAGACACTACCAGTAACTCCAGTCTATATTTTGTAGTCTAATTTTTAAAGATCCATTTTAATAAGTCGCACCCACCTTGCTTAACACTTCCCAGTAATAGTCTAACTCCATAATTTCCAACCAAAATTTCGTAACGTGTCTTATTTCTTTCATGCCCCACATATCTCCTCTGACTGGTCATACATATACGACTACTGCCCACAAAGCCATAAGTCTAATCTTGAGAGTCTCTCTCGTAAGACTCTGAACCTTCACATGAACTTGGCCCTCTAATGAAATGTTACACAGCTCCTCCATCTACATCTCCATGGCCAGAATATTCTACCGATAAAGGCAGACTGTATTTTAATACCAGCTCTACTTTGAAAATCGTTTGTTTCATAACAATTACATCCAACTTCTCTGGTAAAAATACAATTACAGGCGCATTTCCAGATGCGACGTTTTTTACTTAAGGATGGAAAGACGAGACTCTCCGACACAAAACACAACTTTTAAAACACATGTATAAAGAATAGTCTGTAAATAAAAGCATGTTCATGCATTATGAACAGAATATCAAGCTGCAAGTACAAATATATTTCTTTATTCAGACCGTCTTTTCCGTAGTTGCTAATCTTGATTATGTATTACACAGAAGACTTAAAAGAAGCAAAATATTTAAGTTTTAACAGGAACCAATATTTTATTGGTAACGAATTATCTTGAAAGACAGCATGAACCTTTTGTGTCCAGCAGTTTATGTCTGACGTAATTTCATCTTTCAAAACATGGGACTATCCGTCTTCTATTCTTTGTCATGTCGATTTCGACGATTCAGGCATTTCATTTAACAGCGGTCTAACATAATATCAACTTCTTTTTGAAAAAAAATCGGTAGCTGAAGTAGACAGCTAATTCCACTATAATTTTTGTAATTGTGTTTCAGTATTCTCTCCATAACGTAAGAAACTTCCAGACATATACATCAAACACTTTTTATCTATTATTTTTCCTCGGGTCACTACATAATTTATGATATCTTGTTGACACACTGCAGTTCGGAAGCAGCCTTAAGCTTCAGGCTGTTTTTGTCACCTCCGGTTTGCTTAATCTACTTGTTGAACTTGTCGGTATAGCAGCATAAATCTTCTGACAACTGCTAATATAATTATAGAGTTCCATACGAACCGGATAAGGGAAGGCTGTGTACTACACAGGGCAGTAAACTATTTAGCCGACAGAGAGAGCTCAACATTCAAGCCATTTATCAGCTCAGAGCCCACTAGCCCTTTCGGCTTTCGCTGTGTTGCGTGTACTTATCGTGTTCTGTGTTCAAACACTATGTTGTTCTGTGGATATAAACACTTCGGAGGAAAAAGCTGCCTCCTTCTGCAGGTTCGACGTACATGTTTCTTTTAAATATTGGTATTCACATCCAAGAATATGGGGACCGCATTAGCACAGTGGTTAAGGTGCTGTGCTACAAATTACAAATCGGAAGATCGCTGGTTCGATTCCAAATGGTGTCACTGGAATTTTTCACTTACATAATCCTTCCGACCGCACTATGGCCATGGGGTCGACTCAGCCTCTAACAGAAATGAGTACCAGGAGTATTTCCTGGGGGTAAAAGCAACCGGTGCGTAAGGCTGACAACCTTATCACCATCCTGGGCCATTGTCACGTGATCTGGGAACTTTAATTTCCTGGAACCATCTGGGCACCTCGGGCCTGTAATGGGACTGATTTACCTTTTTTACCTTTACATCCAAGAATATACATACTTTCGGAGTAGAATAGCCTACCTCTTCTACTAACGTTACCGTTTTCTGGGATTTTACACCGGGTATACAACGAAATAGTTGCCAGCGCTATGGAAAAATGTATTACCTCTGTATATATAGGAAATAAGTAATGCAATGAAGACTACTGTCTTTTGTATGCTATGTCGTGTAGAGTGGTGTACAGGATCACGCTCCTTCTGTCTTCAGAATATAAACTGCCTACTTTGAGTGCAGTCTTGTGAATTCCGATGCCATGCTTTCTGATACGCAGATAATACCTTATCGGGAAAACTTGCAACCCATATCTAGAAGTTGCAGTAATACTTCTATTAAGACCGGGTCTTCTGGGTTGTGACGGGGTGTTTTGGAGAGACCTTTCACCTCCACCTACAGTGTGTTCGTCTTTAGCAATTCGTAATACCGTTCGGTTCTTTCAATCACATGCTGGGAAAATAACATACATTGAGTAAGATCACTTCCTTTTTAATTCATTCCGAATTTTCATTTTCAACCATGCTAAGTACGTGGTATAGGCTCTTTCTTCCTTTTCGTGTCTCTTGACAAGGAAAGTGTCACAGGATGCAGACTTTCCATGTACAAAGTTGCCGTGCTGTGCTGAGAGGCACAATAAAAGCGACACCTGTAATATTTCTCATTCATTTCCACACAAACGTAGTGGTTGAAGCTGTGTTTTAATTAACCGAAAACCAAATAATTAACCACCTCCACCCGTTTAAAGTTCAGAAGTGCCTAGGACGTGAGAGGTTTCTTGCTGTCGAAACAAGAGAATTTCAACTTAGTCATCCTTAACAGAAAACAGTACGTGGTGTAATATGGAGGTAATGAACACTTTGATGGTAACAGCCGGACCAGGATTTCTATCATAGTAGATGGCTCAAGGAGTTGCTACTGAAATGAGAGGTCGAAAGTCAAAGGTGACCTGCGTGATACATGTGATGTGCCCTTCTAGCTCAGTGCTGTGTGTCTATATGCCTGCTGTGAGAAAAATGAGTTTCTGAAAGTTATTTCCATAAACTCTATTCAGTATGATGGAGAAGAATCACGTGACTGTATCACAACGAGTAGTGAAATGATGGATAGAAAGGGACACAACAACCTGTCAATTGAACGCATCTCATTAAACAGGTAGGTACGAGTCTATGTTACGCGGAAGTCATTTGTAGCGATTATGACGAAGATCCGTCCTGAGTATGTGAGCAGTTTACTGGTTTAATTTGGTAAGGATTATAACTTGGCAGTAGAGTCGCAGGTAAAAACACATAATTAATGATAATGATAATAATAATAATAATACAGGGGTGCTGATAAGTCCTTAGTCCGATCAGGAAGGGAACAAACTAATGTTTCTGTCAGAATGGTGTGAATTTCCTTCGGCGCCTTGCCTTGTTGGAAAAGAAACTTGATGACAGTTCGCGTCTCGATTTTGTTGAAATCGCGCGCGTCCCTGACATGCTTCCGAGCTTGTTTCTTTCTTGGTCATGCTAAGGACTCTTCAGCACCCCGGTAATAATAATCTAAATCAGAATCTAAGAAGTAAGGTTCTCACAAAAACAAGTGACATTTTTATATCTTCTGTAGTGTAATGCCATAAACTTTAGGAGATAGGTATGGCGAAAACTGCTGCCTCCATCTTCAGGGTAAAGGAAATAAAGATGGAGAATGTAGGACCTCCAAACCTTACTACCTGTCTACCAAACACGTTGGCGTACCTCCAGAAGAATGCAGTGTTGACTATTTAGTAAGAACAATGGTTTAATGACTGTAGTTAACATATCTAGCAACTGCATTGAATACGTGGTGTTTACGCCCCGGATGGCACTAACGCACAGCAGAAGGACGTGTATCAAAGAGTTTTTTTTTTAAGTTTTGCTGACCGTGCATCTCGGTATATTTATCTCAGTAATTAACCAACTTGTGCATAAAATTTTTATTTTACAATAGGTTTATTTCATGCCTTTACATATTTCGAGCATATGGTGCTCGAAACATGTACAGGCATGAAATGAACCTATTGTAAAATAAAAACGTTGTGCATCAAGTTGGTTAATTACTGAGATAAAAAAAGTGTATTAAAGAGTTGTTACTCTCTCAGCGCTGGAGTGAAAGAGTAAAATCACAGACAACTCGTTAGCACAGCCTGCGTCTAAGCAAAAGCTGGAAACCGACACCTCTGGACTAGAAAGTGATAAGGGGAACGAAACATGACGATGATGATGATGATGATGATGATGATGATTACGATGATAGTCATTTGTTCCTTATTTTATTAAAGAAGCTATTTCAGCTTCGTAATTAGTGTAACTGTAAATAAAGAATTTACAGACATTTTAGAGGTGAAAATCGACGTCTGTTTTGCAGTAAGCTTCCATAATTTTCCAGGAGAGACTTTAAAAAAATATAAATCGAGGAGATGTCAGTTGGTAAACCGATCTCTACATCATCTGGCCCGAGATTTTTGTGTGCACAGCGCAAGTAAGTCACTGTTGTCTGATGTATAAACCCCACATATATTGCACTTAAACCATCGATCCCCTTTTAGTACAAATCGCAATTAAGCTCAATTTTATTACTGTTTTGCGCTTCAGTGTGTAATTTATCTGTTAAATTCTGCAGGCCCCAAGGACAGCCCTCTTTAATTTTCCAGATAAACGTTTTAACCAAACGTCTATGACAAAGAAGAATTGCCGTTGTAATGAGTATATGCGAATACAGGCTCGTAAAATTGCCGATTTAAAGTCTTTTAAATTGTTCAACATTCAGAGATCCTGTTTCCATCTAACAAGAAAGACAACTCGAATTTCTCTTACTTCCTATATAAGACTAAAGAATCCTTAAGTGACTGTAACTAAGATTCTTAATTTCTCACTAACTAAAGGGGGTCTATCCGTACGTAAGACATGTTAAGCGCCTTAAAAAGCAACAATACTGACGAAGTAATAGAAGGCTGGTGAAAAGTACACACTTAAGTGTTCATAATGCGTAAACTTTACCAAACATTGCTCGGATTATCAAAGGTAAAGTTTTTACATGAATGACGAGTATAGGATGCATTAGAAGGCATATAAAATTTTCGTCAGTAATCTAAAGGGATATCAAGGCATAAATGGCAACGTTAAACTGGGCCCTAACGTGAGGTCCGAGCAGAAGTGAATTCTTACTTTGCTACAGCATTTATTTCTAGGAGAGCATATGTTTCGAATTAATAACTTTGTGTTATTATCTCGAAGGCATTTCTACTCAAAAACAAATTCGGTGTACATTGATTTTGTCTGCTATAACCTCAAAATTTAGAGCCGTTATCGTGTTTCTCACTGCTAAATTAAAAATTCTGTTGAGGCATGCTGATGATATAACTCCACAACAAATTGCACATTCCTTGTTCCAGAGAAAATATTCGCATTGCCGGCATCTTGTTATAATCACATTCTACGAATATAATACATTAGCAAAAGTTGCTCATTATTTCAGCTAAATTATCATGCATTAATTATTGCAGGATCGAAAAGTAACTCGCACACCACATGTTCACGGGTCCGCCATGTTGTTATGAATGACAGATATTCATAACCTAAGATTTCTAAGTAACATCCTACGGTTTAATATTCATACCAAGCTTCGTGGAAATTAGTTACTTGGTTCAAACTCTGAAGAAGGGAGACAAAGAGTCATACGTCAACACAACTGTGACGTCAAAAGACTAGTACTTTTCTTCCTAAGAAGGAAACTGGTCTTAAAGTGAATCTCAGAGAAAGAGGGCAAGACAGTGGACTGAATTCCCCATTTCCGATACCAGAAGTAGTTTATCTCTGTGGATTTCTAACTTTGCTCCGTTCTTCAACTCACAACTGCCTTCTGTGTGAATTCGATTTCGTGAGATGTAGAATGTTATGCGTCTGAAAGAAAGTGGGTCCCACATCCTGCGAAAGTCAATGAAAGTAAACAGGAAATGCCATAATCACTTTGTTAAGTTCTAGATCAACAGTGGAGAACTTGCGGACCGCATGTGGCCCACAAAAAGTCTCCTGTGTTGGTAGAAGCGTAACTAATAACGCCTACATGACGAAGTAACCACTGATATTGAAATTCGTTAAAAAGCACTTCTCGCCTCTTCTATGTGTGCTACATCTGCCCACACATCTCGAACCCTCCATCGGACCACAAAGTTCATACTATTGTGCAAAGCCTGTGTGTCTTATTTCGTCTTATATTTCCTTCGTTTGTCTATGTTATTCACTGAAAGTTAGATATAGAAGTTTCACAATACATATTGTGGACTTCTGGGTTACGGCACAATGTAAATTTGGGCGTGGTTAGTGTATTTTCGAAGGAAAAAAACTGCTACCATATTCATTTCTATCCTGCAGGTGAATGCAGCAGGTTTCTCCAGAAACGTTGGCAGTCAACTTCGAAGCCACAGGATCTCATAAACTAGAATTTCATAATTCTTTCCTCCCTCATAATTTAACATCTACAGGATTCACAAACGTAAGTCTACGGTCTTCTGGTATTAAGCGCAATGTATCTCCCGCTATATACCGACGTCTTGGGAAAACCTGCTGCTTCCATGTTCAGGATACAGACGTAGGAAACAGATTCAACCGAAACATTGGTACCTACCCGCCTACCAGACTACACGGACTCACATTCTAGAAAATCGCAGTGTAATATTTTTTATCGTGGCTCGAAAACCCACGGGGGCCCAGGGTCTTCCAATGGCGAGGCTTCACGATCACGGACAGACACACCATATTCGGCAGGAATCCTCCGGACGAGTAATTAACCCCTTCGCAGAGACCTCTACCTAACGGCGCACAACACTCATACACAACAGGCGCACATACCCTCGGCGGGATTCGAACCCGCAATCCCAGCCAGCCGTCGGCCGCAAGCCTATGCCTTAGACCGCGCGGCCACCGGGATAGGCTAACCTAAATGTTAACCTCCGTAAAAATCTCCAATTTCACAAATCTATTGATGAAGTAGCCTTGGAAAAAATATTTAAACCTTTAAAATCGTTAAATATTTCGTGGCAAAACTGTGTGAATCAAATCCGTTGGAATAATAAGTTTAAACAAGACATAGAGCATCAATCCATGAAGGAATATAGAAGAGTGGAAACACATTCTTAACGTGGGCACTAGGTCAGCTTCATCACCGGCTGCTTTACCCTTGGGGAAAAAGCCCACTTTACCCATTTAACGACAGTGTAGCTGGGACCCAGAATCGATCTTGAAGCATAGCGGGAGACAAAAACTCTTGCCTCTGCCGGTAACCGAACCATGCACGGTCGTCTAGTTCGTTGTCACACGCGCAACGAGCTCGCCCGGCTCCCGATACAACAAACATAGGCCTCCGAAGGCAGTTTGGACTGATAAGGCAGAGTTGTTATCGCACGTCCAACTAGCACGCGGATGTTGTAAAGTAGAGCAACAGATAACAGTATTTGCGTCTTGGTCTCGCAGCTTCGTCGCACCACCTGTTATGATCACTCCAGTGGAGTAGAAACACACATAGCACTTCGTCAGGCATGTCGATGCCGGCCGTATATGGGAAAGATGACAAAAGACGAACAATATCACGTCTCGCACACCGAGGACACTGCATGCACAAGCAGCCGGGATCGATTCGACAGGCGTAACAAAAAGCTACAACACTTGTCAATAAAGTGACTGGTAGTTGGTTTCAAGAGGCTTGACGACAGTCCGAGGCACCCTTAGCGTTTTTTTTTATATACTTCTCGGCATTACACAAAAGGATTCAATTAACGAATCTACTTTGTCTGTATTACTAATTTCTGAGCAAAAAATTTAACTCGAGACATCTCAAATACGAAATGGGTGTGATAGCCACTTCAGCACGCGTTAAGTCCTGACAGGCACTGGAGGCCAATTAGAATTAGGGGGGATGAGTTTTAAATCTAGGCAAGAAACAAGTCTGCTTAATTGCACCGTGAAATGCTGTTTATGTTGCCTTGCAACAGGTCTGTTCAAACGGACGCAACAGCTTCTACTCCGCACATGACGATACGTCATTTCGTAGCCACTAACCTCACAAGACAGACGGTCTACGCACAATGTAATATTGAGACGCGTTTGCTGTCACGAAAAAGCAACAAGTATTACACATTATAAGAATGTGTCTTGCCTTAGTTATCAGGCATGAATATCGCATGCCCAGTAGTGTCATCTGTGGCCTGTCGGGCTCTACCATATTTTTCCACATTATCTCATAAAAAGGCACAATTTTCGGGAAAAGGGTACTGAACATAGAATGCGTGTTTTGATCTTCTCCACAACGTCTGGAACATTTATCATTCCAAAAAGTATTCAACGAGATACTGACATAAATTTACATCGGTCTTCACGTAAAGTATCCGTTATTCTTGTCAGATTTGAATGGAACCTGGATTTTCTCGACAGGTTCTGGAAGAATTCCCAAATATCAAATTTCATTAAAATTCATTTAGTGGAAGCCTAGTTCTTTCACGTGGATAGGCAGACGGAAGGACAAACACGACAGAGCGAGTCGCTTTTCGCAATTTTGCAAACACGCCCAAAAATGGGATCCTTCCATGCATATTACAAAAACACAGTCAAAATATGTTAAACATAGCAAGACCACCTCTTATTTAAGCAAGTTAAAAGCAAGTCTAAACGTTACTTGCTTGTTACATACATGTACTGTAGGCTTACGTATGTTTAAAAGCGTCGTCAAACAAACGAAGGATCCGTACGTGACATCTGCATGTGTACAATAAAAGCAAAGCAGAAATATACGTGACCGATGTACGGATTTGGATTTCTGCACATTCTAAATTCAAGGACGTGGAACTGCAGATTGCAGCTTGCTTCTGGAACTCAAAGAAAAAATATCATTGCTTAATATACGCAAACTGAAGCCGAGCTTATAGGGAATACAATTTTTACACATCCTGTCGTATTGCTCCTGCTCTTCCTTGTGCGTGTATCCATACGTGTGCGTGTGCGTGCGTGCGTGCTTTACGGTGCTCGTGCATCAGTAAGAGACACAAAGAGATCTGAAACTCGATGAAGTGTGTTACCTTCGAAAAAGACAATATCTGCTTAGAAAGTAAATTAGGTGATTACGGAACCCAAATATCTATAGCGTTTTTCAGCAGGTAACCGAACATGAAGAACCCAAACCTATATTTCGCAAACGCAGTAAACGTGTTAGACCAGAATTCTCTCCGTTTGGTAACTGAAACTGGATCCGTTTATAGTCGTGGCGTTTGTGCCCTAGGAGATTCTGAAAATTAGTAGTCGCTCTGAAGTGATGCTTACCCCGTTTATACACGTATATTGGGGAATTCTGAACACTGGTGATGTCTTCTGGGAGATAATTTTCCAACTTGTATTCCAAGGCACTATGAAAATTATTACAGAACCTTCTTAGTGTATGTTTTCGCGCTTGTCTATCTGTACATTTCGAAAATCGACACAGCAGTTCGGGTGTGATTGTACTCATTTACATTAATTTAATATTCATTCATTCAATGGCTCTGGTTGTTATCAAATAATAAATGTATTTGTATCCTTTGTGACAAGGTGGATTAAAAGTGTTATTTTTTATTCCCTGAACAAATATTTATAATTGTAGGTAGTTTTGCTGATTTACCTTTCTAGTACATGTATCTGTCTATGTGCTTATGAGGATTAATTTCTGTAGGTAAAAATATTTTGCTGTCTTTGTCTACCTTTAAGCCGTTAAAGAATACTAAATCTTTGAATTTTGCCCACAAAGATATCAATAGGTTTATTACGATTATCATAATAGGCAGTAGTTATTTTTCTGAGAGCATTAATGAAATTCATTTGTAACAGACATGCAGAAATACAGACGGGCAGGCAGGCAGGACACTAACTTTCAAGTATTATGTATATAAATCTCATAGTCAAAATACTGACTTGATTTTACGTGAAAAATAAGTGTAATTACTTCACATGTGTTTATATTTTATTTTATCTGTGCATTTACATTGCCAATGTTTTATCGTGTATTCCCAGATATGTATGTTATTTTATTCATTACACCGTAGTTGTTTTTAAAATTTAGTTGTAACGATAAGCAACCTACCGAGGAACGGAGTAGCTTTCCAGTGCTGAAGATTGTCTTGTAACGCCTGCTACATATTTGGTGTATTAGCGAACAAAACATTACCTCCCTGCCTACCTCACCCACTGCAGAGAACGGAGTCCTTCTTGAGGAACTAATACGTCCCTAGCCATTCAAGTTTTTCCGCGCATTGTACGGAACCCGAAGATTCGTTTCCGTGTTGGCAAGAACCCGCAATATGTCCATATACCTCCCACCCTATTTATTCACGATTCATTTTAATGTTATGACCCCAGCTATGTCTTAGGCCTTCGACGTGGTCTCAAAACTTCAGATAAATTTACTTAAGCGCTGTATGCATTTTTCTGTCCAGCATACTCGTCAAATGCCGGCGAAATTCATCTTCTGCGATTTGATCACTGAAGAATAAGAATCAGGAAGCCGCTCACTATACATCCCCCTCTTATTTCATCTACCACAGATCTAAATATCTTCCTCAACACTCTGTTTCGAAACACCCTCACCCTATTTTGACGTTTTGCTGACCGTGCATCTCAGTATATTTATCTCAGTAATTAACCAACTTGATGAACAAATTTTTTGTTGAACAGAC
>Ga0123353_10014161_pt1 | contig 11479 bp, 6 predicted proteins | sample TergutLab28metaG_3_FD_92763 | JGI IMG/M metagenome (GOLD analysis project Ga0123353, IMG submission 92763) | Labiotermes labralis P3 segment gut microbial communities from Petit-Saut dam, French Guiana - Lab288 P3 | ecosystem: Host-associated > Arthropoda: Insects > Digestive system > Gut ... | reverse complement strand
TTCCGCGAGCTCAAAATACAGCCGGTAGGCCGCCTCGCAGCGCGGGCATATCGTATCGGGGCAGTGGTCGTCTTTGCGTTCCGCGTACTGCGGATATACGCCCGTTATATAGTAGGCGTGCGATAAAAACTGGAGCTCCGGTATAACGTCGATTCCGTAGGCTTTCGCGTATTCGGCGATGCCGCGTACAGTTTCCTGCGGGAGGTATGAGCCGCCGCCGAGCTCCGTATGCGTGCTGTCTTTCCAGTACGCGTCCGAAGCGGAAAAATTCGACATGCCGCCGGGGAAATTTTCTATGTTTTTGCAAAAACGCTCCCAACCCGCGTTTATTTCCGGGTGCCTTTTATACTCCATCCCGCCGCCCACTTCTATTATCAGCGTGTTTAGCTTCAGCAGTACAAGTATATCGATTATACGCTTGAACCCGGCGACGTCTTCTTTTGCCGGCATGTATAAATGCACGCCCCTAAATGGCATAAACGGCGTTTCCGTAAATTCGGCGTCCGTGAATTTTTCCCCGTCAAACAGTTTAAGCAGCGACGATACCGCGTATGCGGCACCCCTTGGTCCACCGCCGTATATTTCGGCGCGGTTTTTTTTGCATGTGATTTTGAATTCCTCGCAGCCGAGCGAAGCGTCGCGCTTCAATAAGATGTCGGCTGTTTCATTCGCGGTTATGTTCATCTCGATGTTGTGCCACAGCTTCATAAGCCTGCAAAGCAGTTCTGCGGCCTGCGAATCTTCTTTGTTTTCAATGTATAAATTCATTTTTTGCGCCCCCTCACCATATTTGTAAATCCGATATAAACCTATTATAAATTACTCGCAGAGGTCTGCGAGTTTTTAAGTCAATCTTCTGCGTCGTCTTCATTTTCTTGTGTTTCTGCAATTTCAGCAAGTTCACGCAGTTTGTTTTCGAGTAATTTTTTATCGGGTAAATGGAGTTGATAATTTGCTACGAGTGCAGGAGACATGCTTCGGCGCAAAGCGTATTCGACAATCGCATCGTCTTTATCAGCGCAAAGTATCAGTCCGACGCTTGGATTTTCATTTTCTTTTTTTATATCGCTGTCAAGCGCCTCAAGGTAAAATTCAAGCTGCCCGAGATGCTCAGGTTTAAATGCTCCGACTTTTAATTCAATGGCGAAAAGACAAGCCAATTCTCGGTTAAAAAACAATAAATCTATTTTGAAATCCGAGTTCCCGACTTGGACACGATATTCATCACCGACAAATGTGAAGTCTTTTCCGAATTCCAAAATAAAGTTTTTCAAGTTGGCAAGAATAGCTTTCCTAAGCTCGTGTTCTTTATGTTTATGCGGGATGTCGAGAAATTCAAGAATATAACTATCGCGTAATGAGGCCAGTCCCGCATTCTTGGCGATTAACAGCTTGTTTTTATCATCCGAAATCATTGTGCGCTCAAAAATCATACTGTCAATCTGCCGTTCCAATTCACTTGTGGAATAACGGTTTTTCGCCGTAAGCAACAAATAAAATTCCCGCGCCTCGTCAGTTTTTGCCCGCGCCATAATTTTTAGGTTATTCGTCCAATTTATTTCATGTGCCAAAGCAACGAGCCGTTCGTTGTCTTTATAAGTTTCGTAGAACTGCCGCATCCTCCAAATGTTAGACGCAGAGAAACCTTGAATTCCCACATAGTGCGACTGTATGAACTTTGAAAATTCTTTCACGATAGCTTTTCCCCAACCATTGTAGTTGACTTTCACGCTGACATAGGCTCCTATTTCCCAATACATAGCGATAACTTCGCGGTTTACGGCTCGGAAAGCGTTTTCGCGAGCGCGCTCTATTATTGATATGATTTCATCGTATTCAGTTTTATTGGCTTGGTTCAGTTCATTATTCATCATTAAATTAATCCGCCTTTTTTTATATATTAATTTTATTTATATAAATCATATGAACGCTCCTATAAATTTAATACCACAGCATTTTCCGGATTTGTAAACCCTATACAAATATATTATAATATAATTATCATAAATTTAGTTAAGAAAAGATAAATAATTTATGAATATCCAAAACACCCGTTTTAAATTTTCAACGGGTGTTTCGGTATTGATTATTTTTATTTGTACGACGATATTTATTTATTTTTTATAATTTTGAAATCTTTTATATTGCTTCCATTACCTTTGATATCATATTCAAGGGTATAACCAGTAAGAGGGTGATCAATGCCAAACGTGAATCTACCGTCTAAATTAGCGTTATTGCCATTAAGATTTATATTGTAGCGTACAATCTGTTCAGTTCCATTTGAATAAGTTTCTTTAACATCGAATGTTAAAATCCACACCCTGCTGTTTTTCATTGTTTCTATAATGCTTATGAATGTTGCATTTGTTGCATTCGTAAGATAAACAATCCTCCATGCGGCATATAAGATTATATTATCCCTAACCGGCTCGTTAAAGTCGTAATGTTCGCCGTCGACTCCCCCGATACGCCAACCATCGAAGATAAATCCCAATTTATTAGGATCGGCCGGTTGTACAGCCTTCTCGCCTGAAATAACCTTTGCTGTCGTTATAATTATGCCGTCTACATCGAAACTGATGTATAACGCTTTTTCTACAAATACAGCCATAACCGTCACATCGTTGGCGGGCATAGTGAACGATGTTGTTGCACTATTTACATTTTCAAATTCGCCGCCGTTTGATGACGTCCAGTGGCTAAAAATATAATCATCATTTGCCATAGCAACTAATATTATTTGTTCTCTGGTTTCATATAAACCGCTCACATTTGTTAAGATATTTCCTCCAAACCCTGCTGTTATATCCAGTTGATACTTCTCCACTTCGCTAGCAGTAACATAAAGCATAACAGAATCAATATATCCACCGTCATATGTTATAGCTGTTATCCGCGTTACTCCTGCACTACGACCACTTATAATACCAAGGCTATCAACGTGGGCGATATTTAAGTTTTCTACTTCCCATCGAACATTTTTATTTGTCGCGTTTGAAGGATAAACCGTTGCGGAAAGTTTGATTTCATTTTGATTTTTATCGTCCAGATTTAAATAAATAGCGGAATTATCGATACTTACTGATGTCGCATGTATAATGGTTAATTCTTCCGGCGGCAAATCAATAATCTCAAATGTTTCGGGCTTATATACAATAATAATCTCATAATTTTTAAATTCGCTGTAATTTGGTTCGGAAGTTTCTACTTTGAAGAAAATAGCTTTACTATTTCCATCACCGAAATCAATATCGTTTAAATTAATCCGGTGCGTGAATAACCGACCCTCAAATTGATTTGTGATACCAAGATTTTCCGTCCTTATAACATTGCCATTAAGCGAATCCTCAATTACATTGACGGTTACATTTGCAGGTGTGGCTGAATCATTATTTATTTGAGCAACCACTAAAACCGTATCATCAACATGATATTGAGTCAAACTTATCGCAACATCAACTTCGCCAAGTTGTATTGCTGCATTGTTATTATTCATGTCATACTCTCCGTCAGCAAATACGCTGACGTTCATTTCCGTCACTTCATTCAAACCGGATATATCAATGTAAACAATGAAATCCTCTGTATGTCCGGGTTCTACCATAACGCTATATTTTGATGAATAATAACTTTTTTGTGCGGAAGCGATGTTTACGTTAAGGCTTTGTACTGTGTTTTCGCCCAAATTATTTATTGAAATATAAACCGGCACTAAACCATTTACAGCGTCTTTTTTGTTTGCGTAAGCGTATATCAGCTCGGTTTCTGTTTTTGGAGTTACTGTCGCAAAAACAAGCGAACTCATTTCTGTTTCCGGGTTTATCGTATTCATGACAATGTTCCATGTGCCGTTATCAGACGAGACAGCATCCGCGAACCAAATTAACGCATCGTCAATCGTTAGTAATGTTATCGGAAGCGACCAGTTACCATTACCTAAATGTATTGCCGCGTTGATTGAATAATTATCGCCATTGTTGTTAATCCAAACGATAGCATCTTTATTATTCGCTTTTATAAGTCTGTAAGACGAAGCGACGGCGTATTCATCCGGAATCGCTACTCGTGTTGATATCCGTGTTGTAGGATCAAAATTATAAACACTTCCCAATGAATGCCAATAGAATAACCCGTTTTGATATTTAATCGCTATAGCGGAATCTTCACCGGTAAACCGCATCGCTCTGCCGAATGTTAAAATGTAACCTGCTGTTTCATCTACATTATCACCGGCAGCAAAAGCGATTTCAAGATTGTTGTTGACATATCCCGCAACCAATTCGGAAACAAACATATCCGTTTCATATAACTTAACAGGTGCGTTGAAATTGCCGTTTACAAATTCGCTTTTCATAATCGAATATGCGCCTTCAACACCCATAGGATCGCAGGCGTCGTTGCTAACCCATAAAATGGAGGTTTCGATACCGTTGACCGCGATTGTGGGATACATATTAAGAACGTCGTTATCGGTTACGAAAACTTGATTCTCAAAAGTTCCGGTCGTCTTATTAAATTTTGCGAAGGCTATTTCCGAATTTTCAGAAATCTCACGCAATAAATCTATCGCATCCGATTGATTGACTTGGGCGTCCAATTTTTGCCAAACAACGTATAATTCATCGTTTTCGACTATAAAATCGTAAAAGAAATCTGCTGTGCCGTTATCCCAAACAGGTTGCGGTACAGACCAACTGCTGTTTCCGTTTTTATTTACCGAATACATCAAAACGGTATTATTTCCGAGCGTTTTCGCTGGGTCGTCAGATTGGAACAGCATAACAAAATCGTTTCCAACTCTTGTGATTTGCGGAATCGTATCAGGCATTACCCAATCTTGTAACGAATGTATACTATCGTTGCCAATACTTGCTGCGCTGAACATAGAAATTTGTTTACCGCCACCGTTCCATGCAGTTGTTCTTTGCGTGTAATCTCGTGAAGTCAAAGATAATTCAGGATATATCCCATCGGGAATCTCACCGAATAATGCCATCGCTCTGGCTCTATCGTCTATTTTATCGTCAATATCCCAGAGTTTATAGCCTGGCGGAGGAATTTGTGCAAATGTCCATTTAAAATCAATAACAAATAAAAGTTTTATTTTGACTGAACCGGAAGCTTGGATATAACCTTTCCAAACTGGGTCAATATGTGTACGAGAAGTGTTCCATTTTCCTCCTGTTGTTATCTCTAATGCCGCTTCACCCTCTACACCAACAGTTGCGAGTCCTCGAATTCCTACCCCTGCACCTAATGTGATTTTAGGAATGGTTATTTTTATTTCGGCACCTAATCCAAAGCGCAATCCGCTATCCTCATCCGGTCTGTAAAAACCTAATTCACCTGTAAATTCTGCTCCTACAGTAATTTTTAATTCATAATAAACGGGTACAGGGCCTAACATAAACGTTTGTCCCCAAACGCGACCATACTCCAATCCGGCAATAATGCCCCCTTTGGCATGGACGACATTTCCGTTTTTGTCCAGTTCTACCTCTAAAAAGCCTAAAACCTCATATTCAAATACCTGAGAACCTTTCCACGTTGGGCGCTTCATCATATCTTTATACTCGTCCATTATTCTGTCTCTAAATTCAGGATATTTGCCTACTGTGGTCATAGCTTTCATAAATTCGTTAAAATCATCATCTTCTTTCCATTTGCGACCTATCATGCCTTTGATTTTTATACCATTTTCAGTTTGTTCCGTTTTTATTTCAACAGAAACTTTGCCGGTAATTCCCGTGTTTCCTCCTTCTCCGCCAACTCCCCCAATGGAAAAATCGAACGGAAACAGTTTTGCAAAATCTTGACCGCTCGTATTTGCTGAGTTAGTACCAAACAAATCCATTTCTGTGGTATCGCTTGCATCATATGAATTATTAAATTGACTCGTAACAGGATTTTGACGGATAATTGTAATATTAAGCCTAATCGGCTGCGATTCCATTCCGTCGCTTGATACCATTTTCAGCATAACAGGTCGTTCCGGATGCAATAATAAACCAGGCGCAAAACTGAACAGCGCAGCATCCGAGATTTCTCCAAACGAACCGGGTAAAACTGTTAGAGATACACCTTGTATATCTTTACCGTTTTCTCTGTATGAGTTTTGGTAAAGCTCATATTTGGCTGCGGAATTTATCCATTCACCCAAGACAATAAGCTCTAACATTTCGCCATTACCTTCGGTAAAGTGAATTGGCTGTGTTCTTAGGTCATTTCCGCTTTTAGCTTCTGTCGCCATACTTATGTATGGACAGTCACCCGAATTTTTTTCAAGTAAAATTACCCGTTGGGTATTATTCGTTATATTATAACGTTGAATATTATTCATGTAGTTTTCGGCACTCGTTCGAACCATTTTTATGCCTGAAATACCTTCAATAACAAAAGTACCGTAATTATCTGATGTATATTCGATGGCGTCAATGATAATAGTTGCATTTGTCATGGGTTCATAAGTATCCTTGTCGAGAATAATAATTGCATGTATATGGAACAATTGGTTAATAATAAGCGAAATATATTTTTGTTGGCTACCGGCATCATTTATGGCTTCAACAATAAAGTGATAATTGTCTTGCTTTGTCGGTGTTCCGTGTATATTGCCGGTTTCTTCGTCAAGTTCTAATCCCGGTGGAAAATTTCCAGCAATAACGCGCCAACGTATAGGTTCGGTACCGCTTGCATTTAACATATAGTTATATTCTCTGTTTACTATTCCACGGGGAAGTAAATCAGGACTTAATATGACTGGCAAAGATTTGATTATAATTGAAAATTGTTTGTTTTCGCTTCCTAAAGCATTTTCTATCTTGACAACAAAGTTAAATATTCCCTCTTCAACCGGCGTTCCAGTAATAGTGCCATGTGCAGATAAAAATAAACCATTAGGCAAATTGCCGCTGTCAATACTCCAAATACCCGATGCAGTTGCTTCAAAAAAGAATGGTATTCCATTAACTCCAAGGAACACATTGCCCTTCACGCCATTTGGTAAGTCCGTTTGTTTTGTTATTATCTCGGGTTCAATAATCCGGTTTTTCATGTCGGTAACAGTAACGGTACAATGTAGGATAACTGGTTGCCCTGATAGGGGAATAATAACCGATGTGATGGTCGCAACGCCAGGACTTGCCGCTTCAATGCGAGCAGCTTTTCCAAGATTTTCTATAACCTTCACTATATCGGTGTCGCTTTCAATCCACTCTATGCTTTTAATTGTAGCATTTTCGGGAATAAACGCTAATTGTAAAAGTTCTGTTTCTCCTATGTCCAATCTTGTAGATTCTTTTAAAGTGGCTGTTTGGATGGGAACATCTAGTGGTACAATGTTTAAATCGAAATGATCGTAATGCTGTGTAGCGCGTTGGTTCGTTGTTCCTGCTGTTATTCGTATGGGACTATCTGAGGCTGCAATAGCGGTAAACGTAGTTATCACACTATCGCCATCAATTTTTTCGCCATCAATTCGTAATATAGAATCATCATAATCCCAATTAACACCATCATAAAACGCATTAACGGGGTGAACAGTGGTTTTCAATTCAATAGGATCTCCAACCATTATAGACGCAGTATTATCGCTTGGATTTTTCGGATTTAACAACGTTATCCCTGTGGCTATTTGAGTTACTTGTACATCACGCGATTCGCTACGTCCACCAGCGCTTGCTGTGATTTTTGTAACAGCTTCTCCTTTTGGAAATAAATAGGGGTCTAACGAATTGACGGCAGAAACAAAGCCGTTATTTTGATTAAGATTAACAACATTATTAATGCTGCTATCCCATCTTAGGCTATAAAGTTTATTAGCTTTTTCAGGAATAATCGTAGCATTAATATTATAACTTTCACCTACATTGAGCGAAATTAAATTGGTATCCATAATTATATCATCTACGTGATAAAAATCACGTAAAACAGATAAATTACTATTTTCGCCAGCTATATAATATGCCCATGCGTTGGTATGAACAGGACAATTTCCCGGAATACCTCCGTTTCTAAGTTGTTCAGGCGTAATAACAGTTCCTATTTCAGGTCTATCGCCACCGCTTCCTGTTGTAGCGGGGGTAACTACTTGTGTAGATAAAATATATGCGTGAGAACGACCTACAACGGCAGGTGTACCTGAAGATGTACTAATTAATCCACCTGCTCTTCTTGTTCCACCGGAGGCTTCAACATTTCCAGCAGCATAACTATTACTAATCCATATTTCAGCATTATTATTTTCATTTCGGCCTATTAAACCACCAGCATAAGAAGCACTAATAGACATTGCCGATGTGCTAACAGTAGTAAATGAATGATCAATTTCAATATAAGCATTAGGGTGTATGACGCCAACTAAACTTCCAGAACTTGCAGGTCCACCCATAAACGACGTACCTAAGTTCGTTGTAGTTATGCTTCCGCCGGTAACGAAACAATTCCATATTACTGCATTAGCACCACTATTAATTCGTCCGATTATACCTCCTGCATATGATCCAAGTACAGTATAAACATTATCATATGTGGATTGAAACGCAATTCCCTGAGTGCCTACTTCTATACCAAGGTTTTCAATTACTGCACGACCATTTGCTGGGATTTCAGAAATAAGCCCTGCGTTTATCATCGAGTTATCCGCCGAAATAGCCATATGTAAATTTTTTATAACATGACCTTGTCCATCAAGAGTGCCTTGGAAATTTCTAATTGGTGTCCATGCCGCCGACCCTAAGTCAATATCTTTAGTTAAGTGATAAGCCGCAAAAAAATTGGTCGGATAATCTGGATGATTACCTATTCGTGCTAATTCTTCTCTCGAAGATATCGGAATAGAACCAGATGTCGGCGAAAGCATAGCGTTAAAAGGCTCTATAGCGCTATTTGTATCGTTAAAAGCGTAAAAAAACAAAGGTCTGATTTCATAACCCTGAGTTTCAAAAGTTCAATTAAAATTTTTTACGTCAGCAAAAACAACATCATTAATTAAATTTATATCGTTTCCAAGTCTTACAATTCTTTCGCTAAAATCAAAATACGAAATTTTTGGTTCCGTATTATTTAATATGTTCATAAAACCTATAAATTCCGCTTCTGTACTGATAATAAAAATTGGAACGTCGGGGTTGGCAATATACCAATTATAATCCGCTGTAACTGTTTCGATGAAACCATCATTACTCGTATGTTCATTGATCGCTGCTTGAACCGCGTATACCGGTATCATACCGAATAACATAACCATTGCCAATAATATCGCCATGAATCTATGAGTTAATTTTTTCATTATTTTCCTCCAAAAAATAAATATGTTTATGTTGTTCCTCATTTATTTTAGAGTTGAGCTCTCCTTTTTCAGCCGCATTGCTGACGCGCAACGTGGTTAAGCGGTCTCTTTGTATTTTATTTTCTCATTTTGATACATTCCTTCCCCTTTTTCTTCGTTTCTATTTTTGTTTCCAACGGACCCACTTCGGGGGCGCAAGCTCCACGCCCGCGCCGCCCGAAAGCTTACCCGCCGAAAAACAATAAAAGCTGCGCACAGTCCCACGACCATAACACAGCCCTAAATCCGAGATAACACAGCTAAATATATTAAAATATATCACTTGACGTAAAGTCCATATAATGATATAATAATATAGCGGTAGTACGGAGAAATCCGTTGTGTAATGGTAGAGAGTCCTTCAAGGTAGAGTTACCTTTATGCAGACTGCGGGGGTTTCCGAGACTCCCGTAGTCGCTCTCGCTAATATTGTTTTTCTAAAGTGTTTTTGCGTATGTATATTGTACAAAAAAATAACTCTTTTGTCAAGCGTTTTTTTGAAAATTTTATTTTTATATATCCGTTCGGGTTTTGAACTATAGCTTTCAAATCAATATGAAGTCATATAAAACAAATATATCATATTGATATATTATGGTTTTACGCGGATTTTCGCATAATCGGCGATTTTTTGTTGCCAAAAAAATATTCAACGCTTAACGTCTTATTAACCCGGTGTTATTTGATTATTTTCTTGACAAAAATGTATAAAACCTCTATAATGAATAAATAGTAAATTATAGTGAGTAATTTACAGAGAGTGAGGTATTAAAAATAAACATGACGTGGTCAGAATATATGGTTACAATAGCGGCACCGCATTCTAAAAATAATGCTAAACATTGGCTTCGATATTTGAGCAAGGATATTGAGAAATGCGACACAATATTTTCAAGGCAAGATATTGTTGATTTATATAATAATGAAAATTTATCATATTTTCAACGTGTTTCGATAAAAGCCGCTTTTGATATTGATTCACCTACAAGGAAACATATCATCAGATTAAATAATAGAACTAATTTAAATATGATAACAACCGTGAAGAATAATAGGGGAGATACAAAATGAAAATATCGATATGTTCAGGCAGAACTGAAAAAAATTGCGGTATAGATTGGCTCGCTGAATTTTACCAAAAAAATGAATCCGAATTAGAGAAATTTTATTAACGTCAAATAAACTTAGCTTGGAGGTGCATAAACAATGAATTTCCGCGAAAATTTCATACGCACGATAACGTTTAACTATCCGCAATGGCTGCACTACGATATACACATAAACCCCGCGATGTGGGCCGTCTATAAAGAGGAGCTGGAAGATATCGTACTAAAATACCCGTCTGTTTTCAGGGACTACAAAAAGGGAAGCGTCGACTATAATAATATGCACTTTTCGGCCGATAAATTGGACGATAATTTCGTCACGGATATATGGGGCTGCCGCTGGCACTACCCGCTGCGCTATATGGACGGCGCGGTTATCGGGCACCCGCTCGAGGACATATCTAAATTAGACGCGTTCCCGCAGCCGCCGTCGCCCGTTCCGGAACTTACGGAAAGCCAATGGGAGGACGAGATACGGCGCGTAAAAGAGGCGAAGGCGCGCGGCGAAATAGTCTCGGGCGGTACCGAGCACGGGTTTTTATTTCTGCGGCACACATACCTTCGCGGCTTCGACAACGCGATGCTCGATTACGCCGACGAAGACGCGCACGAAAACCTCGGGCGCATCTACGACATGATAATCGCCCACAATATGAAAATTGTTGAATATAACATAAGGCGCGGGAGCGATTATATGCAGTTCGCGGAGGATCTGGGGACGCAAACGGGCACGATAGTGAGCCCCGAAACGTTCAGAAAATGGATCAAGCCCGCGTACGCGGCCTTAATGCAGCCATGCAAAAAAGCGGGTATGTACATAGGCCAGCACAGCGACGGGAAAACCTTGGATATATTAGAAGACCAGATCGAGGCCGGGGTGGACGTCGTAAACCCGCAGGACTTATGCAACGGGATAGACGAGCTCGCGCGCCGCATCAAAGGCAGGGCGTGCATAAACTTGGACATCGACAGGCAGTCTGTGCTCCCGTACGGCTCGCCCAAGGATATAGACGACCTGATACATGAGGAAATGGAAAAGCTG
>Ga0123353_10014160_pt1 | contig 11479 bp, 6 predicted proteins | sample TergutLab28metaG_3_FD_92763 | JGI IMG/M metagenome (GOLD analysis project Ga0123353, IMG submission 92763) | Labiotermes labralis P3 segment gut microbial communities from Petit-Saut dam, French Guiana - Lab288 P3 | ecosystem: Host-associated > Arthropoda: Insects > Digestive system > Gut ... | reverse complement strand
TATCAACCAGTAAGATTATATAGCGCCTAAGACAGATAAAAGAACGTGGAGCGGTGGTGGAAAGCCGAAACACTCGGAGAAAAACCTGTCCCAGTCCTAATTTGTCTGTCACAAATCCCATATGGGCTGGTCTGGGACTGAACCCAGGCCTTCGCCTTGAGAGGTCGGCTAGGCCATTAACCGCCTCAGGATTGGCTCTGGTTCCGTGCTGCTTATTAAGTTCATTAAATATGAATTTTATATGCACACAGTTACAAGAATTAAATAGTAGGAGCCTGCAGAAAAAGTTCGCAATGCATACAGGTAAATTTTGGGTTCTTTATTTTCAGCATATATGAGAAAAACGTGGGCAAAGAATTAAAAACTACCTCAAATTACAGGGAATAAGTCAGCTCATATCTCGTCCACAAAGACGTTGATTTACTATGTGTGTGCCCATTTCAGTGAGAGCGGTTATTCTTCTCTGTAGGCCGAAGGGATAAAACAAAATATTCAAATCTCAAAATTACATATCAGTCAGATCACGTTTCTCCGCCATGTTTGGTGAAAATACTAATGTTACGCAGAAACCTTGTGCATCAATCTTCAAGTTACAGCATCAGGAGGCGGACACCACAGCCAGAACCTGAGATCTCATACGCACATACAAGACAGGCAATGTACGTATTAACGAAACACTGAGGCGCGTTCGAGTAACCACTGGTGCAGTAGGGAAAAAGTATTACATATTCTGAGTATGTGTTTGTAACATTGGTTATCCTGCAAGCAAAGCGCACGCGTCGTATTCGACTGTCACCCACATTATCTCATAAACGGTAGGATTTTCGGGGAAAAAGTTATTGATCACGAAATGAGTGTTTTTTCTCAACAATTTTTATCCGAAACATTTCTCGTTCTAAAAAGAACTGAGCGAGATGTTACCACTAATGTATATTGGTCTTCATGTAAAGTATCCGTTATTCTTCTCGGAGTTTAATAAAAATGTCTCGACAGATTTTCGAAAAACCATCAAATATCAAATTCATGAAAATCGGTCCAGTGGGAGTCGAGCTGTTCCACGCCGACGGACAGATGGATGGACGAATCGACGGACATGATGAAGCCAACAGATGTTTTTTTAAAATTTCGCGAAAGCGCCTAAAATCAGGTCCATACAGGCCCTACGCGCAGAAGAGTGAAACGCACCGGAAACAAGGGGCCACGTTGGTTGGTAGACGCCAAGGAAAGGACAATTACAAATCACACATATCTTTTTCGGCGGCGCAACAGCCCAACACGGTCCTAAGATGCCTCACTTTGAGGTTTCTAGATTACATGCAAAAAAAAAAAACACACACACACACACACACGGCAGGACTTCTCTGAATGAGTTATCAGTTCGTTGCAGAGGCCGCCACCTGCACAACACAAAAGATACACAACAGACGAACATCCATGCCCTCAGCGGGATTCTAACTCGCGATCCCAGCTATTAAGCCGCTGCATCCCGATGGCCTTAGACCGCAAGGCCATCGGGATTGGCATTCACGCATTTAGAGATCAGAAAACAATTCCTATCATACATAAAGACGTAGGACGTAAAGAATGACTCGACAGTGTAACCAAATCCACGAAGCAGAGTTAATCCTGAAAATATAATAGTTTCTCAGCTACCTAAGAACTTCTCCACAGTTTATGGCACATCGAAATGCGTTACGGCGTTCATAACTACATGCCACCTGCCTCTATCTTGAGCCAGATAGACCCAGCAAACTCCCTGCCATCCCAGTTCTTTGAGATCCCTTTTAATATTATCCTCCCATCTACGTCTACATCTACCAAGTTTTCTCCTTCCTCCAGGTCTCCCTACCAACACCCGGTATGTATTTTTCATCTCCTACACAGGTGCCACATGCCGCGCCCATTTCATCCTCCTTAATTAAACCACCTGAAAATTTGGTGAGGAGCCGAAGTCTGCAACTTTCTCCACAGTCACGCAAAACGACCGTCAAAATATGTGAACCAGAAATAACAATAATAATAAATGTGACATAAAACTGCTGGATTCAAACCAAACGCTGTGTTAGAGAACAGAAAATACAGTACCAGAAACTGTAGTAAGTGTTAGTTGAGACGTGGAAGAGTAGAATATTTCACGGTAAACAATTGAATGGCAAGCGTGGGAATAAGGTATATATTTAATATGCGCTCAATTTACAGGCAGCCGAATCTCAGTCGACTGGCGACTGTGGGTTCCAAGCATTTCATAAAATCACATACATACATTCATGTCTAAAGGCCAGCAACACGTCAACAGCACCGGTATGGCACTCTTCAGATAATGGCCGACTTCTTAACCTCTTGACGAAGAAAACAACGTAAAAGAAGTTTTCCATCCACTCTTTCGCAGATATCCGAACAGTGCTGCCTCTTTGAAGGTTTCCAGCTTTCGCCTGCTACCAACCCAAAATTATATTTAAAGATGCAGTCAGTACCACGCATACTACACACAGCCTCCAATACAAATAAAAAATCAGTTAATGCTGGCATTTAAAGAGTTAATGATCGGAATGGTATATACGAACACTCGCATACAGCAGAGCAGTGCACGAAGGCGTTTATCTGTTAAATTCCGAGCTTAAAGATTACGTGGAACTTTGCAACCATGATGCTTCAGCACATCAACATTACTAGTATCATATAAAGAAAAATCTAGGTAAAGCACAGCTTCCCGATAACAAGTCATGCAGACTCAGCGGGGATGGAATGCTGGGCTTCCATCTTTAGTTTCACATTCGGCAGAACGAGGAAGGCACAGTTGTAAGCTCCACGCTCCGACCGCACTTTACCCCATAGGATATTCCTTTGTACTCATTTCTGATGGAGGCTGAGTGGACCCCAGGGCTACTGAATGTGGCCAGAAGGATATCACTTGAAAATTTCCTGGTAACTTAGCGGTAAATGAACACGGAACCTCCCGTTTTATGGCGCAGTGCCCCCAACCAACAAATAAAAGTCGTGTTTGACGGTGTACAAGCGCTATTTGTTTATCCTTATATTTACCAATTCCCAAAAGAGTGACACCTATTAGTTATGAACACGTCACTCAGTGACTGAAGAGACATTGTTCCTAAAAACGTTTACTACCCTTGTGAACCGAACATAATAAACGTTTTAAAATCAACGCTCAGACTCTTAACAAGGAGCCACAAATTACTTCTGAAAGCAAAAACTTGTCCCTTAAGTACGAGGGATGGGGTAACGAGAGACAGAGTAAATTACAGGTGTTGTATAACTTTGCGATATTCCTCTCATCTGCCGCAAGGCTGTGCGTCTGGACGTAGCGATAAGAATGGATGAATATATATTTGTTCAGTCTAAAGTACCTATATGGACGTTAAAAGGATTTCGAGTTCCAGAAGACGCAGTATTTATGAAGGTCTCACTCACCTTGTAAGCAAACTGTTACTCCTCAACCTGTTCCACGTTACAGCACAAGTGCATATCTATCGCTCAAGCAGCATGGCGAACCAAGTCACGTGAAGGTTTTTATCCAAAAACTACGTGATTCTTATTCTTCATATACTCGACGTTCTTCATTTGTACTAATATCTTGTATCGCTTGTTTGTTTTTGGCACGACAACCTCCAGTGGGTCAGGGCCTCCTCATTCACGAGGTTTCTCGTAGATCACGCACAACGATGCTCCAGAGTCGGTTGGACCTCTCTAGACGAGTGATCAGCTCGTCCCAGAGACCTCTACCTGACAACACACAACACTCACAAAAGACTGACTTCCATGACTCCCGTGGTATTCGAATCCACAATCTCAGTAGGCGAGCGGCCGCAAACCTATGCCTTAGACCGAACGGCCACTGGGACCGGCCAATATCTTGTATTATGCATTACAATTCAGAATGTGCAACATCAGACTTCATGTCTGAAGTGCTCGTGTCGGCGAATATCCGGGGAACGACATCGCGTACGAGCGCTTTGGGGGAACATACAGACTAATCGTTTTGTGGGTGCCCTGAATGATATTTATGTTAATTTATATTGTGACAGCGTGCAGTCTAGCAGACGGATAACGAAGTTCCGACAGAACACACTGCCCTCATCTTCAAGGTTCAGTGCAGATGGTGGCAGTACGTTCCTCCGAAACTACGACGCTCACTTACCAATTTACACTATATAAAAACTCGAAAGACCAACACAATGTATTGGCACTTTATGGTATAATCCGCCACTCGCGCGCATAGGCTTCAGGAAACGCTGTCACGCGACGGGGAAACCGGCGTTTGACGTCGGCCTGCATGCGTTAATGGTACGTACATACCAAACACGCTGCACTGTAATTATGCTCTTCTGGGCTATTACATCGCGTTGCTTGTTCCGACAGTGCGGAGGAACGTGCCGCCACAACCTTCAGGATGACTGAATTACTCGTAGTTTCATGAGGATACTGAAATATTAGGAAGAACAAACATGCGTACTATGTGGGACGTCCGCAAGAACTGTGACCAGGCAGAGCTACAGGAAGGGTAGAATGAATGGACTGCAGAAACGGGTTAAAGTAACTCTTGCTATATAGCAGTATACCCTCTACCCTGTTTGGGACACTGATTGTCCACAATCCTTGAACCTTCCTTCGTAAGCCACACATTTCCTTCTCCCAGTCACTTCGGCATCCAACTGAAGTTAATTCACCCTGAATATTGGAGCATCATGCTACTCCGAAACGTCGGAACAAACTCGTTTTCGTAAACGGTGTCATAACCGAGAATCTGAGCAAAATCCGTCGTGACAGCCTGGGAACGTCCACGCTGCATTTTATACACGACTGTAGAGACGCAGATCGCTGCAGTGTGTGCTGTTAGCTGTTTGGCTGCATAACATTTATCATTATCATTATGTAAAAGCAAATAAAACAATCTCGGTCTTCCGCCCCTCAGCCCACTTTACAATCACGCTATTTCGACTATTATCAACGACGAAAACACTCAGACCGTACGTTCGTCTCGGCGCAGCAGTTGGTCCTCTGCCTTATTCAAAAACTTCCCACGACTCGAAGGCATTTCCTTCGAATTCCAACGAAACTGTAAACGTCCCTGTTATTCGATGCTTACCCACACAGTGCATGCAACAAGTCGCAGAAGTGTTAGCTTCCGAAAAGTTGAATCGGTTTACACGGTTACCCACAAAATCAGAAAACTTGCTCTGTCCCCGTATGCAGACGAAGAACCCCATTTTCCGAAACATCGCAGGACCATATGATTTCACTGACAGGACCATTTCCGTACGAAAGCAAACCCCCAAATCTCCAAAACGCAATCTTACATTTTCTAACACAGGCAATGGACAAGCTGCCTCTTTCTCCATATGATGACCAAAGCTAGGTTCCGTAACGAGTACAGACACTCCTGTACTTACCCAGTAATTACGTTCCGGAAGACCCGGAACAAGTCGGACTTCAGTATACATACTGTAAAATACACAAGGGAGTCCAGCTGAAATCCAAACTTCAGCACACTGGAACCTGATCGGCCACAGCATGACCGCTTCTCCGCCTGTGTTATCGTCCAGCAGTATTCTTCTGCCACCTTCGTCTCAATGCACTTTCATACCCGCCAGGAATAATTCAGCGCACATTTCACATATGTTATTTCAATTTTTTACCTTTTTACAGAAATTGCGTAACTTGAAACAGTGTACGCCAGGCCGCGTCACTACATTCTTGAACAGTGTAAGAGCTGGCTCGACCTGCGTACCAAAACTAAGAAATATGGCCACCGAAACGTCGTTATCCAACATCTATCCACATTATGGACAGGCAGTATCTGTGTACGCACGGATAAGAAACAGCCAGCCTCTGAAGTGTTTCTGTATATTTTATCGATATAATGTGACATGGAAAGCGTGTCTGTCATTCCAGTATCATTAGATACCAAAGTGCCACTTGAAGGCCATACTACAATCGGCACTATCTGCATAAGTGCAAAATTAAGGCACCTCTTACGTCACAGTCTGTTATCCAGTTATCACAGACTTGTGCCAGAGACACTGTGCATAATTCAGTGAGCAAACTTTCCTGATATCTAGTTAACACTTACTTTCAGCAATAAATCGTAGGTGTGGGATGGCCTTCAAAGCTTATGCGCTTTAAAATCTCTGATAAACGTTCCGGAACAGTAGAAGCAGAAATGTACTTCCTTCCCCAAACTCTTTTTAACTAATCGAGGTTCCTGGTCAGAAGAAAGGAGGTGTCTCCCACTTCAGAGAACACAGTTGCCACATGCGATGTTGACGACTTCAGTTCAAAGTTTCATTTCATCCATCAATTGCTTCAGCAGCTTCGGCCGGAAGGTGACGCATACATTTCGTTCAGAAGATAACAGCAGCGTCCCAAATCCGAGGGCAGGTCAGATATAATTACTAACACAGTAGGTTATTCAGTTACAAAATTATGTGCCACGTCAATTTATTTTCCGAGCGGCCCTCTATATTCGATGCCAACGCGTCACATAATTTGTTCCACATCTGATATTTGCGGTAATGTTTTAGAGTGATGTCTAACGGGTTTGGTTGAGAGGGAAGGGAGGAGAGGGAATATTATGTCGGGAATGCCGATAAGTCGATTCTTTGGGGTCCGGTTTCTAGCCTTGGCCTAGCCTGTAGAGGCGAATTTAGAAAGCCAATCAATCAAACTAAGGCAATGTTTTAGTAAAAAAAACAGCACATATGTAGAATAATTTTGATACAGGATAAAATAAGCATAAAAACATAATTTAAAGCCCAAATATCTCTCAGGAGCTTCCTCTACATACAGACATCTGACCTGCGGTGCGCGGGCCTCTAGCCCGAGACTAGTCTACGTGCTGTCCCTTTGCAAATGCAGTTCCATACACGTCGAAAATGTGCAAAACGACTGCCCACAGCGATTTCATATTCTGATGGGGCAATACGTGATGAAAAACTACTTAAACTGGCAAAAGTACCGGACGATGGATCGATTCTCAGGTCAGGGCAGCAAAACTTTTCCAAAAATCTAGGAACAACCTCAAAACTATAGGCGCCAGGAGGGCGATATATGAATAAAGTTCCGTACTGAGTAAAGACGAAAATTAGGCGCCACAGTACAAAATCCAGTCGCCATGGCGACTTGGCGCCCAGTATTTGTACACTCTGCCTTCAGTTAAGGGAACTTCAGCATCAGCAAAGATCGTAATTTGAGTGAAAGAACTGGATTAGCATGACTACACTGGGATTACCGAAACTACGACGTGCAAGCAGAGACGCAGAAAAGGGAGGATGCCCCCTACGTAACAAAGATGAGGGTGTGGTACCGTAATGTAAAGAGACACAGAGGTGGCAAGAACAATTACTGGATTACAAATCGTTACACACAAATGAAGAAATAGCATACAAGGACATAAACAGCCGTAATAAAAACAGACTTAAAAAATTAGGTACTTTTTTCATAAAATACATATAGGAAAACGAAGTGACAAAAACGGTAAAAGATCCAGATTAAATTAAAAGAGGAAGAGTAAACAGAAATTCATATATACATATACATATGTATACAAACCTTGACAAAAGATACTAATTGCTTTAGGTCTCTCTTAGCCATTGATGTTAAAAATAATGGATGTACACTGAAAAACAACTAAATACATCAGAATTTGAATTCTGAATCAGCAATAATTATACGCGCCGATGGATAGGTGATAATGAATGAGCAGCATGCAGCACTCTAACAAGCGGTCCTGGACAATGATCCAGTATGCGCCCGGAAAGACCGGAGAATATCGTGAAAACACTGCATCAAGATAGCTGGTAAACCGACCAGGGTCCAAACCCCGTACGAGGCTCCTTCACCGTGGCCAGACATTTAATGCTACCTCATCCTTGGTGCGAGGAAAACAAGACAGGCCATGAACGTATAACGTAACAGTCAGGCGCGTTCGTGCAATCAATGTTGCGGTAGAAAAGCAAGTAGCATTACATATTCTGAGTGTGTGTTTGTAGACTTAGGTGCCTAGCGTGAAATGCGCATGCTACATATTGGCATGTGGCCTGTCCGGCTCTACACTATTTTTCCACATTAGCTCATACACGGAACGATTTTCGAAGAAATTAAAAAAAAAACGTTACTGACCATAAAATGCGTGTTGTGATTTTCTCTACATATTATGACTGAAAAAGATGTAGAGTAAAATCAAAACACACAATTTACGTTCAGTAACTTTTTTTTTCCGAAAATCGTGCCGCTTATGAGATAAAGTGAAAAAAAAAATATTGTCGAGCTGGGTAGGCCACGGATGACAATACGGCGCATGCGCATTGCATGCTGGATACCTAAGGCTACAGAAACACACTCAGAATATGTAATATTTATTGCTTTTATACTACAACAATAGCTGCAAGAACGCGCCTCAGTGTGACGTTAATAGTTCATTGCCTGCCTTGTTTGAAGATATTTTTAATATTATCCTCCTGTCTATGTCCAGGTCAGTCTCTTAGGTGGTTTCCTCCGATTAAAACCGTGAATTCAATTCTCATCTCCCCTCTGCATGCTACATGTACCGCCCTCCTCAGGGTCCGTCCAACGCCACGCGATGTGGCACGGTAATTCGTGACCCCTCCTCCCTCTCGGCCTAACTGCCACATTCCTGACCCACTGACTGCAATGAACCGTTCTCCGCTATCCGGAAGACCAGTTATCAGTACAGACAGTTACAGTATATTATACCCTACAAGCGCGTCTACTTACAGAGCAGCATCGTATAATGCTAATGTGCACGTGGATAAACTCCCACTGTAAGTGGTAAGCACTGACAGATAAAACGTGGCTCTGATTCCAGTAACAGAAGGAAGAAAACTGGAGACGGAAGAAATAATTAGGTACTTGTAATCGGATGTAACACGAGGTCTTGCTGACACCCAAAGACAGGCTCGAGAACTAATTTCGGGACCCTGTCTGGGTGCCAAGGCTAGGTTTCTGTCCTTTAACAGGACACAATCCAGGGCTGTTACTGGCCTTCTCACTGGACATAATACCCTGAGGTGACTGACTTCTTCACCTAATAGGGTTGTCAGACAGCCCACTGTGTGGGAGGTGTGCAGCAGAGGTTGAAAACTCGGACCACATTCTTTGTGCATGTGAAGCTTTGGCTTCACTCAGACACGCGTATTTGGGCTCCTTTTTCTTGGAGGCAGAGGACATCAAGAGTACGAGTCTGGGGGACCATCTGGAACTTTAGTAAAGCAACAGGGCTCCCATAAATCGATATGGGGCACAAAGGGCCTGTCAACTAAGGCCTAGGTGCATCGGGACCATAAGGTCTCGAATCCAATCGCAAATCAATCAATCAACCTTACGTAACACGAAAGATCGTCTACAACTACCACGCACTGTCGATCATAGCAATTTTGGGTTTACATAGGGGATCTTGCAATTTATACTGCTTTTTACCTACCTTATTCTGCTGTGTTAATCCACTGGGAGGCACACAATTGGGACAGAATATAGGTGGACAATTCGTTTGGCATTCGCCGACTTGGAACGCCAAGGAAACGGGGTAACAGCAAAGAAATACATACAAGGAGGGTTGGTTACGAGGATGGGAAGTGTACAGACCTGGTGTGGTACATTTTAATCTGCAGCAGACATTTTACTAAAGATCGGATGATTCCATAAGCACAGACAGACACGTATACGAAATATATTTACGACGACCGGCGGGCTATTTTAAATTCTATAAACAAAAGAAACTGAACAAGCTGTGAAGACTTCAGACGATCCTTAACAATAAAGCAATTACATTAAACGCCGATTTGGTGCATGTAACCTCACATATTCGACGACTGTCATGTCGGTATTAATTATCGGGGACCCGGAACTGAGTAGCAAGCATTTGGGTGCTCTTGAATTCACACTGAATTCGTAGCAAGTTTCGTGAAAATCCGTTCATCAGTTCAAACGTTATTAGGCGAAAATATGCACAAAATTAGAAGTTATACTTCGATAAAAAGAAAGAGATAGAAGAGAAGTACAGAATGGCTGAAAAGTATACTGAATACTACCCAGAATGACAAAACATGTTCGACTGACTTACAAAGCAGACATTGAAGGCAGGCTGCTCTGTGAGACTGCACAAATCCAGTCTGGAAATGTGAACTGGGAGAGTCTGGTCACGAAGAGAAGGCAGGCCGTACCACCTGTCCCCCTAACTGTTAGAGGAAAAGCGAGATGAGAAAGTGAAGACATGAATACAGGTACACGAGAAGCGAGAAAGGTTGCGTGTTGACGAGCGCTTAACAGGACGGGAAACAGCCCAATTAACAAAACCGTGTATCACAGTGACTTACATTTATATCGTTAAAACGCGAAATCATCCACACTGACGAAACACGAAACACTGCATTTCAACGGCAGCACAAAATTTCCATACCGATGTCACGCCTACGCTTAGGTCTTGTCAACAGAATGCGGTTCCAAATCGCAACATAAAGTCTGCTTAGACATCCTCTGGAAAAGGGACAAGTTCAAATATTATGGGGGAGGTATCGTAACATCAAAACTGCACGCATAAAGAAATTAAGAGCACAATACATTCAGAGAATGTTGGCTGGCTACAATTCGGTCACGAATTTGTTATCTTCGCGTCTGCTGTCTAAAAACGTATTGCCGCATGTTTATGTGGGCTTCTGCTATCAGTTTCATATCACCAGAGAAATAATTAATCCAACGTAGTAAACACATTCTCGCTCGTCTGGTAGCAATTCGCCGCCGTTTATGGAAAGTGACGGCTTATCACCATGTTAGCACCCTGCTGCTCTAGATGCCTGCTCAAGCAGTAACGCTTCTGAAAGATGTTCCTTTCGAACGTAGGTCGACATTGGCAATCACGACTTAAGTTCTTTCGTTCTCTTCTTCATGCCCTCCATACAAAATGGCAGGATGGTACCCGAAATTATGCTACGACCCACTTACTTTAACATACTTTGCAATTCATTAATTCAACAACAAAACAGCGTGGGATACTGACACTGTTAAAAATACAATAAATAAATAAGTAAATAAATGACTGCTGAGTAACATCTCGTAACACGCTAGTCCTTCTAACGAAGAAGGGTTTACAGCCCCGCACACAAACACCAAGCTCTTGTGGGATATTCGACATACTCGCGGCAGACGGTATTTGTGACGTCACTGTTCCCGTGTGAAATGTCATTTCACGTCCTCACATAACGCTAACCTTTAACCTTTTGACGCCTAATGTCAACTATAGTGGTCGTACCGCACCGCTAACCTCTAAAGTTTCATTTTATATATTTATTCAACAAATATAGGTACTGAATATTTTAAATATGGTATACACTCTCCGTTTTTTTCTCTTCAAAATGCAGTTTGTTTCATAATTCTAACGTATTTGGTTGCTGTATTATTCACATTTTATATACAGGATGTGCTAAAATTAAAAAAATAATTCCGGCGC
>Ga0123353_10014159_pt1 | contig 11479 bp, 9 predicted proteins | sample TergutLab28metaG_3_FD_92763 | JGI IMG/M metagenome (GOLD analysis project Ga0123353, IMG submission 92763) | Labiotermes labralis P3 segment gut microbial communities from Petit-Saut dam, French Guiana - Lab288 P3 | ecosystem: Host-associated > Arthropoda: Insects > Digestive system > Gut ... | reverse complement strand
TCATTTCATGATCATGAGGAGGAACAAAGAGGAACAAAGAGTGGAAAAGTCGTCTACGCGCCTATTCTATAAAGGCGCCGTCCGCCTTCTTGTTTTCATCCAACAATAGCAACTTTGATGCCGGCACGATCTCCACGCCCTGCGCCTCAAAGTACGGGATCATCTCGCGGATCGCTTCCACCGTGGGTTTGCCGCCCTCCGGCCCCACATGGCCGATGGCGATGCAGCTGCCGCGCTCCTTGGCGATCTCCACAGCACGCTTTAATTGGGTCTTGACACCGGCCTTGCTGCGGTTCCCGTGCTCCAAAAACACATGGCGGATCAAAAAAGGCACGCCGCACTCCCCGGCCACCCTCTCGCACACGCTTTTGGCGCTGGTATAGCTATCCAAGAAGTAAAAACCCGCTTCCCGGCATACCTCCATCACGCCGCCCACGATGGCCTCGCGCTCACTGGAACCCGAACCCACGTGGATGTTCATGCCCACCGCGTGAGGCACCGAAGCAACCGCCCGCTGGGCGATGGCCTGGGCCTGCTCACGCCCATGCCATAATAAAATAGGCTCCGGGCCATACCAGCTCATAGGATCGCCGGGACGGGCTTGCATGGGCATGTGCACGATCACTTCCTTGCCCACGCTGTGAGCGTCTTCCGCGTCCTTTTGGGTGAATTCCATGTTGGGCATGATGGCGCAGGTAACGGCCACCGGAAGCTCCAGCATCTCGCGCACGCCTCCGCGATCCTGGCCAAAGTCGTCGATCACGATGGCCAGCATGGGCTTGTGATCGTAAGCCGCCCTCGGAATTGCCGACACGGGCGCGGCCGTCCGCGCAAGGAACAGCGCGGCAGCGCCCAGCAGGGCCAGCACCGTCCACCGCAAGCTTTGCGCCCGAACCACCACGAAACGCGCTTTAGTCATATGCCACCCTCCCATCAAACCCCATCCGTAAGCAGTATGCGGGCAAGGCTTGCGCTTTGCCTGTACAGGGAAATTTGCGCGAAAAAGTCCGCAAAAAGAAACGGGCGGCGCTTGCCAAGGAATACATGATCCTATATAATCGGAACATCGCTTAGCACATGAGGTGTTCACAATGAACGACAGCAAAATTCAGTTATTTGAGGATAAACGCATCCGCACGGCATGGGATGAAGAAAACGAAGAATGGCTGTTTTCCATCGTCGATGTCGTCTGTGTTCTCACCGATCAACCGACGCAACGCGGAGGATCTTTGTATTGGGGCAAGCTAAAACAACGCCTAGGAGAAGAAGGTTCTGAGTTGTTGACAAATTGTCAACAACTGAAACTGAAAGCCTCCGACGGCAAGCGGTATAACACAGATATCGCCAACACCGAACAGCTTTTACGCATCATTCAATCCATCCCATCGCCCAAAGCCGAGCCGTTCAAAATGTGGCTTGCAACTGTCGGGCATGAGCGAATCGATGAAACCATCGATCCAGAGTTAACGATTGACCGCGCTCTTGAAACGTATCTGAAAAAAGGCTATTCCCGCGAATGGATTAACCAGCGTTTGCAGGCCATCCAAGTTCGCAAAGAGTTGACGGACGAGTGGAGCGACAGAGGGGTAAACCAGGGCGTGGAATATGCCATCCTCACCGACGAAATAACAAAGGCGTGGTCGGACATGACTACGCGGCAGTATAAGAAACACAAAGGGCTAAAGAAAGAAAATTTGCGCGACAATATGTCCACCCTTGAGTTAGTGTTGAATATGCTAGCCGAGGCCACCACAACCGAGATATCAAGAGAGCAGCAGCCGGAGACTTTCCAACAAAATGTGAGTGTGGCGCAAACAGGTGGCCGTATTGCCGGTAATGCAAGAAAAGAAATTGAATCCACTACAGGAAAGCCGGTGATCACCCCCAAAAATGCCCTTGATTTCAGCCAGTTAATCACCGATATGATTGAAGATGCAGGATCATCAAATCATGAGTAAAGATTCCTACGACATCATCGTCATAGGCGCGGGCCACGCCGGCTGCGAAGCCGCGCTGGCTGCCGCGCGCATGGATTTCTCCACACTGCTGCTCACCTTGAACTTAGACGCGGTGGCGCTCATGCCCTGCAACCCGGCCATCGGCGGCACCGCCAAGGGGCATCTGGTGCGGGAGGTGGACGCGCTGGGCGGCGAGATGGGCCTTGCCATCGACGACACCTTTATCCAATCCCGCATGCTCAACACCAGCAAAGGCCCCGCCGTGCGTTCACTGCGGGCCCAGGCCGACAAAAACGCCTATCAGGCGCGAATGCTCCGGGCCCTCATCGCGCAACCGGGGCTTATCCTGCGCCAGGCCGAGGTGGCGGAACTGTGCGTGGAACACGGCCGAATCACCGGCCTGATCACCGCCACCGGCGCGCGCATCGGCTGCCGGGCCGCCGTGCTGTGCACAGGCGTGTACATGGACAGCCGCATCATCATCGGCGAGACCGCTTGGCCAGGCGGACCCCAGGGTCTGCAAACGACAACCAATTTTTCGGCGTCGCTGCGAGGCTTGGGCATCGGTCTGCAGCGGTTCAAAACCGGCACCCCGGCCCGGATCGACGGCTCCACCATCGATTTTGCCCAAATGGAGCCCCAGCCCGGCGATGAGCCAATCACCCCCTTCTCCTTCCTCACCGACCGGCCGCTGGTGAACCGCGCCCTGTGTTATCTTACCTACACCAACGAAGCCACCCACCGCATCATCCGGGAAAACTTCCACCGAGCGCCCATGTACACCGGCATGATCGACGGCGTGGGCGCGCGCTACTGCCCCTCTATCGAGGACAAAGTGACGCGCTTCGCCGAGAAGGAGCGCCACCCGGTTTTCGTGGAGCCCGAGGGCCTTGACAGCCCCGAATGGTACGTGCAGGGTATGTCCACCAGCATGCCGGAGGACGTGCAAATCGCCATGTATCGCACCCTGCCCGGCCTGTCACGGGCGGTGCTGCTGCGGTTGGCCTACGCGATCGAATACGAGTGCGTGGATCCCTTGCAGCTCACTGCCGCGCTGCGATCAAAAGATATCGGCGGGTTGTATTTTGCCGGGCAGATCAACGGCACCTCGGGATACGAGGAGGCCGCGGCCCAGGGCTTGCTGGCCGGGATCAACGCCGCGCTGGAACTGCGGGCTGAACCGCCTCTGGTGCTGGGCCGGGATCAGGCCTACATCGGCGTGCTGGTGGACGATCTGGTGACCAAGGGCACGCGGGAACCTTACCGCATGATGACCTCACGGGCCGAGTACCGCCTGCTGTTGCGCCAGGACAACGCCGACCTGCGCCTCACCGAGCCGGGATACCGCATTGGCCTTGCCACCCACGAACGCTATGAACGTATGCTGGCCAAACGCGATGGGACAGCACGGGCGCTGGAGCGCCTTCACGCGCTGCGCTTCCCTCCCGGCCCGGCCCTGGACGCCTGGCTCCGGGCCCACGGCCAGCCCCCTGCCCAAGCCGCACTCACCGCCACCGAGCTGCTGCGCCGCCCCGGCTTGCATTACAGCCATCTCGCCTCGCTGGACCCGGACTGGTTCGCCCTGCCCACCCAGGTGGAAGAGCAGGTGGATATCGCCATCCGTTACCAAGGGTATATTGACAAACAAAACGCCCAGGTCGCCCAGTTCCGGCGGGCCGAAGGCAAACGTCTGCCGCCCGGCATCGACTATGCCGCCATTCCTGGCCTGCGCATCGAAGCGCGGCAAAAGCTGGCCGCCCAGCGGCCCGACTCCATCGGCCAAGCGTCGCGCATCTCGGGCGTGTCGCCCAGCGACGTGGCGGTATTGCTGGTGTGGCTGGAAAAACAGGCGAAAGAAAAAGATAAAATATATAGTCAAACCACTTGAAAAGAGTTCTGGAGAGCATGTTGGAAAGAATCGAAATCAGGCAGAGTTTTGCGCAATTTTTTCTTGAGCCAAGCCCACTTTTTCTCAATAGGGTTTAGGTTAGGCGAATAAGGCGGCAAAAACAAGACCTCGCAGTTATATTCTTTCGCTAATTTCGGTAGCACCGATTTTTTATGAAAGGTTGCGTTATCAAGCACAATAACCTTACCTTCACCCAGTTCTTTCAGCAAACAATTTTCGAACCAAAACTCAAATAAAACACTGTCGGTAGTGCCGCTGTATTCCATTGGTGCAACCCATTCTCCCAGACATAATCCAGAAACAATATTGGTACGTTTGAACTTTTTGCCGCTTATTTTTGCAATAACTTTTTCTCCGCGTCCAGCATAAGCAAATTCTCTGTACAAGTATTTATCAATACCGCATTCGTCAACGTATACAAGGTTTTCCGGCGGCACAGCTTTCAACATCTCAAGGAAAACTTGTTGAAAACTTTCGTTAGCTTCCCTGTAAAGAGTGGTTTTTTTTACGTGTTATTGTTAAACGCTTAAGTGCCTTTTGTATAGCGTATAATCTTACTCCAAACGCTGCTGCAATTTCATGTTGATATGCATCAGGATTCTCCCCTACATACTTGCGCAACTCTTCTGGATTGATCTTACGCCATGTTTCACGACGCTTTTTCGGTGTCAATGTACCGGTTTCATTCAGCTGTGATTTCCACCTCTGAAGAGTGGATGTGCCTACTTTAAACACGTCCGCTGTTTCTGCTTTGCTGTGGCCCTTGTTCCAATAGTCTATTGCCCGACGCCGTAATTCAATATCATAACTCATGATACTAGTATATCATACGGATAAACCATTTTCAAGTGGTTTGATTATAGTTATCCACATGTTGTGGATAACCATGTGCATAACTCCTGTGAAACCTGTGATCTGAGCAAATGCGACCACGAGAATTCTTTCAAACGTTTTCGGTGGGCTGTGGGAATCTTTGTGGAAAGGGTATGGATAGGCTGTGGAATTGCTGTAACAAACTTGTGATGCGAATCAAGGGTAGAAGCGCCCAATGAGGTATCCATGTAGGGGACGATGGCAATCGTCCCGCCATAACGGGCGGATTGCCATCCGCCCCTACAAGAAGGACAAGGTTTGGGTACATCGCCGTAGGGGCGGATTCCATATCCGCCCAAACCATGGTGTTCAGGGCGGAGAAAATTAGAAGGGCGAAAATGGATTTCGCCCCTACAGAGTTGCCTGCCTTGAGCGTTTCAACACTTGTTTCGCATTTGTGTATTGCATATGCTTCAAGCGCTGATTGTCCGATATTACCCGCCCGCCAACGCCGCCCTCGCCTGGGCATTGTCCTGGGCGTCCCGCAGGTGGCGGCGCACCCGCATGCGGATGCAGTCCTTGGGGCATTTGGCCACGCACGCGCCGCAGCCGGTGCAGGCTTCGGTCACCACATGGGGCTGCTTGCGCTCGCCGCCGATGGCTTCAAACTTGCACTGCTTTTTGCAGATGCCGCAGCCGATGCAGGCCTCCCGCTGGATCACCGCCTCCTTGCGGTTGTCAAAATCGCCCCAAATCGCCGTGGTAGGGCACACCTCAGCGCACATCATGCAGCCCACGCACTTCTCCTGATCGATCAGCGGCAGATTGTCCTCCATGGTAATGGCGCCAAAATTGCAAGCTTGATCGCAAAGCTCACAGCCCACACAGCCTACCGTGCAGTTGTCGCTCACCAATTTCCCCTGCTCGGCGGCATGGCACAGCAGCTGCACGGGCGTTCCGGCGGGCTGCAAGGACAGCACCTTCCTAGGGCAGCGCCCTATGCACACAGTGCAGCCGGTGCACTTGTCGGGATCCACCACCGCGATCTGGTTGCGGGTATCGATGCGAATGGCGTCAAAAGCGCAAAACGCAACGCAGGTGCCCAGGCCCAAGCAGGCGTAGTGGCAGGACTTGTTGCCGTCGGCCACCAGGGAGGCGGCCAGGCAATCGTTGATCCCCTGATACCGATACTTGGGCTTGCAGTGATCCACCGTACCCTGGCACAATACCATAGCCGTCATGCGCCGGCTATAACCGGGATCGATGCCCAGCATAGCCCCCAGCTTGTCGGCCAGCTCCTGGCCGCCCACCGGGCAACCGTTGGCCCGGGCTTCGCCCTCCACCAACGCCTCGGCAAAGGGTTTGCAGCCCGGATAACCGCAGCCGCCGCAGTTTGCCCCCGGAACTTCGGCAAGCACGGCGGCCAGCCGTCCGTCCACCGGCACGTAAAATACCTTTCCCGCCACCGCCAGCAACACACCAAACACCAAACCGAGGCCGCCGAGGACCGCCGCGGCGTATACGATCGTCATCATCCCAAGCGTCCCCCTTAAGATTAGTAGAATTGATTAGCGCAAACCACGCGTTGAAGGATCCAAAAGACAGTTCATGTAAGCGTCGCCATGCCAGAATCCCTCCACCGCTGCGGCGGTCCCCCTCCCTTTAACAAGGGAGGTAGGGGCTGAACATCCAAACTGGCCGTTCCTTCTCCATACCCCCCTTGTTAAAGGGGGGAGGGCCACCGCAGTGGCGGGGGGATTCCGCACCCAGTACGCATTCGTTCAACCCATAACCCACGTTGATTATTTAATGAACCCCTGAAACCCCAAAAACGCCACGCTCATCAGCCCGGCGGTAATCAGCGCGCCGGTAAACCCGTGCATCCACTTGGGCATATCGGTAAGCTCGAAGCGTTCACGCAGGCCGGCAAACAGCGTGATGGCCAGGGTAAAGCCCAACGCGCCGCCTACGCCGTTGATCACCGCCTCTAGTAAAGTATAACTCTCCGTGGTGTTCAGCAGGGCCACGCCCAGCACGGCGCAGTTGGTGGATATCAGCGGCAGGTACACGCCCAGGGCTTTGTACAGGCTGTAGCTCAGCTTTTTGAGCATCATCTCCACCACCTGCACCAGCACCGCGATCACCAAGATAAACGAGATGGTCTGCAAAAAGCCCAGCCCCAGCGGCTCCAGCAGCAGGCGCTGCATCAGGTAGGTAAACAGGGAGGCCAGGGCCATCACAAAGGTCACCGCCATACCCATACCCACCGCGGTGCCCAGCTGCTTCGACACGCCCAAAAAGGGGCAGATGCCCAAAAAGCGGGACATGATGAAGTTGTTGACCAGGATGGACCCCACCAGGATCACGAATATGTTTTCCATGCGTCTCGCTCCTTCTTAAGCTTTTGCGGCTGCCCGTTTCTCCATTTTTCGCAGAATCAGGTTGATGGCCGCCAGCAGCAACCCCAGCATAATGAAACCTCCCGGCGGCGAGGTAATGATGGCCATAGGCTCATAAGCGGCGGGCATCACCTGGACGCCCAGGAAGGTGCCGCTGCCCAGCACCTCGCGGATGGAGGCCAGCAGGGTGAGGGACAGGGTGAACCCTAGGCCCATGCCCAGCCCGTCCACGGCGGATTGCAGCGGGGGATGCTTAAAGGCAAAAGCTTCCGCCCGCCCGAAGATGATGCAGTTCACCGCGATCAGCGGGATAAAGATACCCAGGGACTGATGCAGCGCTGGCACAAAGGCCTCCACCATCAGCTGCACCACGGTGACGAAGGCGGCGATCACCACAGCCAACGTGGGGATTCGAATGGCCTCCGGGATGGCTTTGCGCAGCAGAGAGATGGCCACGTTGGAGAAGATCAACACGAAGGTGGTGGCGGCGCCCATGCCCAAACCGTTAAACGCCGTGGTGGATACGGCCAGCGTGGGGCATATGCCCAACATCAGACGAAAGATGGGGTTTTCGCCCAGAATGCCATGCAAAAATGTAGTGCGCAGGTTCATGAAGGCGCCTCCTTTATTGCTGATTGGCTACGATGCTCTGATAAGCCCGGGCCGCCTGGCGCAGGCCGCGCATCACCGCGTCCGAGCTCACCGTCGCCCCGGAAACCGTGTCGATGGCTTCGGCGGTTTCCACCGTGGCCGCCTTGCCGATAAACTGCCCGGTAAAGGGCTGCTCAAAGGCCTTGTTGCCAAAGCCGGGCGTCTCCGGGTTTTCGATGGCTTCCAAGGCTAAGTAGTTGCCATCGGCATCCACGTCCACCTGCATCAGGATGGGCGGGCCATTCTCGTAATCCGCCGCGTATCCGGGCGCACGCACCACAAAGCGATACACCGCCACCGCGCCACCCTTCATGCCCCGCTGGGCCGACTGTACGTTGCGATACTCGTCTGGAGCAGGCAGATCGATGTCTTCGAAATGGATCGGCGAAGCCGAAGAGACGGTGTCGACAGCAGCCACAATGCTCTGATAGGCACGGGCCGCCTGCCGCAAGCCGCGCATCACCGCGTCCGAACTCACCGTCGCCCCGGAAACCGTATCGATGGCTTCGGCGGTCTCCACCGTGGCCGGCTTGCCGATAAACTGCCCGGTAAAGGGCTGCTCAAAGGCCTTGTTGCCAAAACCAGGCGTCTCCGGGTTTTCGATGGCTTCCAAGGCTAGGTAATTCCCTTCAGCGTCCACATCCACCTGCATCAGGATGGGCGGGCCGTTCTCGTAATCCGCCGCGTATCCCGCCGCACGCACCACGAATCGGTACATCGCCACCGCACCGTGCTTCATGCCCCGTTGGGCCGACTGTACATTGCGATACTCCTCGGGCGTGGGCAGGTCGATGTCTTCGAATGCCACGCCCGCGTTGGCATCGGGCACAAGGTTCAGATACTGGGTATAAAAGGCCGACGCCTGAGCTACGCCCTTTTTGACCGCGTCGCAGGTAACGGTCACGCCGCCGATCACATCCACCCCGTCCAAGGGGCTCTCAACGGACTTTCCGGCGAACTGGGCAAAGAAATCATCGCCTTCGGCGGCCTCCAGGCGCGTGCCGTAACCTGCGGTATCATTTTGCGATATCAGGGTTACCGAAGCGATCGTATCATTTTCGATATCAATAGAAGCAAGCACCACCACCGGAGCCTGAAATCCCATGGGCGCAAGCTCAAAGGAATACCCCAAAATTTCTTTGCCCATGCCAGCCCGGCGAATGTGCCGGATGGTTTCAAAATCCCCCACCAACCCGTAGGGGTTGACTTCTTCCTCCACCGGCCCGCCCGCGGGCGTGCCAGGATTGGGTTCCACGCCCAGAACTTCCATGGTGAGGGCCGCCATCTGCATGGTCGCGGCCTTAAAGGGTTCCGACGACACCGTGGACCCGCTGATGATGTCCACTTGGCTGTCGATCACCGCCGGATCGGCGGCCAGGGCGTCGTATTGGCTCAAAAAGAGTGGCTCCGCCAGCTTGGTGCCAAACCCCGGCGTCTCCATCAGGTCGCCCACCTCGATACCCAGAATGGAACCGTCCACGCCCACGCTCATGGTGATGGGGATGGGCCCGGAATACCCGTAAGGAGAAGCGGTGAGCACGTACCCCAAGACGTCCCCGTCCGCCTTACCCGCGTACAGCCCGGTGACCAAGGGATACCCCTCGGGCACGGGCATCTCTTCAAATGCCTGAGCCTGGGGCAGCGCCGCCCGCTGGGCGGTTTGGGCGGCCTCCAGCTTTTTTTGCTCGATAGGCTCCCGTGCCAGCAGGAAGGCGGTTCCCAGCACCAACGCGATCACCAACGTAAAGAGCAGCAGCCGCCCCCCCAGCAGGATCATGTTCTTACGCACCGCGCTTCACCTCCCCAAAGACCCGGGGACTGGTGACCCGCTCGATCAGCGGCGACACCACATTCATCAGCAGGATGGCAAAAGCGCAGCCCTCCACCATACCCGCGTGGTACGAGCGAAATAAAAACAACAGGACACCGCAGCCCGCGCCGTACACGATCCGCCCCCAGGGGGTGACCGGCGCGGAAGAATAGTCGGTGGCCATAAAGAACGCGCCCAGCACTAGGGAGCCGGACAGCAGCTGGTACACCGCCGAATCCGCCCCAATTTCCGCGCTGTACAGCGTGCCGGTGCGCAGCCAGCTCAGCGCAAAAAATGAAACGACAAAACACACCGGGATGCGCCAGTTGATCACCCGCCGCAGCAGCAGGTAAACCGCGCCGATAAGCAGGGCGACCTTGCTGGTTTCCCCCAGGATGCCCGGCACATTGCCAATAAACATATCCAACAATCCATAGTGCTTGGAACTTGCGCCGTCTCGAATGGCCTGCAGCGGCGTCGCGCCGGAAAGGGTGTCCGCGGCCTCTTTCGCAAACCCCGCCAGCCAATTGCCAACCTCGGGCATGGGCCATTCCGCCATCAGCGAACCCCAGGACACCACCAATATGATCCGGGCGGCCAGGGCCGGGTTCATAAAGTTCTGGCCCAGCCCGCCAAAGAACTGCTTCACCAACACGATGGCGATGGCTGCGCCCGCCGCCGCCAGCCACCAAGGGGCCGAGGCAGGCAGGTTAAAGGCCAGCAGCATGCCGGTGACCACGGCGCTCCAGTCGCCGGTGGGGTTGGGTTTATGGGCCAGCTTGCAATACGCCCACTCGGAAAGCACCGCCGCCGCCACCGACACCGCCATAAGCGCCCCGGCCCGCAGGCCAAAAAACCAGATGGAGGCAAGGGCCGCCGGCGCCAGCGCGATGCATACGTCCACCATGATGCGCCGGGTGGTCGCGCCGTCGCGCAGGTGGGGAGACGGGGCCACCACATATCGTTTCTGCATATCCTTCCGCCCCCCTATCCTTGTTTGTTTTGTTGTGCTTGCCGCGCCTTGTTGGCTTTCTCAATGGCCTTCTTGGCGGTGGCGCAGGCCTGGGACACATTGCGTTTGCTGGGGCATACATAGGAGCAAATGCCGCACTCCATGCAGGCCGTGGCATTGTGTTTCTGGGCCAGATCCCAGCGGTTGCTCCGGGCCACCAGGTCGATGTGATTGGGCAGCAACCCCATGGGGCAACCGTCGTGGCAGCGGCCGCACCGGATGCAGGGCCGCACCGGGGGCAGTACAGTTTCTTTGCCATAAGCCAGGATGCCGCATACGCTCTTGATCACCGGCAGGTCCAGCCGGAACAGGGCCGAACCCATCATGGGCCCGCCCAGCACCACCTTCTCCACCCCTTCGGTCAGGCCGCCGCATTCATCGATCAGATCCGCCACGGCGGCGCCGATCCGGGCCCGCAGGTTGGCCGGCTGGGCGATGCGCCCGGCCAGGGTGATCACCCGGTCGATCAGCGGCTTTCCTTGCCGCACCGCCTGGGAGATAGCCAGAGCGGTACCCACGTTGAGCATGGTGACGCCCACCACGTTGGGCAGCAGGCCCTGTCGCAGGGTGCGGCCCGTAAGGGCGTAAGTCAGCTGCCTTTCGCTGCCCCTTGCGTAACGGGCAGGCAGTACCTCCACCCGGGCATTAGCTCCTGTTTTCGCCAAAGCGTCCCCCATGGCCTCGGCGGCGTCCAACTTATCATCTTCAATGCCCACGATGGCATTTTTCGCGCCCAGCATGCGTTGGGCCAACACCAGGCCATCGGCGATCTCTTCCGCAGCCTCCAGCATCAGCCGGTGATCGCAGGTAAGGTACGCCTCGCACTCCATGCCGTTGAGGCTCACCGTGTCCACAGCGGAGTCGGACATCGCAGTCAGCTTCACCGCCGTAGGAAAGGCCGACCAGCTATGGCCCACGATACCGGCC
>Ga0123353_10014157_pt1 | contig 11480 bp, 9 predicted proteins | sample TergutLab28metaG_3_FD_92763 | JGI IMG/M metagenome (GOLD analysis project Ga0123353, IMG submission 92763) | Labiotermes labralis P3 segment gut microbial communities from Petit-Saut dam, French Guiana - Lab288 P3 | ecosystem: Host-associated > Arthropoda: Insects > Digestive system > Gut ... | reverse complement strand
TTTAAATTTGCGAGCCAGTCTGCATTGTCTACAAGCATTGCTTTATTGTCGCTAAAGTCTATAAATTTTGCTATTTGCTTTTTTATTTTTTCTGCATTTGACTTAACTTCTTCATAAGAGATGATTTTTCTCATCTCTATTTTTCCGGATGGATCTCCGATCCTTGCGGTTCCTCCCCCTACAAGCGCTATTGCTTTATGACCTGCTTTGCTTAAATGAGCCATTGCGAAAAGAGGGACAAGATGGCCTGCATGAAGGCTTGGGCCTGTTGGATCAAATCCGCAGTAAAATGTAATTGGGCCGCCTGAAAGTTTTTTGTCAAGAAGATCTATATCTGTACACTGTTTTATAAAACCTCTTTCCTGCAGTAACGACAAAACCTGATTCATTTTTCCTCTCTCCTGTATGCCTTGTCTGCTTTTCTAATAAAATCAGGAATCTCGGCAATTTTTACTCTTACCTGTTCCATTGAGTCCCTATATCGTAAAGTTACTGTATTATCGTCTTTTGTCTGGTAATCTATTGTTATACAATAAGGAGTACCTGCTTCATCCTGGCGTCTGTATCTTCTTCCTATTGCTCCGCCATGATCATAAAAAGTTGCAAAATCACCCCTAAGCTCTTCTTCCACTTTTTGCGCGATCTCGGCAAGCCCATCTTTTTTAACAAGAGGGAAAACACCAAGTTTTACAGGAGCAATAGAAGGATGAAAGTGCATTACAACTCTTGTATCCTCATCATCTATTTTCTGCTCCTCATAAGCATCTGAAAGAACTGTAAGAACAGTTCTTGTAAGTCCTGCTGATGTTTCAATAATATAAGGAGTAAATTTTTTATTTGTTACATCTTCAAGATATGCCATATCTTTACCTGAAAATTCAGCATGCCGGGAAAGATCATAATCTGTCCTGTTATGAATACCTTCAAGTTCCTGCCAGCCCATGGGGAATTCATACTCAATGTCAAAAGCTACTTTTGCGTAGTGAGCAAGTTCTCCGGGACCATGCTGATGGAATCTTAGCTTATCCTGTCTTATCCCAAGTTTTTTATAATATTCCCACCGTTCATTTTTCCAGTATTCAAACCATTTATCATCTTCTTCCGGAGCAATAAAAAATTGCATCTCCATTTGCTCAAATTCACAAGTTCTAAATATAAAATTTTTGGTAGTTATCTCATTTCTGAATGCTTTTCCAACCTGGGCAATACCAAATGGAATTTTTACTCTGCTTGTCTGTACAACATTTTTAAAATTAACATATATACCCTGCGCAGTTTCCGGGCGAAGGTAAACAAGATTGCCGCCATCTTCAATAGGTCCCATAAATGTTTTAAACATAAGATTGAATCTTCTTGAGTCTGTTAGCGGCCCTCCGCACTCAGGGCATTTTTTTGCAGCTACATTTTCTTCAGGAAGCTTATCTTCCCGGAATCTTTGTTTGCAGTTTTTACAATCCACAAGAGGATCTGTAAAATTCTCCACATGACCAGATGCTTCCCAAACTCTTGGGTGCATCATAATTGCAGCATCAAGCCCTACGATATTATCATGAAGTCTGGTCATCTCTTTCCACCAGAACTCCTGTATATTTTTCTTAAGTTCAACTCCAAGCGGTCCGTAATCCCACGCAGATGAAAGACCTCCGTAAATTTCGCTGGACTGGAAAACAAATCCTCTTCGCTTGCATAACGATACAAGCGTGTCCATTGTCAAGCCATTACTCATTATTGCCAACCTCATCTTTTAAAATATTTATAACCCTCTCAATACGGGCTGTTGTTTTTTCAATACCAAGCAGTTTTAAAGAACCAATTATAGGCGGAGAAACATTGCTGCCGGTTATTGCCACTCTCAGAGGCATAATAAAATCTCCAAGCTTTTCCCCAACATTTTCAGCAAGAGATTTGATCAATTCTTCAACCTTATCTTCATTTTTGGAAAATATATCAGAAAGATGTTTTTTTATGACTTCAAGAATTTCAATTGTCTTGGCTGCATTGAGCTTTTTCGGAATAATTTCCTCTGGTGAATAACTGTCTACTTCCTTAAAGAAAAACCATGCAAAGTCTTTTATATCTGAAAGCACTTTAAGCCTGTCCCTTGTAAGAGATACTATTTCATCAAGGAAAGCTGTCATGTCCGGCAATTTTTCAGGTTCAATAAATCCATATTTTACAAGATATGGAATAAGCAGCTCTTTAAGTTCTTCATTGCTTTTCTCTCTTATATAATGGCCATTAAACCAATCCAGCTTTTTATAATCAAAAACTCCTGGCGATTTACTCAGCTTATCCAAAGTAAATAATTTTTCCAGATCTTCTTTTGTAAAAAATTCGCGGGAATCATCATATGCCCATCCGATCAAAGAGACATTATTGATTATTGCTTCCGCGAGATATCCCTTTTCAATAAAATCCCTTACTGCTGTTGCGCCATGCCTTTTGGAAAGTTTTTGTCCGTTACTTCCCATTACCATTGGGAGGTGGCAGTATTGCGGCGGTTTCCAGCCAAAAGCATCATAAAGAACAACATGAAGAGGACATGAAGGAAGCCACTCCTGAGCTCTTAAAATATGCGTTATATTCATAAAATGATCATCAATAACATTTGCAAGATGATATGTAGGATAGCCATCAGATTTAAGAAGTACAGGATCAGGACTTATATCGATATTTTTCTTTTTTATTTCTCCAATAAGATAATCATGAAAAACAGTTTCTCCTTCAAGAGGGATTCTTAGTCTTATTACAGGTTTTATCCCATCACGTTTATATTCTTCTATTTCAGATTCAGAAAGCCCCCTGCATTTTCTGTCATAACCAAAATCCTGTTTATCTTTTTTCTGCTTTTCGCGTAATTCTTCAAGTCTTTCCTGAGAACAGTAGCAGTAATATGCATGCCCGCTTTCAACCAGCCTTCTGGCATGCTCCCTGTAAAGTTCTATTCTTTCCGATTGCACATAGGGACCATAGTCGCCGCCATTTTCCGGGCCTTCATCTACTTCAATGCCTAACCATCTAAGTGTGTTATAAAGATCAGTCAAAGCATTTTCGCTATATCTTTCCCTGTCTGTATCTTCTATTCGGAGAATAAATGCACCATTACGCGACTTTGCAAAAAAGTAGTTAAACAATGCTGTCCTGATACCGCCAATATGCTGAAGCCCTGTTGGAGAAGGCGCATACCTTACCCTAATACCCATCTGTTACTCCATTGTAATTTTTTATTAAACTTTATTAGGTAAGAGGTGCGAATTGCACATCTTATTTTCTATTATATTTATATTAAAATAAAGATTCAACGGTAAATCACCTTTTGAAAACACTAATATTCATAAGATTGGGAATTACCTTATATAGCAGCTTTGGTATTATATGACCAAGCTCTTGACATTTTTTCTTGCCTGTAATACAATCTGTAATATGGCTAAAATAAAAACAAATAACAGTAAAAACGAGGTGATTACCACTGCAAGACTTCCCGGCGATACAAGGAATAAGCTTCTTGCTCTGTCAAAGTATAAAAACAAGACCAAGTCAGAAATCATCATCGAAGCTCTGGAAATGTATTATGAAAAGGAAGAAAACGAACTCGATTCCTACACTCTGGGACTGCCTTATTTTGGCAAGTACGGTTCCGGCATAGGTGATCTTTCTACTACCTACAAAGAACGCATTAAGGAGAAGCTTCGTGCACGACAGAATTCTTATTGATGCAGGGCCATTTATTGCCCTGTTTGATGTTGATGATAATCATCATAAAAAGGTTCTGGAATTTTTTGCAAAATACGAATACCGTTTTATAAGCACTCTTGCTGTTTTTACAGAAGTTTCCCATATGTTGGATTTCAGTTTCAAAGCTCAAAAGGATTATTATGAGTGGGCAATGTGCCATGGAGTAATTATCAGCGATATCAACCAGCACGATTTACCGCGAATTGTAGAGTTGACAGAAAAATATGCAGATTTACCCATGGATTTTGCTGATGCTACTTTGGTTGTAGCTGCTGAAAAAACCGGTATCAGAGAAATCATTAGCCTGGACAAAGATTTCAACATATACCGCCTCCCCGGAAGAGAGAAAATACGCAATATATATCAATTTTAGTGAAGAGTATTAACAGAGCCAAATTAACTGACAGAAGTTCCATATGCCCATTTTTTTGCCTGATTAATAATTTTTGATAAAAATAGAATATTGATATCGCCCTTCTCTATCTCAAATTTTTTTTCAAATTTTCTGATGTTTACTTTTTTAATAAAATTTTCTTTCAGGAGAGAAATATTCTCCTGTTCATCCTGATGCGATGCTATAAACACAAAATATAACTTTGTCAATTCAAGAACCGGATTATGTTTTATTTTTTCAATTCTTTTAAGCATTTCAAGAGCTTTATCAAACTCTTTTCCTGAAATAAGGACAAAAGCATAATTTATTAAAATCCAATCCATCCCTCTAAGGAACTTGTTATTAACAGCTTCTTCAAAATAGGTTTGAAGATCATCATTTGAATCTGATATAAGATTGGCACAGCAAAACATAAGAAATGTTTTATTATATATAGATCTTTTTTTATCTTTTATATATTTTCCCAGGGTTTTTATTTTGTTTTCTTTTCCCAGCAAAAAATATGCATATGTCAGCAACCTTATATTTGAGTATGTAATGATTTTTTTATCATAAATTCTCTTTTCAAGCACAGCAGAAACCCCATCCCAGTTCCCTGTTTTTGTATAGTTAATAATTGACCAGTTAAATATAAAAAAGAGATTTATTACCAGAATAATTATAAAAAATATAAGCGGTAAAAACCAGTTATTAAGCCAAAATTCAGTAATATAACCGAACTCAAAGATGGTTATTGGCATAAAAAAAAGGGTCAAGAACGAAAAAAGCATAAAAATGTTAAAAAAAATTATAATTAGTTTATATTTCAAGTAAAAACTCCAATAATAATAGTATATAATATTATAATTCTATAATAATATAGATGATAATTAAGAGTTATGAAAGAAGTTGATATAAAATCTTTAAAACCAGATATCTATTATTCTGCTCCTGTCTTTATTGATAAAGAGTATATCCTTACAACACCGGATATACCACTTAGCAGTAATATTATTGAAAAATTAAAAAAATGGCAATTTTCTTATATTTATACTGATGGATTGGAAAGCAACAAACCTGTTGTAGCTACTGCAGAAACAACCGGCATACAGTCAACAAATCTTAATGAAGATTTGACAGTTGTGGAAGTAAGAAAAGAAACCCAGGTTTTTTTTAGGGAATTATGCGGGTTTCTTGAAAATACATTTGAGAACTATAAAAGCAGAGAATTGATAAATTACAACTTTATAGTGGAGCATATTAAAAAAATTAATCCTTTTATTAAAGAAAAAAGAGATTTTATTCTTGATATGTCAAATCTAAAAGTTACTGAGCATAATTATCTTATATCCCATTCAGTAAAAACAGCGATATTAAGCATTGCTTTGGCAGAGTTTCTAAAACTTCCACAGCATAAAACCATAGAGCTTGGGGCTGCAGCTATGACTCATAAGATCGGAATGCTTAAACTGCCAGAATCAATAGTAAAGAACCCGGGCGGACTTAAAGAAAATGAATGGAATGCCATAAAAGCATATCCCATACTTGGATATAAAATATTACAGGCAGCTGCTTTTCCAAATGCAGTATGTATAGCAGTACTTGAACATCAGGAACGAAATAATGGGACAGGTTATCCAAGAAAACAAATTGGAGACCAGATATCTCTTTATGGTAAAATCCTGGCTGTTATAAGCTCATATTGCGCTGCAATTGAAAAAAGGCCATTTAAAAGCGGAAAAGATGCTCATATGGGAATTATGGATATACTTAAAAGCATGGGAAAACAGTATGATGCCAAGGTTGTAAATGCTCTTATTTATACTTTATCTTTATACCCTATTGGAACAAAAGTGCTTCTTTCCAACAATTCTATAGCTGTTGTAGTAAAAACAAATACTTCAGATCCCAAACTGCCAATAATTAGAGTTCTCACCACTGAAGAAGGGGCTCCTTTAAAAGATAATGTTGTAATAGATCTCTCTCAAAACACAAAAATTACAATTGCAAGGCTTTTGACTCAAAGCGAAATATTAAAACTCGCTCCAAAATGATATTTTAATTAATTCTATAAAATAGCCAAAACCTCCTCTGTAGACTTGTATAATCCGCATATTACTTCCTTTGAAAATATATATTATTGTGGTTTAATATGATTTCTGGTATAATATAGAAAAACTCAATATTTTTCAGATAATGGAGTTAAATAAATATGTTAAATAAAAAATTATTGTTAAATACTATTATATTTTCATTTTTATTATTATTGCCATGTTTTATATATGCTCAATCCACACCAAAACCAAGAATTACTGTTTTCCCTCTTGAAAACCAGGAAAAAGATTTACAAATAGAGGTAATTTCACGCAATGTCCAGAGAACAGTTGAGCTTAATCTTAAGATGATGGATCAATATATTGTTGAAAATAACAACATCACAACTTATTCAGGAACCAATGATTGGCTATTAAATTACAGTACAAAAAATAACATAGATAATATTATCTTTGGAAAATCAGTTATTAATAACAGAACAGGTTCTGTAATGCTTCAGATGTCGGTATTTAATAAATCAAGTAAATCAGTAACCTTAACAAAAACAGAAAATGCAGAGACTTTGTTTGATATATTCAAAGCTTCGGACTTGCTTGCAATAGGGATGATAGAAGGGTTTAGTGGAATGGAGCTTGGGTTTGGAGAACTAAAGTTTACCAATAATGGAGAAAAAGGGAAGTATTCTGTATATATAGACAATGTATTTGCTGGAGAAGATCTGGCATCTCTTCCAACAATAATGACAGGCAAAAAGACTGTAAAAATAACCCAGGAAAGGATGTTTGGAAGCCACGTTGTATATAACAACAAAGAATCGATCGAAGATAAAAAAATAACAGAAGTAATATTTAATATTCCAGGTTTTCTGGATAAAGAAAATAGGACAATAGAAAAAGAAGAAAAGAATATAGACAATAACTGGGATGATAAATATTCAAAAACCAGCATAGATAAGAGTTTTAAGAAGTTATTTGATCTATTGAAAGTCGAAGGTTATAGCGAGAGCCAGGCAGAAAAGAAAAAAGAAATAGAAGAGAGATATCTGGCATGGGAAAAACAAAAAGAGAACTGGACAGGAAGAATTACCATGCTTGATAAACCATTTGGAATTTCTTTTTACTTTGGCGGTGGCTGGTATGAAGGCTATTATGATGATAAAAATGATGGCTTTAGCTCGGACGAATATGGCAGAAAAGATGGTGGTGGTTTTAGATTCGGAGCAGCGTTCTCTGTAAATTTGCCATATAACTTTGCTGTGCAGACAGGGTTTGAATACGTAACTGTGGAAAGTCAGTTTAGGGATGATTATGGATCTGTGTCCTATCCAACACGAGAAGGCAAGCGTTTGGAGATGGATCTGGTAGAAATACCAATTTTATTAATGTACAGGCTTCCCGGTAAATTTGTGAGTATTTATGCTGGACCGGTTTTCCAGGTAAAAGTTGGTGGCGATGATTATGCTTATCACCATGATTGGGATAGTGTGGCAGGACAAGAAGTAAAAATAGAAGATAAGTCAATGCCTATTGGAACTAGCGGAGGGGCATTAGCATTTGGAATAAAAGGCCAAATACCTCTTTCTAAAAGCATTTTTCTTGATGCAAGCATTCGCTATACAAGAGGATTAGCCATATGGATTGATGCAGAAGATCAAACTCTATCTATAGATTCTTTTCATATTTTGCTGGGGCTTGGGGTAAAATTCGGGAAATAGCTGTTAAAGCTTTACATAAAGGAGGGGCTTGAAATTTAAGCCTCTCCCCATCTTTTTAATAACAACAGGTAAACAAACTATAACTTTTATAAAAATATATTGATTGACATACACATCTTTTCATAATATACATACATACGTGTATGTATGTAACCGCATAGTATTCAAATAAAAAGAGGTATCTTTTGAAAAAAACAAAAGAAGATTCTGAAAAAACAAGACAAGATATTATAGATGCAGGAATAACTATTTTCAGCGAAAACTGGTATGGATCTGTAAAAATGAGCGATATAGCCAAAAAAGCAGGCATTACCAGAGGCGCAATATATTGGCACTTTAAGAATAAAATGAGTCTCTTTATTGAGATCCATAAACTTGTTATAGAAGAGTTGACTGGAATAATCAGTAAATCCTTTGAAGAAGGAGAAACAGTACAGGAAAAACTTTTTTTTGCTTTAAATAATATTATTTTAAAATTTTACAATGATAAAAACTTAAGAACTATGAGTAAAGTTTTAAATATAAATCAATCTGTTTTTGATAAAAAAGAATTTAAAGAATGGCATATTAAATATCACAAAGAAAAGCAGCTGTTCTTTTTTGAATTATTCAATAAAGCAGTAGGTCTTAATATTGGAGAATTTATCTGTGAAAAAAAATCTTTTATTGAGCTTATTTCAATTGCCGCATATCTACAGGGACTTATCAGTATCCTTATGTATAAGAAAGAAGCAACTATAAATATAAAAAAACTTGATAGCGATGATATTTCAAAACTTATAAATATATTTTTATATGGTCTTTTTAATAATATACCCGAAGCCATACCCAATAAAGTAAAGGAGAATTAAATGCATATTAATAAACTATTGGCAGTATCAATATCAGTTATGATATTTTTAATGATTTCAGGATGCTTTGCAAAAAAGCAGGATGAAAATCTTGAAACCAGAAGTATTGTACAAATACATGCGGATGAAGGAGTTCCAGTAAAAACCTTAAATATAAAAAAACAGGAATTTGCAGTAGCTCTTAAATACAATGCTTCAGTTGCAGGAATTACCGAATCTTCAGCAACATCATTGATAAAAGATTCTGTTGAAAAAGTTCTTTTTAAAGTTGGGGATCATGTTGAGAAAGATACTGTTATTATTAAATTCCCTTTAAATAATCCTTCGGCCAATTACTATCAGGCTAAAGCTGCTCATGAAAATTCAAGAGAGACATTTAAAAGAATCGAACAGCTTTATAAAAGCAAAGGAGTCTCAAGACAGGATTATGATAACGCAAAAACCGGTTATGATGTAGCAAAAGCAAATTGGGACAATGTCAATAAAATGGTAAATGTTACAGCTCCAATAAGCGGATATATAACAAGACTCGATGTAAGAGTTTCTGAAAACGTCAGCTCCGGAGATCATCTTTTTACCATTACAAATTACGATAAATTAGTAGGACAAATTTGGATTTTGGAAAAAGATATTTCCAAAGTTAAAAAAGGGCTTAATGCCGAAGCAATATGGGAAGGAAACACAATAAAGGGAAAAGTAACCCAAATAGACCTTTCGCTTAATCCTTCAAAGCAGGCTTTTGGTTCATTTATTGAATTTGATAATAAAGAACATAAAATCATGAGCGGTGTTAAGGCAGACATAAATATATTTCCTTATGAAAATAATTCAGCAATAGTAATTGAAAAAAAATATCTGCTTAATGATAACGCAGGAAGTTATGTCTATATTGTTGGACAAGATAATACGCCTGTAAAAAGACTTGTAAAAACAGGCTGGCAATCCGGAGAAAAAATTGAGATCACTAATGGATTGCACGAAGGGGATATTGTAATTACAGAAGGCAGCAAATTTATTACTGACTCAGTTAAAATAAGAGTAGTAACAGGAGAATAATCATGTTTTTATCAAATCTTTCTGTTAAGCGCCCTGTAATGGTAAGCATGTTTCTTGCAGCGCTTATTCTCTTTGGAACAATCGCGTTTATATCACTTCCTCTTAACCTTTTTCCAAATATAGAATTTCCATTTATAGTTATACAAACTATTTATCCCGGAGCAAACCCGGAGCAAATAGAAATACAGATTTCAAAGAAAATCGAAGATTCAGTCACAACGATCAGCGGTATAAAAATAATGAATTCATATTCGCTGGACAGCGCATCCATTGTAATTCTCCAGTTTCATTTGTCAAAAAACCAGGATGTTGCATATCAGGAAGTAAAAGCAAAAGTCGATGCAATATTAAATGACTTGCCTGATGCCGCAGATACTCCAATCGTTAATAAATTTGATATCCAGGCAATTCCTATTGTAGATTTGATCCTTTCCGGAAATATTTCCATGCAGGAACTATATGAATTGGGAGATAAAAAAATTAAAGATATTTTATCACAAATCCCAAATGTCGGCAGCGTTACCCTTACAGGCGGTCAGAAAAGAGAAATCCACATGGAATTCGAAAACAGAACTCTTATGCAAAATGGAACATCTCTTGCACTAATAAACCAGATACTTGCAGCTTCAAATATAAATATGCCTGCCGGTACTTTTAAAAATGCAGGTCAGGAATATGCTGTAAAAATCGAAGGGGAATTTAAAACACTAAATGAAATAAGAGACTTTCGTATAATGACTTCTTCCGGACAGAAAAGACTTGCAGAAATTGCAGAAATTACAGATAGCGGAGAAGAAGTAAGGGAAAAAGCAATTTATTATGATGGAAAAACAAAAATAAGAGATGAAAATGTAATACTTCTTAGCATAATAAAAAGCCCGGAAGGCAATGCAGTTACAATTGCAAAAGATGCAAGAAAAATAATTGCCGGATTAAACAAAGAACTTCCTTCAGGAGTACACCTTGAAATAGTAAATGAGATGGCGAAAAATATTGAGTCCACAGCAAATGACACAATGTCCAATATAATTTTAGGTATAATTCTTACTTCACTGATACTCCTCTTCTTTCTTCATGATATACGTTCTACAGTTATAGTAGCGTTAACAATGCCATTTTCTCTTATACCTACATTTCTTACTCTGCAAATGATGGGATACTCCATTAACATGATGACATTGATGGGTCTTTCAACATCTGTAGGTATTCTTGTTATAAACTCTGTTGTAATCATCGAAAATATTTTCAGGCATAAATATCTGGGACATGGAAAAAAAGAAGCAGCGCTTAACGGCACAAACGAAGTAGTTATTGCTGTATTTGCATCAACGATCACGAATATCGGAGTATTCCTCCCTCTTGCGACAATGAACAGTATGGCAGGTCTTTTTCTAAGAGAATTTGCAATGGCAATAGTATTTGCAACTCTTTTCTCGCTTTTAATAGCCTTTACCTTAACTCCAATGCTTGCATCTCTTATTCTTCCTGACCATTTGACAAAGAAGAATAAAATTGGCGAAGGGCTGGAAAGGTTTTTCAGGAAAACAGAACATGGTTACAAGAAAATTCTTGAGAAAACATTGAAGACAAAAAAGAGAAGCGGCGCTGTATTGCTGGCCACTTTCATACTATTTGTATTTTCATTGTTTTTGTTTAAATTTGTTAATTTTGAATTCTTCCCAAATATGGACCAGGG
>Ga0123353_10014155_pt1 | contig 11480 bp, 8 predicted proteins | sample TergutLab28metaG_3_FD_92763 | JGI IMG/M metagenome (GOLD analysis project Ga0123353, IMG submission 92763) | Labiotermes labralis P3 segment gut microbial communities from Petit-Saut dam, French Guiana - Lab288 P3 | ecosystem: Host-associated > Arthropoda: Insects > Digestive system > Gut ... | reverse complement strand
GCGGTGGTCCGCACCTGCTCCAGGTAGTGGTGGCGGGCGTCGGTCCGCACCTGTTCGAAGAGGGGCTGCGGGAAATAGGCCAGGACCAGGGTGAGTTTGTCGTTGGTCGGCACCGCCGCGGTCCAGCTGCCGGGCGCCTCGTACAGCTCCAGGTCGGCCGGCACGCCCTCGTAGTACGCGTAGTAGGCGCAGGTCAGCCGGGGGTCCGTGACGGTGAACGGGGCGCCGGTGAGCCGGGCGACCGTGGAGCGCATCCCGTCGGCGCCGATCACCAGGTGGGCACGCTCGGTGAACGGCTGCTGCTGGCGGCGGCCCTCCACCCCGACCACCCGCCCGGTGGCGTCGCGCAGCAGTCCGGTGACCTGGCTGCGGTCGCGGACCTCCACGCCGGCGGCCGCCGCCGCGTCGGCGAGGATGCCGTCCAGCACGTGGCGCCGCGGGGCGTATCCGGCGTGCTGGCCCTCCACGCCCCGTGCGCAGCCCTCGAGATGGACATCGGCGATCTCGTAGACAACGTTCTCCAGCGGCGGGCAGCCGGTGGCGCGGACCTGGTCCAGCAGTCCCCAGCGCGCCAGGGCCGCCACGCCGGGCTGGTGGATGAGGTGGGTGGACAGGGTGTCGGTGCCCGCCGGCGCCTTGTCGAGCAGGAGCACCCGGTACCCGGCACGGGCGAGCAGCATGGCGGTGGGTGCGCCGGCGCAGCGCGCGCCCACCACGATGGCGTCGAACATGGGGCCTCACAACTGACGTCGGGACGAGGGAAGTCGCGGCGGTGCCGGTCACGCTCCGCTGCGGCCGGGCGGCGTTGCCCGGCCGCGGGTCAGCGGCTGTGTCCGAGTGCGGTGCGCAGTTCCATGCGGTCGATCTTGCCGTTGGAGTTGAGCGGGAACGCGTCGAGGACGGCGATCCTGCGGGGCAGCATGTACGGCGGAAGCCGGTCGGTCAGGCCGGCGTAGAGCCGGTCCCGGTCGCAGCCGTCGCCGGTGACGGCCGCGTGCAGTTCCGGTTCGCCGTCCTCGGTCGGCAGGGCGAGCACCACGGCGTCGCGCACTCCGGACTGCTGGCGCAACACGGCCTCGATCTCTCCCAGTTCGATGCGGTGGCCGCGGACTTTCACCTGGTGGTCGACGCGCCCGAGATGGACGAGGCCGCCGTCCTGGACCGCGACCCGGTCGCCGGTACGGTACCAGTGCCGGTCGGTGAGCCGGCCGTCGGCGAAGGGCTCCTGGTCGGGGGTGAGGAAGCGGCCGGCGTTGTTCGCCGGGTCCTGGTAGCCGGGGAAGCGCAGCGGGCCGCGGATGCACAACTCGCCGCGGTCGCCCGGTCGGCCGTCCTCGTCGAGCAGCACGAAGTCCAGGTCGCGGTGGCAACTGCCGATCGGAGCGGTGCCGTTGGGTGTGCGCGGCCAGTCCGCCGGGTCGTCCGGCAGCCGGTAGGCCGTGCAGGAGATGGTGAGTTCGGTCGGGCCGTACAGGACCTCGATCGCGCTGCCGGGCGCCGCCGCCCGCCACTCGCGGGCCGCGTCCAGCGTCAGCGGCTCGCCGCCGAAGACGCTCCAGCGCAGGGTGGGCATGCTGCCCGGGGTGAGGGTGCCGAGCCGGGAGGCGAAGGAGATCAGCGACGGCACCGAGAACCAGTGGGTCAGCCGCAGGTTGTTGATCGTCCGTACCGGCGACAGCAGTTGGCCGCGCATCGGCACCACCAGCGTGCCGCCGTCCGCCCACGCCACGAACAGGTCGTGCACCGAGCCGTCGAACGTCAGCTCGAACGTCTGCGACAGCCGGCTGCCCGGCCCGATCCCGTACCGGCCGGCGAACCGGTCGAGGTAGGCGGAGATGTTGCGGTGCAGGATCGGCACGCCCTTGGGGGTGCCGGTCGAACCCGACGTATATATGAGGTACGCCACATCGTCCGGGCCGACGTGCGGGTCGGGCAGTTCGGGGGCCGGCTCCTTGGCCAGCACCCGCAACTCCTCGGGCCCGAACCGGACCACGGGCACGCCCGGGCCGCCGTCGCCGTTGCCGCCGTCGGCGGAGGTCTCGGCGGAGGCGTCGGCCACCACCACCTCCAGCTGCGCGGCGGACGCGATGGCGCCGGTGCGCGCCACCGGGTGCTCGGGGTTGAGCGGTACGACGGTGGCGCCCAGCCGCAGCGCTGCCAGGTATCCGGCGTAGGCGGTCACCGAGCGGCCGGCCAGCAGGCCGACCCGGCGCGGCGCGGTACCGCCGGCCGACGCGACCAGGTGCGCGGCGAGCCGCTCGGCCAGGTCGCGCAACTCCCCGTAGCTGAGCCGGTCCTCGCCCACCTCCAGGGCGGTGACGTCGTAGCCGTAGGCGGCGGCGGACTGGGCGAACCGCTCGTACGCGGTCTGCGGATCGCTCATCGCGCTCCGGCCTCCAGGCCCCGGGTCCACTGGCGCAACTCGCCGACGGTGCGCAGCCGCCCGAACTCGTCCGGGTCGACCTCCTGGCTGGAGCGCTTGGCCAGCTCGACCAGGATGCGCAGCCGGGCCAGCGAGTCGATGCCGATCTCGTTGAGCGTCGAGCCGTCGTCGAAGCCGGTCCTGGCGTGCTCGCGCAGCATCCAGCCGGCCAGGTCGCCGGCGCCCGAGTCCTCCTGCTCGCCCACCCAGTAGCGCTTGGTCTGCCACGGGTAGTGGGGGAGCGGGACGTAGCGCCCGGGCTCGCCGAACACCTTCTCCCAGTCCAGCTCCTCGCCCCAGCGGTAGCGCTCGGCGAGTCCGGACAGCGGCTGGCCGCCCATGCCCGGCAGCCCGGACAGCGCGGCCGCCATCTCGTCGTGGGTGGAGCCGACGACCGCCATCCGGTGCTCGTGGTGCTGGCGGCGGGTGGCGGCGCTGAAGCAGATGTCGCGCAGCGCGTGGCGGGAGCCCTGTCCCCAGGGCCCCAGGTAGTCCGCGTACGCCTGGGCGAGGGCGGCGAGCGCCTCCGGGCTGCGCGCGGAGAGCACCAGCAGGAACGGGGAGCCTGGCTTGCCGGCGGCGGGCGCGGGCGCGGCGGCCTCGGCCTGGCGCAGCACCACATGGGCGTTGAGCGCCGACGAGCCCTGGCCGGAGACCCCGGCGACCGCCGGCCGGCCCAGCTCCGGCAGGTCGCGCAGCTCGCCCGGCACCTCCAGCGGCAGCGCCGCCCAGGGGACCCTGGGGCTGGGCGCGGACAGGTGCAGGCTCGCCGGGACCTGGTGGTGCTCCAGGCACAGCACGGCCTTGATCAGCCCGGCCAGGCCGCCGGCGGCCTCCGCGTGCCCGATGTTCGTCTTGACCGAGCCGACCAGCAGCGGCCGGTCCGCGGGCCGTTCGGCGCCCAGCACCTCGCCCAGCGCGGTCAGCTCCAGCGGGTCGAGGGAGGGGGAGCCGGAGCCGTGCGCCTCGACGTAGTCCACCTCGGACGGGTCGACGCCGGCGTCCTCGTACGCCCAGCGCAGCACCGACAACTGCCCGGCCAGGGAGGGGTTGAGCACGCTGTCGCTGGTGCGGCCGTCGTTGCCGACGGCGCTGCCCGCGATGACCGCGCGGATCCGGTCCCCGTCGGCGAGCGCGTCGTCGAGCCGCTTGAGGACGACGACCGCCACCGCGTCGCTGGGGGCGTGGCCGTCGGCCTGCGCGTCGCCGAACTTGCTGCGGCCGTCGGGGGACATGGCGCCGGCCTGGCTCATCACGACGCCCTCGTCGGGGCGCAGCGCGAGGTTCACCGCCGCGGCCACCGCCAGCGGGGTCTCGCCGACCCGCAGGCTCTGCACCGCCTGGTGCACGGCCACCAGGGCGGAGGAGCAGGCGGTGTCCACGACCACGCTGGGCCCGCGGAAGTCGAAGGTGTGCGAGAGGCGGGCGGGCAGCAGCGAGCGGAAGTTGTTCAGCTGGGCGGCGGTCGCCGACTCCAGGCCCTGGCGCAGGGCCAGTTCGAGGTAGTCCGCCCGGGCGTTGCCGACGAAGACACCGGTGCGGGAGCCGGCCAGCTGGTCGGGGCGCTGGCCGGCGTCCTCCAGCGCCTCGTAGGTGGCCATCAGCAGCAGCCGCTGCTGCGGGTCGAGTTCCGCGGCCTCGGTGGGGGACATGCCGAAGAATCCGGCGTCGAAGTCGGCGACGTGGTCGAGGTAGCCGGCGCGGCGACTGGCGATCCGCCCCGGCTTGGGTGCCGGTGAATGCAACGCGTCCACGTCGTAGCGTTCAGGCGGTGTCTCGCTCGTGGCGTCCACGCCGTTGCGCAGCAGCGCCCACAGCGCGTCGGCGCCCGAAGCGCCCGGGAGCCGGCAGGACATGCCGATCACCGCCACGGACCGCGCGTCCACATCCGACCTGATCATGGGGAACTCCTTCAGTGCTACGCCACTGTGCGTGTGTGGTGGCGGAGTTGACCTTGCCGTATGTCATCGGAGCGACTGCATGCGCCCCTACGACCTGGAGTGGTCACCGCTCCCGTCGGTCGACGGCGAGCGGGCCGCCCGGGTGGCGGCCTGAGGCCCTGGCACACGGTGGGTATCCCGGCGGGGCGCAATCGCCCGGCTGGCTGAAAACGCCCGGCCGCCGTCTCCGACGGGAGGCACACAGCTCACCCCGCACCTGCCCCACCCCACCGTGCCCTCTCTCGCTGGTACTACGGACAAATGGCACGCACGGGCCTGCGACGTCAGCCGTCTCGGTCCGCCCCCGCCGGCGAGTTCCGGAACCCGAGGTCGGGAACCCACCGGTGCGCGGTCACCGCACGATTGTCGTACGTACCCTCGCATCTGCTCGATTGTCGCTCAAGGAATGGCGGGAAGTGATCGGCCGAGGTTGAAACCTGGAACTGTGTGGACAGACTCCCAGGTTGGGCATATGCGCCTGGCCAGAGGCAGATGGAGGTTACCGGAATGGCGGGATCCGAGCACTCTGCGTGTGCGGCGCGGTCACCTCAGGCGCATGATGCGGACATTATCGAACCGGATGATCCGTCAGGCCCGGTCTTCTGATTTCATCTGATGCCATGGATCCCTTGTCCTCCGATCAGGCCCGACTCGCGGGCGAGCAGCGGAAGTTGCGACTGCAGATTCTCGGCCTCAACACCGTCGACGCGGAGGCCACGTTCGACCGCGTCGCCCGGCTGGCGGCCACCTTCACGCAGTCCCCCCTCGCCATGGTCAACTTCATCAACGACGAACGGCAGATGTTCCGCGGGATGTACGTCCCCAGTAACCCGGACGACCAGCCCGGTCCCGAGGCGGGCGGGATCGTCTTCGACCTGAGCAGCGTCGCCCGGGAGGCTCCCGGCGACTACGGGTTCTGCCCGCACGTGGTGGCGCAGGGCTCCCAGCTGGCGCTCGACGACGTGTTCGACTACCCGCGGTTCAAGGGCAACCCGCTGGTCAACGACATGGGCGTGCGCTCCTACCTGGGTACCCCGCTGATCGACAACACCGGCATGATCCTCGGCACGGTCTGCGTCGCCGACGTCAAGCCGCGCAGCTGGGACCGCAACCTGCGGGAGGGCATGCAGGAGCTGACCCAGACCCTGCTGTCGGAGTTCAAGCTGCGCGACAGCCTGCTCGCCCAGCAGCAGGAGCTGTTCGGCGTGTTCGACGGCGCGCCGTTCCCGATCATGCTCACCGAGGGCTCCAACCACCTGCTGCGCTACGCCAACGGCCGGCAGGGCTCGGCGTTCGGCATGGTCCCGCAGTTCAGCCCCGGCCGGCAGGTGCTGCCCGGCCTGGACGCGGTCGGCGTGTTCAACGCGATGGACGACGCCTTCCGTTCGGGCTCGCCCACCATGATCAACAACGCCTCGGTGATGACGTACGACGAGCCCGCGCCGCAGGAGTACAACTTCCTGTGCACGCCGGTCCGCACGTCCCCCGGCGCCTCCATCAGCGGCGTGCTGACGGTGGCCATGAACACCACCGGCCAGGCCCACTCGGGGCCCGAGCAGCAGGCGTTCGCGGCGAACGTGCAGGAGCGCTTCGAGCGGCTGGGCGCCGGCGGCCTGCCCGGCGGCGGCAACTTCGGGCGCTGAGCGCGGCGTTCCAGCGGGAGCAGGCGGCTACGGGGGCCGCGTCCCGGGCAGGTCCCGGGGCCGGAGCCACGCCGCCGGGGGTCGCGGGCGACCGCGTCACCCCGGTGGTGCGACCGCGGCGTCCCGCACGACCCGGGCCGCCGCCACGTCCAGCGCGGCATGGCCGGTGGACTTGAACACGGTGATCTCCCGCGCGTCACGCCGCCCCGGGTGACGGCCGGACAGCACGCTGCCGATCAGCACCGCGCGCTCCGGCGCCAGGCCCTGCAACTCGTGCGCACCGGCCGGCGGGGCCGCCGTCACGGCACCCGGCCACTCGGTGAACAGCGCACCCGCCTCCACCGTGGCCCGGTCCAGCTCGTGTCCCTCCGAGCCGCCGACCGAGCTGACATGCGCTCCCGGCGCCAGCCAGCCGGCCTCGACCACCGGCTCGCGCGCCCCGGTGCAGCAGAAGACCACGTCGGCGCCGCGCACCGCGTCCTCGATCGGCGCGGTCGCCGTGCCGGGGAAGGCCGCCGCCAGTGCCCGGGCACGCCCGGGGTCGCGGCCCGCGACGACGATCCGGGCGCCCGCCGGTCCGACAGGGGATCCACCGGCGGGACCCGGGAGGTCCCGGTGCTCCGGGTGCGTCGTGGGGTCCGCGGCCGCGAGGGCGGCCAGCAGGGCGAGTTGGGCGGCGGCCTGCGCGCCGGTGCCGACGACCGCGATCCGTGCCGCGTCCGGCCGGGCCAGCGCCCGCATCGCGGCGGTCGCCGACGCCGCGGTGCGCACCGCGGTCAGCGGCTCGGCGTCGACCAGCGCCGCCAGCCGCCCGTCGTGCTCGTCGAACATCGCCACCACGCCGCGGTGGGTGCCGCGGCCCGGCCGCTCCGGATCGGGGAAGACCGTCACGAGCTTGGCCGCCAGCCCCAGCCCCGGCACGTAGGCGGGCATCGCGCCGAGCAGGCCCCGCGGCCCGGTGGCCGCGATCCGCGGCGGCGCGCTCACCGTGCCCTCGCTCACGGCGATCAGCGCGGCGGTGACCGCCTCCAGCACGCGGACCGGGTCCAGCGCCGCGCGGGTGGCCTCGGGTCCGAGCACCAGCGGTCCGGCGGGCGCGGCGGAGCGGGCGGCGGGTGAAGTGCGGGGTGCGTCAGTCACGGTGGCGTCCCGGGGTGGTGAGGGCGTCCGCCAGCCGGTCCACCGCATCGGCCAACCGGCGCCGCAGCTCCGGCAGTTCCGGATCACCGAAGTCAACGGACGGTCCCACCAGGGTGATCGCGCAGATCGGCCCGGCGCCCGCGGTGGTCAGCGCCCGGCTGAGGGAGGCGACCAGCGGCTGCTCGCGGCCGCGTTGCAGAGCGAAGCCGGTGCTCGCCGTCCGCTCCAGCACCGCCAGCAGCCCGTCGGGCCCCGGCAGCGGGTGACCGGCCTCGCGGGCCGGACGCAGGTACGGCAGCCGCGCCGCCTCGTCGAGGGCGGCGACCAGGGCCAGCGGGCCGGCGAAACGGTGCACCGGCAGCAGGTCGTCGCGCAGGTCGCTGATCATCTCCAGCCGCGCCGGGCGCACCACGTCCACCACCCGCGACCGGTCCGCGGCCAGCACCTGGAGGTTGGCCATCATGCCGGTCGCCTCGGACAGCTCCTCCAGCACCGGGCGGGCGGCCAGCACCAGCGACTGCGCCGCCGCGGCCGGCGACAGCTGCAGCACCGCGGGCCCCGGCACGTAGTGGTCGCCGAACCGCAGCACCCAGCGCCGCCGCACCAGGTCGGCCAGCACGCGGTAGGCGGTCGCCCGGTTCATCCCCAGCCCGTCGGCGATCTCGCTCAGCCGCAGCGGGCGGTCGGACCGGGCGACGGCCTCGATCAGGTCGAGGGCCTTGTCCACGGCGGATGTGGCGGACGCGGGCACGGTCGGCCCTCCCTGTCTCGGCGGCTCTGGGGTACGGTACGGCTCATCGCAGCTCGTTGCATCTGTCGATCTCCGAGTTTCGCACAGTGAAATCCGCGCAGGTGAAATCCGCCGAGACATCCGGAAGCTCTCCGGAGGAGGCAGGCCCCGGTGACCGAACCCGTCCCCGCCCCGGCGCCGTACGCGCCGGCCGCCCCCGGCACCGTCGTCGCCTACCGCGGGGCCACCCTCATCGACGGCACCGGCGCCGCGCCCCGCCCGCACACCACCGTCGTCGTGGACGGCGAGCGGATCGTGCGGGTCGCACCCGACGCCGAGGTCCGCGACGGCGACCACCCCGGCGCCGAGACCGTCGACCTGACCGGCCACGTCCTCACCCCCGGGCTGATCGACTCCCACCAGCACATGGCCACACCCCCCAACCGCCCGGTCGCCGAGGCCACGTTGCGCCGCGACCTGCTCGGCGGGGTCACCGCCGTCCGGGACATGGCCGACGACCTGCGGGAGATCGGCGACCTGGCCCGCGCGGCCCTGGTCGGCGAGATCCCCGCACCCGACATCCGCTACGCGGCCCTGATGGCCGGCCCCGGCTTCTTCGACGACCCGCGCACCTGGCAGGTCTGCCAGGGCGCCACCCCCGGCCACACCCCGTGGATGCAGGCCGTCACGCCCGGCACCGACCTGCCGCTGGCCGTCGCCCGCGCGCTCGGCACCTCGGCGACCGCGATCAAGGTGTACGCCGACCTGCCCGGCGAGCGCGTCGCCGCCGTCACCGCCGAGGCGCACCGCCAGGGCGCCCTGGTGTGGGCGCACGCCGCGGTGTTCCCCGCCGCCCCCGGCGAGGTCGTGGCCGCGGGCGTCGACAGCGTCTCGCACGTGACGCTGCTGGTGCACGCGGCCGCCGACCGCCCGCTCACCACCTACCGCGACAAGCCGCCGGTCGACCACGACCGCTTCCTGGCCGGCGACGACCCGCGGATCGAGGAACTGCTCGCCGCGATGCGCCGGCACGGCACCATCCTCGACGCGACCGCGAGCATGGGCGAGCGGTTCGCCGCCGAGGCCGCCGCGGCAGGGGACGACGACGCGCGGCGCCGGGCGCTCGCCACCAGCGACCTCGCCGCGGCGCTCACCGCGCAGGCGCACCGGGCCGGCGTGCCGGTCAGCGCCGGCACCGACTGCGATCCGGACCCCGGGCAGCCCTGGCCGCCCCTGCACCAGGAGATCGCGTTCCTCGTCACGCGGTGTGGTTTCACCGTCGAACAGGCATTTCATAGCGCGACGCTGGTCGGCGCCCGCAGTATGGGCGCCCAGGACGACATGGGCTCGGTCGAGGAGGGAAAACTGGCCAATCTCGTCGTGCTGGCAGAAGATCCAGTGGCCGATATCGGGCGTCTCGACAGCGTCGTGCTCGTCGTCAAGCGCGGTCGCCGCCACCCCCGCCCCGCGTCCTGGAACCCCGCGCGCCCGGACTCCGCTTCCGCCCACGAGGAGCGGTCATGACCGGCACGGCCACCGCGCCCGGCGCCTCAGGCACCCGTGCCACCGGCACGCCGCTCATCGTCAACGCCCTCGGCGAGCTGCACAATCCGAACGCGGCCGCGGACAAGGCCGCCCAACTCCAGCAGAGTGGCGAAGAGTTGGTGGTGGACGCCCGCGCCCTCGCGGACGCGCACGCCTCCGGGATGACGGCGGTCAATATCACCCTCGGCTATGTGATGGGCGAGCAGCCGCCATTCCGGCACACCCTGGACGAGATCAGCGTCTGGAACGGCATCATCCACGACAACTCCGCCCATCTGCTGCACGTCCGCACCGCCGCCGACATCCACCGGGCCCGGAGCGAGGGCCGGATCGGCGTCATCTACGGCTTCCAGAACGCCGAGGCCATCGGCGACGACCCCGGCCGCGTCGGTACCTTCGCCGAACTGGGCGTGCGTGTCGCGCAGTTGACGTACAACCAGGCCAACGCCCTCGGCGACGGGTCGATGGCGCCCAGCAACCGCGGACTGACGCCCCTCGGACGGCAGGTCGTCGAGGAACTCAACGCGCACCGGCTGATGGTCGACCTCTCCCACAGCGGCGAGCGCACCTGCCTGGAGGCCGCCGCCCTGTCCCGGCACCCCGTCTCCGTCAACCACACCGGCTGCCGCGCCCTCGCCGACCTGCCCCGCAACAAGACCGACGAGGAACTGCGGCTGGTCGCCTCCCGCGGCGGTTTCGTCGGCGTCTACTTCATGCCGTTCCTGACCGCCGACGGGCACCCGTGCGCGGACGACGTGGTCGCGCACCTGGTCCACGCGGTGGACGTGTGCGGCGAGGACCACGTCGGCATCGGCACCGACGGCCCGGTCACCGCCATCGACGACCTCGACGCCTACCGCGCCGCGATCGCCGAGCAGGTCGCCGAGCGCCGCAGGGCCGGCGTCGCCGCGGCGGGCGAGCAGCCCGGCGTGGTGCCGTTCGTCGTCGACCTGCGCGGCGTCGACCAGTTCCGCCGGCTGATCGCGCTGCTGGAACGGCGCGGCTGGACGCAGACCCGGATCGCCAAGGTCATGGGCGGCAACTTCGTGGCGTACGCCGAGCGGATCTGGGGCGCGTGACGGCTGCGCGCCGCGCGTGACGGCCGCGTGGCGGCCGCGCTGCGGGCACGGGGGAGCGCTGGGGGATCACCCCCAGGCCAGGACGGGGGACAACCGCGTTCCGGGCGGCCGGCCCGCTGCCTAACGTCGGGACCATGAGCCAACGCACCGCGAGCCGGCCATGATCCAGGCCCGTGACCTCACCAAACGCTACGGACCGACCCTGGCCGTCGACCACCTCGGCTTCGACGTCCGGCCGGGCGCCGTCACCGGCTTCCTCGGCCCCAACGGGTCCGGCAAGTCCACCACCATGCGCATGCTCATGGGACTCGACCGGCCCGACGCGGGCACCGCCCGCATCAACGGCCAGGACTACCGGGACCTGCGCTGGCCGCTGCGCGAGGTCGGCGCGCTGCTCGAAGCCCGCAGTTGCCACCCGGGGCGCAGTGCCCGCAGCCATCTGCGGGCCCTGGCCGCCGGGGGCGGCATCCCCCGCTCCCGGGTCGGTGCCGTCCTCGGCACCGTGGGCCTGGCCGACGTGGCGGGCCGCCGGGCCGGCGGCTTCTCGCTCGGCATGTCCCAACGGCTGGGCATCGCGGCGGCGTTGCTCGGCGACCCCGGCGTGCTGCTGTTCGACGAACCCGTCAACGGCCTCGACCCCGAAGGCGTGCGGTGGATCCGCACCCTGATGCGGGACCTCGCGGCCGAGGGCCGCACCGTACTGCTGTCCAGCCACCTGATCAGCGAGATGGCGCTCACCGCCGACCACCTGATCGTCGTCGGGCAGGGACGGCTGCTCGCCGACACCAGCGTCGCCGAACTCACCGCGGGCGGCAGGTCGTTGGAAGAGGCGTTCTTCGCGCTCACCGGTGACAGCGCCCAGTACCGGGGCTCCGGCCGCGCGGCGGAACCGGCCCCTCACGTCCGAAGGAGGTTGCCATGAGCACGGCCGGCACCACGGCCGGGGGCGGGGTGCGAGCCGCCGCCGACCGCTACGGGTTC
>Ga0123353_10014152_pt1 | contig 11482 bp, 5 predicted proteins | sample TergutLab28metaG_3_FD_92763 | JGI IMG/M metagenome (GOLD analysis project Ga0123353, IMG submission 92763) | Labiotermes labralis P3 segment gut microbial communities from Petit-Saut dam, French Guiana - Lab288 P3 | ecosystem: Host-associated > Arthropoda: Insects > Digestive system > Gut ... | reverse complement strand
CCCATATAATTGCTCCCATAACCTACTCTCCACAGCCATCCCAACGTCCCCATATAACTGCTCCCATAACCTACTCTCCACAGCCATCCCAACGTCCCCATATAACTGCTCCCATAACCTACTTTCCACAGCCATCCCAACGTCCCCATATAACTGCTCCCATAACCTACTTTCCACAGCCATCCCACCGTCCCCATATAACTGTTCCCATAACCTACTTTCCACAGCCATCCCAAGTTATCTCCCATGGTTAATCTGCAGCCTACACGTACACCAGTGCCTTCCTATTGTCACCGAAAACGTCCATCTCCCATCCGTCATAATAAATACATGACGTCATAGCGGAGCACTATTTGTCTTGAATTCTAATTTCCTACACGTTTGTCGTCTTGCAGTCTGATATTTGCATTTTTAAAGTGTCTTCACCGCATGTACACTTGTAACAGTAATACATCCAATATTTATGATGGCGTGCGGAGGCTTGATTCGGTAGATAAGCCGCGCGTCACACGTCAGCGTCAGGCGATATTCAACACATATAATCACTACTTAGATGAAATAGGCCTAGGTTCCACATGCTCGTCAATAATTAATGTATTGAACAATCGATCACGCTGCAATGGAAATTTAATGGAAAGTCTTTCTGAAACTGGCCTGCAGAGTATCATGGTTAAAATGCTGACCCTGCTCTAAAAATGGGAAATGCCGGATGCGCTTCTGATTACAGACAGGAAATTCTAAGTGAGGATTTTTCAAATTTCTTTCGTCCTTTCAGAACAATCGGTGATATTATGTTCAAACAGGTTATTATTTATTTTTTACAGCCCTTCTATAAAACACTTTCTTGGTTTTAACCCTTACCCTGCTAACGTGGAGAATATGGTGAGCTCCTAATAATGCCAGCAGATGGCAGATGGGATTTGATTCGGCGTCTAAAGGGTTCATTCGGTTATACTTCCTTGTTTTTATAATACGCTATTATACATGTTCTGCAAGTTAAAATTTTTCGCTTGTTAAATATACTCAAAGAAAAACGTTTCGCATGGTCGCCATACTGTACTTTCGTCACTAATATTGGATGCACCAATCGGCGTTGCGTCTATGTGAATCGCAGCAGGGTACATTAGGCTTGTAAATTATGTTTAAAAGTTTCTAAGTTCAAATTCGTGCCATGTTTTAGATTTATAAATAGGTATGTGTTTAACTATCACAGAAAACGAAGGGCTGATAATCTGTAAGACTTTTCCTAAACATTCCTGTATGTAAACTGTTATACGCAGGGCAAACCATTGAGGTATAATACACAGTGAGCTATTTACTGGAGATATTAACACACTTCCTTTTTAATACCACACAGGCCTAACAAGTTTATGTTAAACGTGTGACATCTGGTTCGATTCTGACTGTTGCTCTTCCATCAGCACGACTGCAGGGGTAGCCGACTGTCTGGTAAATTACTGCCAAGTTACTAGTTCATATTTTACTTCATATTTATTTCCAGAAAAGTTCTTTTTAATCCAGATAATTTATCTGTCATTACTGAAATGTATTTTTTGTTCTTATGGTAAGGTTAATTTGTTTAATCCAGATAACTTATCCGACATTATTAAAATTCATTTTTCGTTCTTATGGTATCGTTAATTTGTATCCTATCTATATGAGATAAGAGAAAATAAACTATGCGTAGCAACGAAATACAAACTTATTTTTGTGCATTTTTCTTTACGTTTAGGTACATATCAGTGTTACAACCTTTAAAATTACAAAACGAAACCACAGTAATTTACAAATTCAGTAACAGTTTCCCAGGAAACACTTCCACTAAGCCACCGGCACGACTTAAATTGCGATTTCACCGAATACTCCAGATATGCAACATTTTACACACAGTCTGGGACTTCAGTGCTGACTGCAGCACAGGTGCTTTTCGCTTCGGTTTGTTGCTGTCTGCTTGCACTCACATTCTTAATAACAAAACCTATAATTACGAAAGGACACGATAGATAAAGGCCAGGCAGTAATATCATTTTATCTGGTTACGAGTGTCAATATTCCAGTGGGTACTGGGGAAAATTACGACGGCAGAAGGGCGGCTACAGCGTGAAACTCCAAGCTCAGTTTCATCTAGTGTCATGTTTAAAATTCCATGAACCTATCATTCCATTTTTCCGTATTTCTTCATAATCTATTACTTAGCTTCCTTTTCCATTTACACACATTCACAATCACAGGCTAAGTTAGCAACACGACGTACTTAGCACGTCTTCATATGCTGACCTGCCGCTGTGTGTGCCGTCTTCTGAAGAATGGTTGCCGGACTCTCACGATGGTGCTCTTTGGGGCGAACTGACCATGCATATGTGACCAGTAATTCAAGCAATCCTCTGGTAATAATGCTTCTGATCTACACAATGCACAACATAAGTTGCGATATCAGATTTCACGTGCACCGGTGCATGGTACAGTACCAACTGTTATGCACGCAACACACAACTGCCATATAACATTAGTTCATTATGAACCCTGTTGGCTAGAACTGCGTGGTCGTTTTTTTTTTGTTCCTCTCCCTAAACAGGCCTAGAACTAACATTAGGCTTTGAAAAGCATACAGATTATAAAATAAAACTCAATAATACTCAAAATTATATAGGCCTACTGTAATGTCTCGTACTGTTTTCGGATGATTAACATTAATGCCTTGTCGAACCCAACATTTCCATTGGGTCCTGGTATTCTCTTTCACCCTGCACTCAGATTATCAAGTAGTTTCACGTCGAGCCTCTTTGTTGCTCGTTCTGTATTTGCACTTCTTCACAGGTGCTGTCGGCCTAACGTCAATTCTTATAATACAACCAATTAGATGCACTAATTCCTCAAATTTATTTTTGGAATAAAACTCTACATGTTTCGGACAGTTCCTCTGTCCATCATAAGGACTTTATCACTGCATACGCAACAGTGGTATATGTCATACAGGTTTGCTGACAGCTTTTTGCTCACAAGCTGTCAGCAAACCTGTATGACATATTGGGGTATGGGAATTGGAATCAAATGAAATAGCGTGAAACAAGAACTGAGACAGGGGAGATGAACTTTTTAGGTCAGCTCCGGGATACGTATCCTCTATACGACCACAAAACGACAAGAGTTATGGTAGAAATGAATTAAACTTCATTGAAATTATTGTGGAATGAAGAGACGGAGGACACAACATTAATAACGAACGATACAGGGATTGGCAAGTGATGGAATGGATACAGTTCGACCTGCAGGAAAACTACGTCGACCAAAGGAAAGATGGATACACCAACACTCTTGAAGACAGAACAGGTTCTGAACAGCTTATCTTCTGCTGCTGCTCATGACGAAGATATTTTTTTCTGACTGTAACATGACGACAGAAACGTCTATACTATATACATAGCTTCCTACATAAGTGTTCCTTATGGTTTTTTTTTCATTTGGTACTAAGACCAACAAACGTTCAATTATCACGCTCCTACATGTTTCGACACTATCGTGTCATCTTCAGGGAGTTAGTAATCAATAAGTCACTGAAAACAAATGTTTCTTATGAGATTTGTGACGTAAAATCAGCATTCTTCTTTGAATATCCCGCTGCCTGATCTTATACAGACGTCAGAGATAAAAAGGCTGTGAAATTTTGTAGCTTTCATCTCGCGCAAGGCACCATGGAACGGCGACACGTGTAGCTCACCTGTGTCACTTTAAAGCAATACAGAACAGCGGTAAAAGATATCAGGTTTTTGAGCGGTGTAATACTGATCAATTGTGCAGCTTGTGAGATCAATTCCTGGTGACGAAGAGAGAGCAAGTGGCAACTATACTTAGGTTTTGTCCGATCTGGTGAGCCTGTCATCCAAAAAGGCATAACCGCCCTAGCTGTCCGTGTATTTCAGTTTCTACTCGTACAGTGTAGAACTCTAATTCGTTGGAACCAAATCTCAGCGGTTCTTTCCTTTGGGATGTATTGGTCGATATTCTAGGCATCTAGACTACATAATGTCATTAGTACAAGAATACAAATGAGTAACTATAATTGCTGCCGGTCCCAGTGGCCGCGCAGTCTAATGCGTAGGTCTACGGCCGCTCACCTACTGAGTTTGTGGGTTGGAATCCCACCGGGGGCATGGATGTTTGGTCTGTTGTGAGTGTTGTGTGTTGTCAGGTAGAGGTCTTGGCGACGAGCTGATCACTCGTCCAGAGAAGTCCTACCGACGGTGATGCGTCGTTGTGTGTGATCTAGAAACTTCAAGAATGAGGAAGCCATGGTCCGCGTTGGGCCGCAGCGCCACAAAAAAAAAAGAATTATTGCTAGAACGGTAACCGACAGAGAAAAGCCGAAGAGTGCTCTGAGAAAAACCTATCAGAGCTCCACATGGATTGATCCGGGATCGAACCCGGTCTTATGCGGTAAGAATCTCACAACCAACGGCCTGAGATACAAGACTACGGCGTCTGTTTGATGGCTGCTTGTAAAGTCAGTTTTTTAGACACTGCGAGAGATGCAGACGACAGGTGTGCGGTATCATGTCTGAGAGGCACAGAATGGACGCGCATGCTCGAGCGTGGAGTGGGTGCTTGTTGCAGACCGCGGGGCATTGTTGTTCTGTTACATCATCTCATTGTTACTCCACTACTGGTGTATTCAGCTGCTCTTCCCTTTGTCACATAACCCTGCGCCCTAACGAGATTTAACTAGCCGTGACTGGTCGGTCACCAGCACGGTGACGTAACGCATCATGGACAAATAAATACTGCTACTGAGGGCATCATAATACAAAAGTTCCAAGTTCAGGACATGGAAAAGGAAAACACGCAAGCACATAAAACTAAAGGAACAGTAATCCCCACTATTATCTCTCTGGTAGCAGAAACTACGATTCGACTGTGCTGATGCCGAAGGCTAGCTGAACCTACGGTCCAAGATATTTCTCTTCTCCAAGAATCTCCGGGCCGCTTCTGGGCCCACCCAGCCCCCTATCCAAACGATACCGAGATTCTTCTTCGGGGGTAAAGCGGCCCGGCGTGTGTTAACCACTCACCTCCTTCACGTGTTAAGAATCAGTGGAACTATATCTCTTCTCCCCTATACGCCTTCATGGCGTGGACTGTGACAACTTTAGCATCAAAGGGCGCCATTGTTCTGTTACCCTTTTCAAAATAAAACGAAATTTGAGGGTTTTACGGCATTGCTGACAATTCCAGACGTCTTGGGTATGACACTATGTAGATTGGTACGTAGACACCAGCAGTGCGGAGGCGTTCACATCCTCCGTCTTCAGGGCGGCCCGACTTTACTCTAAAGAAGAAGCAGTACGCTGTCCAGAAGATCTGGCCTCCGTGTACCATTCGACACTGCCTATGTAACCACTTTCCATAACACCCACCTGAATACAGCCGTAACGTCTTTGCGTGGGCCTCCCATGTTTGAGGCTACTTCCCTTTTCTAATCAAAAATATAAATTCGGCTTACTTCGTTTCCTTCCCAGCAGTGAGGCGTCCCAGCCTACTACCATTTCTTGATTTCGTCTCCATAATATCACGGTAGGGTAACCTCAAATACAGAGCATTATAACGTTATATGTGATACACCACTTGAAATTGGAAAGGACTGTGCCACAGAGTTCAGTGCCCTGCAAATTTAAGACATGAAATGCATACCGATCCATACCTGTTACTGACACTGCACGTGAAGGGAGGAATAAATCAAGTAACTTTCTCTCGGATAAAATTATCCAAATTTTTAACGCATCTCATTTCATGGTGTGGCACTGTGATTTTGCCATAAAATTAGTTAGGCTGTACACAGTTAATTGTAACACTTTTCTGTACATTACTCTAGAAATCTACAATAAAAGGGTAGTCACCAAATTGTTTAGGCTTAAGTATAGGGCGAACTACTTTACATTACATTCTACTTGGAAGGTTGCTCGAAGGCAGAATGGATTTGAATTTGGTAGGGTATATCGGATGCTGATCTAGAGTACTGTTGTAAATTTGTCCGGCGAGAAAGTGAGTACCACAAGTAAAGAAGCAGAACGCTACTGTACAGTAGAAAATGGCTCGTCTAAAAGAGATACAGATTAAAATAAATCGAGTATGTTTTAAACAATTTTCACGAGAACAAAAGGCGAAATTGCAATATGAATGTCCAACACATTCGTAAGTGTGATTGTGCTAAAGTAGGGGTGTTTGGGAACGACACCAACAAATCAAAATTAACTTAACAAAAAAGATGATTAAATTTGTGTTTTCAATGAATATCCAAACACCAAAATATACAAAGTGTAATTTAGTCTGCCACTTCGTATAGGTGAAGACTTGGTATTTTGGACAGACGCCAATGTTGTGAGAAATGCGTGGTAAGGGGAATGTTGTTTCTACCTACGTGAGGGAAGCAACAGCGTTATGACGTTAAAGGGAATAAAGTGGACTGGAGATGCAGCAGATAGCAAGGAAATCAGAATGGCATGCAGCATTTTCTACGGAAAAGTGTAGAGAGGAAATCAGTTTTGTATCATATCGCCGATGAGAAGATACTAAAAAGCGATCATAAAAAAAGTATTGGGGTTGAGGCTTACATTAGGAACCAGTGGTGGGTCTTAAGCAAGTTGTTAAGTCTATTTCCTTGTAACGAATTGAAATGAAATCAAAAGAATAATGCATATTCGCAGATAATGAAATTAGATATGTCCATACTTTACACTGGAATATACGGCTTGCTGCTTTAGAAACATTTGGCCCAGGAAAAGAGTGGGGTTCCACTGACCGTAAGATAACACGAATCTAAGAGTCGGTTAATAAAGGGACAATATTATAGCGAACATTCAGCAGGGGGAGAGAGGCATCCATCATTGCGATCGGCAATCCCACTCCACCGGGCAGCCAAGCGCGACGACCCGGCCAACTGCCGCCTCAGCGTCACTAAGTTCTCGCAAACTTCCCCACAAATTTCGTACCCGCCCTTAAAAAAAGACAAATATCAATGCGCTTCGCAACCAGAACCTGGCATGTAACCTCAAGGATAAAGAAAGCCGGAGGAGCGAGCGACAAATTCCCAAAGCTTTTTGTTTTTTTTTTAATATTTGAAATATTTTTAATGACACTAAACCAAGTGCAAGGATTTTAGTGCAAAATGAGAGAGAGAGAGAGAGAGACGTATTGTGAATTGTGACTTAGGTACGTGTAGGTAGGGAAAGGTGCTGTTCAGTATCGTAAGAGCAACGGATGGAAACATTTCTCAAAAACTATGTTTGTCTAAATTACTCGCGACCCCGCGCACAGTAAATCAACAACAGAGCTGCAATTCCATAATTATCAATAGATGTTCGTTTACGAATTTACAGTTGCTTGGATAAAGTGTTCGCAACTCATCGGAATCATTCACGGCCCAAATTTAGGGCGCGACTTATAAGTTAAGAAAAGCCTTAGGGTACAGAAGGGGGACTGTAAGATCAATTATCTAAGGTTATGGCAGTCTCTAACTATGGGATACTCTGATCGCAAGCTGAAATACACAATTTTTGGGAGTGAATTATGTTTACTTTTTGTTAAAAAAATTTCCTGCTGCATGGAGCGATCATAAATATTTAACAATTATTCAGTACACTTTTCTATTAAATTTACTGGTATAGATTTACACTTGTAGACATTGATTATCATTAAAAGGGAAGCACTAAATGAATGTGTCTGAGCACAACGCTGAGAGGAATAATTTGACGTCAGCAAAGTAAAAATAGAACTAAGAAATTACGTACTGAGAAGCTTCACAACTTGAAGGAAGATCAGAGAGATAGCTAGTATGGGCGGGGTTTGTAGAACGCATGAAGGAGATGAGGTATGTAAACAAAATTATATTCAGATACTTTAAGGAACAAGCCCACTTGGAAGGACGAAACTAACACGACAGGTAATGTAGGTATAGCGTAACATTGAGGAGCGTTCGTGTAACCACTGTTACAGCGAAGAAGCAAGAACAACTACATATTCCGAGTGTGTGTCTGTAGCCTTAGTTATCTAGGATGAAATGAGCATGCGCCATATTGTCATCTTGTGTCCTGCCTGGAACTACAACAGTTACTACATTAACAGAAAAAGGCACGATTTTCGAAAAAAAAAAATTTAAGTCACTGAACATGAAATGTGCGTTTCAATTTTCTCTACAACACTCGTCTGAAACATTTGTAATTCTAATGGGAACTGAGCGAGATGTGATCTTAAATGTATATTGGCCTTCATGTGAAGTATCCGGTATTGTTGTGAGATTTTAACGGAACGTGAATTTTCTTGACAGATTTTGGAAAAACACTCAAATATCATCATCATCATCATCATCATCATCATGAAGGGTCAGGCGTGTTTCATGTTCCTTAATCCTCAAGATGAAATTGGTCCGTCCATCTCTTCCTAGGTTGTCCTATGTTCCTTCGTCCTTTTGGTTGATACGTTTCTTCCTTTTGAGGATTTTACGAGTAACTTGGTATCCCCTGGATAGGTTACCGGTCCGTCGCAGGGTGAGTCTAGTGGTGGGGCTGCCACCTCGATGCCTCTAGACCAGCATGCTTTTCTGTAGGGGCGTGCTCCCTTAGCTGAATGGGCCCAGTTTTAACGCACTGGACTTTCGCCTTCGCCCTCTCCCGTCTGCTGCAGTTTCAGCTGCATTGCCCAGGGGTCACGCGGCCTTAGCCTTCGTAGACGTGGGAGTAGGATTTGCCGACAGAGCCGCCGTTGTTGTTGCTGTTGGTTTACTCGGGATTTATGGGTTTAACATCTCAGCATTTGTATAACACCTGAGACCATGTCGACCTTTGACCCCCACTAAATATCAAATTTTATGAAAATCCGTCCAGTGGGGATCGAATTTTTTATGTGGACGGACGGACGGACAGGCATGACGAAGTTAATAGTCGCTCTTTGCAATCTGCGAGCGCGCTTAACAATGTGTCTTAGGGAATGTGTTACAAAATTATATACTGGGTTAACATAAGTCGAGATAAATTATTTTTAGAAGAACAGCCGGTGCAACCTTTTTTACCACAAAAGGAATGAAGGAATTTTGGAAGAGCTGAAATTAGAACCAGATGACGAGAAGTTAAGAAAATACAAATCAAATTGGCAACGACATGTAACAAGTATGAACAGCAACAGATTGCCCAAAAATAATACTGAAATAAAGACCGAATGGACGAAGACGCATTGGAACACTTTTGAAGAGACTATTATAAGGGCCGAAAACAGGTCTATTAAGGTCTATCTCGTGGCGGATGATGATGATGATAATGATTAATCTCGGGCTACATAAAAGGCGAGGAGATTTATCGGCAGATGAGGAATTTTCAGTGTGTTAAGAAGGATTATTCTATAATTGTAGTTAGACTTTCTTTATTTAAAGGATTTGGACAAGCCGCAAATATGAATGCTTTTAATAAAATAACCGAAATATCATAACAATATACCGGTACGTATACGGGCTATCTCCATTTCAAATTTCAAGCGTCTACCTTCGAAATTGTTTCCAATTTAAGCCCCTAGCCATCAAGCACTTCATACACTCCTCATGGCTACATAACCTCTTCCATTAAAACAGCGTTACTTCAAAACTGGAATCTGTCATCACATCACCCGCAAAGGAATTACAGATATGTTAAAGAATCAAAACTTCAAATCTGTAAATAACACTCAAAATGCTCCCTAGTATCGACATGTTTTACCACATTACACTGTTATGCCACATGCGTGTAGGTCCTTAGCAACAGATTGCTTGTCCCGTGTTCCATTGTATTGGCTTCACCCCTTTAGTTCAGTCACTGTTTCGGAGAACAACAATCTCCACCCTTCTGACAATTATCATCAATAATTCTTTCAGTACTGACACTGGTGAAAATTGGATTCAGATCACTAAATCCATTCAGTGTGTCTGTTTGTTCAGAAAGTTGACTCCCTTTGTAAAGCTGTTGGTTGGCCAACTATAGGAATAGCGCTAAATCTACTGGAGGGGAGCGGGTTATTTTGTTCAGAAGAGTAGATGCTGCTTGAAAGAAATTACAATTTCAATTGAAGATGTAGGTTCCAGTCTTATGAGCAATGACGCCGTGCAGATTGGTACGTAAATACAAACGCCGAGGAGAAGCTTGCTGCCGCCATCTTCAGGTTAGTCCAAGATTACAAAAAGAATTGTTTCCGACTATTCTGAAAGTGGAAGCAGAAAACTTCTCCACAAATTTGTAGCGTATATACCAAAAACACGGTGTCACATCCCAAAATACTGGAATCTTTATCCACACCGCTCTTCAAGTCTCACGTCTTGCATAAATTCAGGATTAATGTCGTTTGGCATGTGATTTAAAGCAGACTGAGATAAATTCAAGCAGAATTTCTGAGAAACATGGTGTCTTTTCCTCCTTTTCTGAAGATGGAGGCAGAAAATTCTTCAGAAACAGCTGTCAATTTATCCCATACTGTACTGCTTCATATCCCAGACCAAGGTTGGTCTTCATACCCTCTCCTTTTGACAGTCAAACCTCATATGGATAGACACTGTACGTATAACGATCCACTGCGACGCGTTCGCTTAACGTTTATACCTCTTCGGCTATCGTAACAGCTTGATATCGTTTCACCTCACGAGGGCGCTTTTATGGAAATTTAATATAGCCAGAAACAATAAAACTTCCTTAGGTCTTAACGTAAAGTGTCCAATATTCTTGCCCAATTTTGACCAAATCTGGAATTTCTCGACGAATTTTTATAAAAGTCTCCAATACCAAAATTCACGCAAATCCGTCCAGCGCGACACGTAGATAGACGGAAGGACAGACGGAAAGAGAGAAGAAACGAAACGATGAAGGTAACAGGCGCTTGCCGCGAATTTACGACGAACTTTATAAGCGATTGGCCATACGGACGTACGGAAATGAATACGATTCATTTGTTTTACATAGAAAAGGCGTACTCCTTTTCGAAGAGGACGGTAACGTTTCATAATGTCCAATCTTAACTAGTGGATAAGAAAATATGTACATAAATAAATCAATTTTCTTAATACTGAGGCAAATGTAATCTGACTTCTAAAGCTAAATGCAAGGTGCAGACAAGACCAAGAACGGTTAGATTACAACGTTGTTGACGTTTAGGCCAATCATGCGGTATTTCGTAAAGTTACTCAGCGTTTGCTTTCCTCAGAACAACTACTGAAATTAAACGTTACATTACAATTGCTCATGATCACAACTGCTCTGTGTAATAGTGCACACTTACAACCACATATTTTGCTTTCTATATTGATGTTCTTCTTATATTACAGAAGAAATGAGAATATAACGTGTATAAGCATTAATGAAAGGTGTTGTAGAATGTAATATTGAAAGGTGTTTTAGAATGTAATATTGAAAGGTGTTGTAGAATGTAATATTGAAAGGTGTTGTAGAATGTAATATTGAAAGGTGTTGTAGAATGTAAT
>Ga0123353_10014149_pt1 | contig 11483 bp, 7 predicted proteins | sample TergutLab28metaG_3_FD_92763 | JGI IMG/M metagenome (GOLD analysis project Ga0123353, IMG submission 92763) | Labiotermes labralis P3 segment gut microbial communities from Petit-Saut dam, French Guiana - Lab288 P3 | ecosystem: Host-associated > Arthropoda: Insects > Digestive system > Gut ... | reverse complement strand
TTTGGGGAATTTCTAAAATAGGTAAAAGGTAAAAAGTAAAAGGTGAGAGGTGGATGTGCTATGGGGGAATTAATAGTTAATAATGAATAGTTAATAGTTAGGATGCGCTTCGCTGTTTTCTCTCGCAGAGGCGCAGGAGTGGGTGCGCTCTGTCCCCTCGGGAGGAATTGAGAATTGAAAGTTGAAAATTGAAAGTTGAAAAAAGGTAGCGCACGGTGTCTCGCCGTGCCTTTGTGAGTATGGCGGGGACGCCATGCGCTACCTTTCCGACCCAAACCAGTGGGTGCGCTCTGTCCCCTCGGATGGTTCCCGAGGTACAAGAGTGGGGGCGCTCTTGCCCCTCGGGAATGCTTCGGGGGCGCTCGTGTCCCTGTCGTTTCTGGCTGGCGAATAAAAAATTGGTGTGTGGTGTTGGATTTGTGCTTGCATTTTCTGTCTTAAAGGCTAATAATAATGGTTTTCATTACATGGAGAAGGGTGTTGCATGACGCAGAAGAAGACAGCGGATAAGCCTGTGGTGGCGAAATCGGGTGCGGATGTTCCCGCGTATTTGCCGTTGGAGCTGATTCCAGTTTATTTGTGGTGGCGGGCGAACGGTAATCAGGTGCTGATGAATGCTGCGCTGGTGCTGGTGGTCGGCGGGTTGGCGTTCGGGGCGCTGGAGTGGCGCAAGGGGCGTGCCGCGCGTGCGAACAGGGAGTTCATGCAGGCGGGTTCGCTGGCGGAGCTTCAGGTGGTCGTTGAACAGTACGGCTCGACGAAGGTGGGGAACGCGGCGCGGTTGCGGTTGGCGAAGGCGTATTTTGACGCGGAGGATTATGAGGCGGCGTTCCAGACGTATGAGGCGTGCCTGAAGCGGGGTGAGCCGTCGGGCTTCGCGGGGTTTGCTCAGCTGGGGATGGCGCATTCGCTGGAGGCGATGGGCAGGCTGGATGAGGCGTTTGCGGCGTACAGTCGTTTTGTCGAGGCGCATCCGGAGCATTTCCTTGCGGTGCAGGCGCAGATGGGCCTGGCGCGTGTCCTGACCCTTCAGGGGCGGAAGGACGAGGCGAAGCGGTTGCTGGAGCTGTTGAAGGCGGAGCGGACGGGTGATTTGATGGTGGAGATGGCGGTTGCGCAGCTTACGGGTGTGGTTGACCGTTGGGAGCCGCGGGCGACGCGCTCGTTTTTTGAGCGTGTGGAGGAGGCCGCGCGGGGGCTGTCTGTGCCGGTTGTTGTGCCGTCGGTGGAGACGGAGGCGGAAGCGCTTGATTAGGAAGGTGGTTGAATGTGCCCTTAACGGGGTTACGGGTCGAGAGGAAAAGTCATGAAAATACGCGACTATATCGTGATGACAGGGACTGCGTGTGCGCTGGTAACGGCGATGCAGGGGTTTGCTCAGACGGAGGATGCCGATGAGGAGGATGCCGTTGTTGAGATGGTCGAGCAGATGATTGAGCAGGATGCGGCGAAGGGCGAGAGGGGTTTTGACCTGCTTGTCCGTGCCATCTCCGTGCGCGGCGCGGCGGAGGTGAAAAATCCGGACACTGGGGTGTTCGCGCCCATGATGAAGAACAAGGCCTACCCGCTGGGGTCGGTTTTCCGCACGGGGGCAGGCGGCTCGGTGGTGGCGGTCTTCTCGGGGTCGGAGAGCGTGGAGATGTTTGAGAACACGGAGATTGTCGTGCTGGCGAGCCAGGACAACCCGAAGGGGCGCAGCGTGAGGCTGGTGTCGGGGCGCATCAAGACGTTCTTGAAGGACAATCTGCTGGAAGGGCAGTTCAGCGTCGAGACGCCGAATGCCAGCTGCAAGAATATGGCGGGGCGGGCGGATTTCTCCCTGACGATGGAGGGGGAGAATGAGCGGCTTCAGATTGCGGCAATCACGGGGGCCATCCGCGTAGAAGGCCCGCAGTACACGATTGGCGCGTTGCGTGCGGCGAATACCGTGAGCGTGCTGACGTCGCCGAACCGTGCGTTGAGCCACCTGACGGGTGAGAAGGGCGACTACAAGATTACGCTCGATAACGAGACGGACAATCCGGTGGTCTATGATATGTCGCCGAAGGCGGTCGTGAAAATCTGGCGCGAGGTCGCGCCCGTCGGCGGGCGGATGGTTGTGTCCACGCTGGTCGTGAGCCCCACAGGTAAGGCGCGTCACCGCATCTCGTTCGTGGTGGGTCGCGGGAACATCGTCTCCGCCGGGGATGAGATTGAGCCCGATGCCGAACTGGAGTTGGAGCAGCCGATTTTGCTACAGGCAACGGGTAATGATATTGCCCCGGCGCGGCAGGGTGCTGCCGTGGCCGCCGATGACGATGATTGGGGGCTGTAGTCTGATTTTGATTTTGGCAGGTGCCGGCCAGCGTAACCGGCACGTGCTTGTTTCTGAATGTGTGCGCAGGGGTAGTCATTCATTAGCCGAGAAATAAACCGTGTTCATTTATCGTTTTCGCCAGCTCATCCGTAGTCGTCTTTTATGGGGTTTCTTTGTCATCATCATTGCATTTGCGTTTGTCGCCGCAGGGTCTTGCTACAAGACACCGGAAGGGAGTATTGTCGGCAAGATAAACGGGAAGAAAATAACAAGGGATGCGTATAATCAGGTCTCAGGGGCTGTCCTCAGGATGAGCGGGCGCGGCATGGACAGTAATCTTCCCGTGCGGGAGCTTGAGAGAAGAACGTGGGAGCATCTCGCTGCCATGCAGATTGCGGCGGAGAACGGGCTGACCGCACAGGAGAGCGAAGTTCGCGATGAGATATTGGGCGATCGTATGTTCCAAGGGCCGAACGGTTTCGATGTTGGACGCTACCGCTTAATCCTGCGCGACGCGCGTTTAACGGAAGCGCTCTATGAAAGGCTCATCGCCCAGCAGGTGTTGATGACGAAAGTTGGGGCGTTGATGGAGTCCGCGACGTGGGTTTCGCCGATGGAGCTGGATGACGAGATTGCGGCGATGACGGACGTATTCACCGTGCAGACGATGACGTTCAGTAATCGTTTCGTGAATACCGACATGCCAGTGTCGGATGAGGAGCACAAAGCGTTTTATGAAACGAACCAAGAGAGTTTCAGATTCCCTGACCGCGTGTCCGTCCGTTACATCACGATTCCGTTGAGCAACTATCTGGCGCGTGTGACCGTGCCAGAAGACACTCTTCTGGACTTTTACGACGCCAACATGAACCGCTTCCAGACGACCGACACCAACAATGTCGTGAGCGTCAAGCCCTTCGAGGATGTGCGGGATGAAATCTTCGCCGAGATTCAACTTGAAGAGGCACGCGACTATGCGGAAACAAACCTGATGTTTGCGCTCTTCGGCAGACGCACAGGCGCGACCGCAGAAATCACGCTTGAAGCGATTGCGGAGCAGGAAGAAGTGGAAATCAAAACGTCCCCGCTCTTTTCCCAGAGTGAATTCCTGTTTTGGACATCCGATTCACGGGCATTTGCCAATGCTGCGTTTGACCTTGAGCCGGACAGCGTTGACACGCGGTTTGGCGTTGTGGGCGGGCTCAACGAAATCTCGGTGATCGAGTTGCTTCAAGAATCGCCCGCGCATATCCCGCCGTTTGAAGAGGTCGTGGAAGACGTGAAAGTGCGCAAGCAAGAGCAAGCCCGCGCGGATGCGTTCGACAGCTACATCAAGGAAGTGCGTACCGACATCACCAAGCTGATGGAAGACGGCAAGACCTTTGAAGAATCCGCACGGGAAACGGCGCAGAACGTGTCAACCTCGTTGACCTACACCGTGAGCGAGATGCAGATGAGGCCGTTTGAGAACAGTTACTCCATCGCATACGGCGCAATGACGTTGAAGAAAGGCGACCTCTCCGAGGCAATCCCGTTGCCCTCTGACCAAGCGATGTTGATTTATGTGTTGGACCGCGAGCAAGGGAGTGCGCTTAACGCGGAGATGATGCGCGCGCAGATACGCTCGGGCATGATGCGCCGCCGTGGTGGGACGCTCTTCGGCGACTGGCTCAAGTGGAACCTTGGCCAGCAACGTTTTGAGCCAGCCAGTGCCTATGCTTTTTCAGACGTGGAAGAGGACGAAGACATCGACGCAGAGACATTGTAAACGTCGCAGGCGAAAAGACGCATTACATAAACGCACGGCGTAAACGCCGTGCGTTTTTATGTTTTAGAGGGTATCGCATTGCTCCCGTTTCACACAGAGCCACAGAGGTTCACAGAGGAATGCAAAATATCTATAGTGTTAACTTTAGAACTGCTCGTCAAGGCTGCCGCCGAGGGCTTTGTAGAATGCGATGAGCCTTTGGGCGAGGAGGGTGCGGTGGCGGGCTTGGGTGTCTTGGGCGGTCAGAAGTGAGCGTTCGGCAATCAGTACGCCCATGTAGTCGGAATACCCGGCCTTGTACAGCTCTTGCGCAATCCGTACGGCGCGTTCGTTTGCCTCAACCGATTGGGCGAGCGTGTCGCTCCGCAATGCCTCCTGATTGTAACCCTGCCATGCGGACTCGGCCTCTTGATAGGCCTTCAAGACAACTTGCTGGTAGGCAAGCACCGCTTGCTCCGCCAGTGCCCTCCGCTCTTCAACCTGTGCGCGGATACGCCCTGCGCTGAAAATGTTCCATGTCATGCGTGGCCCAATCCGCACCGACTCGGTGAACTCAACCCAGTGGGTCAGCGAAAACGGCGTTGACAGACCGATCGAGCCGATGAGCGAGAAGCGCGGGTACAGGTCGGCCTTCGCAACCCCGATACGTGCGGTCGCCGCGATGATTGCCATCTCCGCCCTGCGCACGTCGGCACGGCGGCGCAACAGCTCGTTCGGTAGCATCGTCGGGAGTTCGGGCGGTAACTGCGGAAAACTCGCCGTGTCCAGCAGTTGCGTTTTGCGTGTGTTGGGCAGCTCGCCCAGCAGCATTTCCAACTGCAAAATCATGTCCGCCAGATTTGCCTCCAGCACGGGCAACTGTGCGGTTGTCGAGAAGACTTGCGCCTCCGCGTTCGCAAGGTCAAGCCCGGAGACCGCCCGTGCCTCGTGGCGTTTGCGGGTGATGTCCGCCGATTGCGTCTGCGCAAGCAAGTTGGAGTGGGTCACGGCAAGCACATCCTGCAGCATCCGCACATTGAGATACGCCACGGCGATTTCGGCGGAGAGCGAGACCTCGATGTCGCGTTGCGAGAAAAACGCACCGAGTATTTCCGCCTCACGCGCTTCCACCTCGCGGCGCACGCCACCGAAGATGTCCAGTTCCCATGTCGCGTCGAAACCTCCTGCGAACGTGCCGCCCCACTCGCCGCTGATGCCGCTTCCTGTCGCGCTGTAGCCGACACCCGACAACTCGCCGAACTTCCGCCCGTAGTTGTAATTCGCGCCCCCGGTCAGTGTCGGCCACAGGCCTGCGCTTGTCTGCGCGAGTTGCGCGCGCACTTGGCGTATCCGCTGGAGGCCGCTCCGCACGGTGAGGTTGTTGGTCAGCCCGTGGCTCACCAGTTCCGACAGCACAGGGTCATCCAGCTTCTGCCACCAGCCCGCCAGTTGCTCCAAATGTTTGTTTTCTTCCGTACCCAAAAACGATTGCGGTTCGTCAAGCGTCGGGCGTTCATAGTCGGGGCCGAGTTTGCACCCTGCCACCACGAGCAACATCACCAAGCAAAGTGTTTTGAGTAACCACCGAGAGCGAGCATTACGCATGTTGTTTCTCCTCCACTTGTAACGCGCGTTCGTTCGCATGGGGTGATTTCTGCCACTTGGTGAGGAGCAAATAGGCGGTCGGCACGACGAGGAGGGTGAGGAGGCATCCGCTCAGGCCGCCCCACACTACGACCGCGCCCAAGCAACGGCGGCTTGCCGCGCCCGCACCGCTCGCCAGCAACAGCGGTGTCATGCCGATAACCGTGGAGATGCCTGTCATCAGCACCGGCCGCAAGCGCAGGCACGCGGCGGTGATGAGAGCCTCGCGGAACTCGTACCCTTGGTCGCGCAACTGGTTGGCGAACTCCACAATCAGGATGCCGTTCTTGGCGGCTAGGCCGATGAGCATGAGGATACCGATCTGGCTGTAGATGTTCATGGTCGCGTCCGTGAAGTGCAACCCTGCCAATGCGCCGATCATCCCGAGCGGGACGGTCAGCATGACGATGAGCGGGCTGATGAAACTCTCGAACTGCGCCGCCAACACAAGGTAGGCAATGACCAACGCCAGCACGAAGACAAACAGCATGGAGCCGGAGGATTCCTTGAAGTCTTTCGACTGGCCCTTGTAGCCGACTTGCACCTCTTTGGGCAACTCCGCGCGGACGGTCTCGTACAGGTAATCCAGCACCTGCCCGAGGGCATACCCCGGCGCGACATTGCCCGACAGCGTGACCGATCGCACACGGTTGAAGCGGTTGAGCGCAGCCGCATCGCCAATCTCTTTGACCGTCACCAGATTGTCCAGCGGGATGGAGTTGCCGGTTGTCCGCGACCGCACATAGATATTCGCCAAGTCCGTAGGCGAGGCGCGTTGGTCGAGTGCGGCCTGCAGGATCACATCGTACTCTTTGCCACGGTCCACGAACGTTGTCACACGCTTCGACCCCAGCAACATCTCCATTGCCGAACCGATCGCACTTGCGGGGACGCCCAGCTCGGCGGCGCGTTCGGTGTTAATCTGCACATGGAACTGCGGCGTGGTCTCCTTGTAGTCATAGTTGACGTCCACAAGCCCCGGGTATTCCCTTGCCTTGGCGAGCAGGGTGTCGCGCCACTCCAGCAGCTCCTTGTAGTCTGGGCCAGCGATGACGAACTGCACGGGGTTGCCGCGTGTGCCGATGCCCGGCGGAAGCTGTAGCATCACCCGCGCCCCCGGTATCTCATGCAGTTTTCCACGCAACACGTTAACCACCTCGCTACTCGTCCGCGAGCGTTCACGCCACGGCTTGAAATCGAGAATCATCCGCGCCCCGTTCACCGCGCCGTCCGCCCCGATCATCGTCGGCAGGATGAGCATCCCCGCCTTGAACTCATGCGGCTCGAACACCGATGTCGTGACAGGCGCGATTTCCTTCACAAGGTCGGTCATCGCATAGAACCCTGTGCCTTCGGGGGCCTCGACCATCGCGAAGAACACGCCACGGTCTTCAAACGGCTCGTACTCCAACTTGATATTTTTCCATCCCCAACCCACGAGCACGCAGATGACCGCAAAGAACAGCACCGTGAAAATCTTGACTTTCGTAATGGCGTTCAGCAAGGCACGGTAGCCCCTCGCCATGCCGTCCATCACCCAATCCACGCCACGCCCCAAGAGCGACTCCTCCGTCTTTGCCGTCAGCATCCGCGAACACATGAGCGGCGTGAGCGTCACCGCCACAAGGCTTGAGAACGTGACCGCCGCACTCATTGCCACGGCAAACTCGGTGAACATCTTGCCCGCCTTGCCCTGCCACATGCTGATCGGGAGGAACACCGCCACCAGCACCGCCGTCGTCGAGATGATGGCAAACAGCACCTGCACCGCGCCGCGCGTGGCAGCCACGCGCGGCGGCTCGCCCCCACGGATACGGCGATGCACATTCTCCAGCACCACGATTGCGTCGTCCACCACCATCCCGATTGCCAGCACCAGCGCCAACAACGTCAGGATGTTGATGCTGAACCCGCACAGGTACAGCACCGTGCAGGACGAGATGAGCGAGATCGGCACCGTCACCGCAGGGATGAGCGACGCGCGGATGTTGCCGAGGAACAGGAAAATAATAAAAATCACCAGCGCCGCCGTGATGATGAGCGACCGTTTCACCTCCGTGATGGATGCGTTGATAAAGAGCGCCTCATCGCGACGGATGAACATGGACATCCCCTCCGGCAAACCCTCGCTAAACTCCTTGACCAGATCCGCCGCACCCCTGGAGATGACCAGCGTGTTGCCCTTCGACTGCCGATAGATGCCCAGCCCGACAGCTGCCTCGCCATCGTTGATTGCGCCCGTCTCGTCAATGAACGCATACTGCGAGCGCGTCAGCTTCGGCTGGAGCCGCACATCCGCAATATCCTGCAAGCGCACCAAATCCCCGTCTGACTGCCGTTTCACGACCAGCCGGCTGAACTCCTCCGGCTTAAAATATTGCCGTGCCACCCGCACCGTGAACTCACGCTCGGCAGACTCGATACGCCCCGACGGATACTCCACATTCTCCGACCGCAACGCCAGCTCGACATCCTCCACCGTGATACCCCGCGCCGCCATCGCCGCAGGTTTCAGCCAGATGCGCATCGCCTGTTCCTGACCGCCGAAAATCGCCACGTTCGCCACGCCCTCCAGCACCGAGAACCGCTCCACGAAATAACGGTCGGCATAGTCCGTCAACTGCATCCGTGTCATCTCCGTGCTCGTGATGCCCACGATGACGCTCGGCATGCCAGCCGAATCCACCTTCGCCACGATGGGCGAATCCGCCTCATCCGGCAGACGGCTCAACACACGCGCCACACGGTCGCGCACGTCATTCGCCGCCGCGTCAATATCACGCGACACCCTAAACTCCAGCGTGATACGCGACTCGCCGTCACTGCTGCTCGACTCAATCGCCTCCAGCCCGTCAATGCCCGCAATCGTGTCCTCGATGATCTGCGTGATTTTGCTCTCGATGACGCTCGCACTCGCCCCGGGGTAGAACGTGCGGATGGAGATGGTCGGCACGTCAATATCCGGAAACTCACGCACCGTCAGGCGTTGGAACGAAATCACCCCGAACACCACCAGCAGGAATATAAACACCAGCGTCGCAACCGGGCGGACAACAGCGAAACGACAAATGTTCATTCCCTCGTCTCCTCTTGCGCCGCCGCCTCCGACCGCACGGGGCGCGTTCCCACAACGACCCTCTGTCCAGACGTAACCTTGCCGATGCCGGACGTCACGATGACCGCCCCCCGCTCAATCCCTGACGTGACCTCTGCCCAGCGCCCCACGCGCCGCCCGACCTTGACCTCCATACGGGCGACCCTGTCCGACCCCTCGGGCAACGCAAACAGATACTGCCGTTCGCCAAGGCTCACCAGCGCAGTCTCCGGCACCACGGTCACCTCCTCTACGCTCGTGATGAGCGACACACTCAACAGCATCCCCGGCTTGATGCGGTGGTCGGGATTATCCATCACGCCGCGCACCTGCACACTGCGCGTCTGCTCGTTCACGCGCGGCTCAATCACCCGGATAGTGCCCTCGAACGTCTCCCCCGGATACGCCGCGTTCACCGCCTTGAACGGCTGACCGAGCGACAACTGCGCCAGATATTTTTCCGGCGCAGGGAAATCAATATAGACCTGACTGACATCGTCCAGCGTCGCGATTTTCGTCCCCGGCGAAACCAAATCCCCGAGGCTCACCAGCCGCAAGCCCAGCACCCCTGCGAACGGCGCCTTAATCACACGGTACGCCAAATCCGCCTCCACCCGCAGCTTCTCCGCCTGCGCCACCGCAAGGCGCGTCTCGCGGTCATCCAAATCCCTCTGCGCCACCGCATCCCCCTTCAACAGCAACGCCAGACGCTCCCGTTCACGCTCATGCTCCGCAATCGCCAACTCCGCAACCCGCATGGCAGCCAGCTCACGCCTGTTGTCCAGCTCAATCAGCACATCCCCCTGCTTGACCGTCTGACCGTCCTCGAAGTTGACCCTCACGACCTTCTCCGACACCTGCGCCGTGATGACCACCGACTCCCGCGCCACCGCCGTACCGAGGCAGACCAGCGTATCATCCAACGGTATAGACGAGACCGCCTCCACATAGACCGTCGGCGGGGGGCGCACCGTCTGCCCTGCGTCCGCGCGTGTCTGCTTCGAGCTCATGATGAGCCACACCGCCCACGCCAGCAACCCCACCCCCAGCACAATCTCAAAAATCCACTTAATCCATTTCATGCTGTCCCCTCTTGTCTTCCCCTGCCTTGCAACGACAGAAAAATAAAAACGAAATCGCAGTATTTAAAAGTAAAAAATATACCATATTGGGAAACACGCTGGCTACGTTTTATTTTTGTTTCGCAACTTTTTATGAGCGCCACGTTTCATCTGTGGTTTTATAGTCATTTAACTTGAAGTTGGCACATGGGTAGGGCGGTTTCTCCGAAACCGCCGTTAGCGCTACCGTGTTACGGACGGCTCGGAGAGCCGTCCCTACCCAAAAATCGCGGACGGCTATAGTGTTTTAACATTGTAATTGGTACATAGTTCTTCGAATGACTATACAACCCCAAAGGGGTTATAAAGTGATATGAATGCCCTACGGGCAAGTGAACCCTTATCCCCGTTTTCTCTAATGCGTAATCTGGGTCTAACCACTAACCACTAATCACTATCCACTAATCATTGAACTAGGGCGGACGGCACACAGACGCGAAACCCGACGTTGTCGATGTCGTAGCTCGGGTCGACGCTGCCGCGACACGCCGAGCGGCAGTCGTTCGCGTTGCTACCGTAACCACCCCCGCGTAGGATCCGGTTGAAGCCCGACACAGGACCCTTAGGGTCAGACACCGCCGCCGTCCCGAGGTTCGACACATACCAGTCAAGGCACCACTCCCACACGTTCCCGTGCATGTCGTAAAGCCCCCACGCGTTCGGAAGGTACATCCCGACCTTCGTGTGGGTGTCCGTATAACCGCCCCTCCCGTCACTCCGGTTATGCCAATACCGTCCCGCCTCCGCCATGTTTGGGCAGGTGCCGATCGCCGTCAGGTTCTTCCCGCTGTTCAGCGCCGTGGCCGTCCCTGCGCGACAGGCGTACTCCCACTGCGCCTCCGTCGGCAGGTCGAACGCCAGCCCTGTTTTCGCCCGTATCCTGCCCAGGAAACTGTCCGCCCTCACGCTGCCCCCCGTGCCCGGCCAGTTGATGCCGTCCGCGGTCGCCCCGCGGATCATGTTGTAGGACACGCATTCCACAGGCCGCGCGTCGCCCTTGTAATACGAGGGGTCTGTCCCCATGACCTGCTCCCACTGCTTCTGCGTCACCTGGAACACGCCCATATAGAAATCCTGCGTCAGCGTCACCTCATGCTGGACCTCGTCCGAATCACGCCCCAGCTCACCCGCAGGGCTGCCCATGGTGAACGTGCCTCTGGGGATTTTGCGCAGAACCAGCTGGGTCGTCTTGTACTCATCCGTCCACCCCCCGGCCGGCACCGCCGTCAGCGTGGTGACGGGGTAGCTTTCTGCGCTTGGCCCACCTGAGAGGTCTATGACAACATACTCCCCTACCAGCCCGTCCGCAACCGTCGCGGCACACAGGCCTACGACCAAGAGTGCCACACCCAGCGACTTCTTCATGGCGAGTTATCCTTTCGGGTTAGTTCGAGAAAACGATTACACTCGATTGCACTCGAAAGCGGTTAGGGTCACTAACCACTCATCACTAATCACTACTCCTCTTTCGCCTCAGGCTTCCCCTTGCCGATTGCCACCGCCGGCTCCGCCCGTATCTTCTCGATAATCTGCTCGACGATTTCAGGGTGGCCGCGCAGGAACTCCGTTGCCGCGATAGAC
>Ga0123353_10014148_pt1 | contig 11484 bp, 10 predicted proteins | sample TergutLab28metaG_3_FD_92763 | JGI IMG/M metagenome (GOLD analysis project Ga0123353, IMG submission 92763) | Labiotermes labralis P3 segment gut microbial communities from Petit-Saut dam, French Guiana - Lab288 P3 | ecosystem: Host-associated > Arthropoda: Insects > Digestive system > Gut ... | reverse complement strand
TTTAGTATAAAAAATGTTGGTGATGTGGCTGGTTACCTTCACAAAAACTGGCGTCTGTGTAGTGGTGTTTGTGATGGTATGTGGGTCATGTCCATTGATTTGTTGGCATGGAACATATTATTTATTTTCCATCTTCCTGTTTTGGAGCTGGTTTATTTGTGGTGTTTGTGTGCTTGTTAGGGGGTATGTTAACATTGTGCCAGTGAAGTTGCTGTGTGTGTGTGCCATGAAGGCATGCTGCAGGAGTACATTACTAGTTTGACTCATTGTTAGCCTCGGCAATGGAGAGACATGACTGACAGCCACATGATGTGGTGCAGATGCACTGAAGCTTCAGAGACTGAATTCATTTCAATCTGCTAGGCCCTGAAGTTGGAGATGGAGATGGTCTGAGAGATGCTGGTGTGTTGGAATATGTGACTGTGCCTAGGGGTTGCTGGACTTTGACAAATGTTAGTGGGGCTTGTGTGTTTCAATGATCCACCAAGTTGTACTGGCGGTAGTGTAGCTACTGGTCAGGGCTTCCATGCAAGGCAGGTTGGTGGTGAGAGACCAGGCAAAGAAACAACCCATTAGTCCTTCAGCTCTGCTGGGCGAGTGGGCAGCAGGCCTGACAACCATACCCCATTAAACATAAACTGTTTCAAGACTCTAGGATGGAGAGGCCATGACCTCAACATGGCCAAAGTATCACAGAGGAAAGAGATTTGAACAACTGACATGGCTGTCAGCCCAAGAAGATTTTATTGAATGTACTAGATAGTAAAGGGGGACAGGATAGCATTGAATGCATAGTGATTAGGCCACAAGCTGGGCTATCTGGGGATGAAATCCTGGCAGGAAGCAGGGTATTTTTTGTCTTCTCCAGAACATTGTGACTGGCTCTCGGCTCATCCAGCATCATCTTCAGTAGGTTACAGGGATTCCTTTTCTCTGGGTTAAAGCAGACAGAGCCTGAAGCTGCCCACTCAATCCATTTAGTGCTGCGTTTAAGAGTGAGTAGAAGTATACTCCAAATCCCCCTGTATGCCTTGATGTCATGTGGGGATGTATTAATTTGTGAAAGGGCATAACATAAATGCAGGGTCAAGCAACTTGGTGTGCACATACCTGCTGTGCAGAGTCATGTTTTTTAATAGTAGTGCTGATTGTCTGGTTGTGTGAACACACTTGCTGTGCATTATCGTGTTTGTTACAGTAGTGCTGACGGTCTGGTTGTGTTATATGTTGTGATATTGCTACTGCCACGGAATTTAGAGCCTCATTGTGTTGTGTCGCGTAAGGAGAAGCAGGATGTCAGCTCCATCAACGTAGAGCTGAACAAGACGGTGTTTGTGGATTGGTGAGTGTAATGTCTGATATGTTCTCGCGCGCATGCGCGGTGGGGGTGTGTGTGTGTGTGTGCGCGCGCGCGCGTGTGCGTGTTTTTTTGTGTATTTTTTTTTCCTTGTCCAGAGCAAGATCAATCCACTCATGCCTCTCCATCCCATTTCTTGAATATACATTTTAATATTGTCCTCCCCTCTATACTTAGATCTTCCAAGTGGTCTCTGTCCCTCAGGCTTCCCCACCAAATTGTGTATGCACCTGTCCCATCTCCCGTATGTGTCACATGCCCTGACTGTCTCATTCTTTTGATTGCATCATGTTGAGTAGAAGAGATCATAAAGATCCTCATCATATAGTCTTCTCCACTCTCCTATTACCTCATCCGTTTTGAAGGAACACACTGTCTTCATCACGAGTGTTACTGCATGAAGACTGAAAATCAAAGTACTGTGATCCTTGGAAACATTGGGGTTTGCCTATCAAACAGCATAACATTATGTAACAAAAGACTTAACTCTTCAGCAACGCTGCTGTGAGAAACTCAGGTCTCCCATTTTTATCAACCTATTTAATGGGCTGTGACACATTTTTTGGGCCATCATCTCCACTGTAGAGAGTTACTGAAAGTCCACCAACTTTTAAATTTGATATGGGAGCAGTTCAGTTATCGAAGTGTTGGTGTCTTCTTAGTATGATCATAGTCTCACTGCATTGTTCGATGAGATATGTGGATGTCATAATTACTAACATGTTTGCTGAAGAGTGACAACTATGTATGCAATCCAAATGACAAATGTCAGCATTTTGTACCAGATAGTTTAGTGCAGATATGTTCGGCACAGCACTGTCATTTCACAACATAGTTCCAGATAGATCGTACACAGTAACATACTTCTGACCCATGCTGATGACCTGCTGCTCTTCATTCTTGTCACGCTTTAATTTTTTCATTTATCTTGCTCTCATGTAAGAGAAAGTTTCTGAAGTACAGGTTTTGAGATGATAATATTCTTAATGTATTTCTTTTATTCACACATTCAGAACTGCACACTTCATTTCAGATAAGTATATGAAGTGGTGGGCACTTGTGTGCGTGGTAATGAACCTTTGGGTTCCATGAAATGCAGAGAATTTCTTGACTAGCTGAGAACCAGTTAGCTTCTCAAGAAGGACTCTGCTGCATGGAGTAAGTAAGTAAGTAAGTATATGCAGTGATGTGGCATTCATAACTTCTGATGTTTCAGTGTGGTTGAATTTACAGACAATAACAGGCCTAGATGATGATGTGACCAAATTTGATGTCTTTATTAGATCATTGAAAGAAGGAAAACATAGTGAGAAGAGCAAATACACAGAAAGTGAAAGAGAATGTGCCAAATACAGTACTACATGGAATGCAAAAATCATACTCATGCTAAAGGAAAGCCATTTAAATGTGAGACCTGTGGTAAAGGCCATTTGTATAGAAGTCATCTGCTTACTCATAACTGTATACATATAGGAGAGAAAGTGTTAACATGTGACATTTGTGGTGCAAGTTTTAAGGAACCCAGTGATCTACATACACATTGTCATATACATACTGGAGACAAACCATTTAGATGTGAATTCTGTGGTAAGGGGTTTGCAGCCATTGGCACTCTTGTTACCCATAGACGAATACACATGGGTGAGAAACCATTTGTCTGTGAAATGTGTGGTAAAACTTTCTCTGTTAGTAGTAGTCTGGTTCAACATCGGCACACTCATACTAGAGAGAGGCGCTTCACATGTAATACATGTAATAAAGCTTTTGCACGTTCTGGACATCTTGTAAATCACCGTCGGATACATAACGGAGACAAACCATTCATATGTAGTATCTGTAATAAGGGTTTTGCAGAATCTGGGCCCCTGCTTAAACATCATCAGATTCATACTAGAGACAGGCCATATAAGTGTGACGTGTGTGGAAAAGGGTTTGGATATAGCAGCAGTCTTGTTGCTCATAAGAGATCACATACTGGAGAGAAACCATTTTCATGTCATATATGTTGTAAAGCTTGTTCATTGAGTGGACATCTCATTACACATCTGCGTACACACAGTAGTGACAAGACTCTTGTATGTGAGATTTTTTCCAAACGATTCACAGAACTTCGCCTGCTTGTCAAACACCTGTGTTTTCATAGCGGTGAGAAAGCATTTCCTTGTCATGTGTGTGGGAAGTCTTTTTCAGATAGCAGACAACTTTTTATTCACAGAGTATTCACACAGGTGAAAAGCCGTACAGATGTGATTTCTGCAATAAGGAATTTTCAAGGAGAGATAATCTTGTTTCACACCAATGGATGCACTCAAGGGTGAAACCTTTCATGTGTGAAGGCTGTGGTAGAAGTTTCACTCATTCTTCACACCTGGTGTATCACCTGCACCATCATGCAGCTGGTAATAGTCTAGAATCTCACATATCTGCTTGAACTGTGATCTGTATTAATGAACTAAACATGCAGTTTCAGTATTTTAGGCCCTTGTTGAACTGCTTGACCCTGACGATGAAGGCACTAACTACCAAGTTTAAAAACAGTGGCAACTATTTGTTGACATGGTATAACATGCCAGACAATGGTTGTATCATTGTCTTTGTGAGGTTTCAGCTTTCATTTTGAGGTCAAATATTGACTGACACTTCCTCCATGTTTTTCCTGGAGGGGATAGTGCACACAATCAGAGAAGGTTGCTGAAGTGGGTTTGTTTCTGCATAGGGTTCCCAATCGGAATTTTGGTCATCACCCTAGCTGGCATCATAGATTTCATGGTTTTTTTTGCAGTCTATTGCAGGGATATGCCAGTAATAACTCATATTAGACTGCAAACTTCCTTATTTTACATGTATTTCAATATAGTGTTTATTAATCATCCTAGCAACTGACACTGTATAGTTTGAGACTGTAAAATGAATTGTAAATAAATTAAGTAAAACAGTGGTCCTACCTTAAAATTTTGCCTATTAACCTTGTATACAGACATTAATCAGCATTATGCCAACTCAGTACACCAGACTTACACATCACAACTAAATTATTTTATACATCTGTGACAGGAGTTGGTTGAATGGCATCATCAAGGAGATGCATATAAAGTGATCACAGGAGGTATTTCTTGTAATTATTTTATGTGGTAGTTGAGTTGAAATACGTTGCAGGCAAAGTAAGTAGTTTATTTGTGATAGTGACTGTGCTGTACCTAGCTGGCCTACTGATGGTGTAGTGTTCTGTAGTTCCTGCGTTCACCCCCATTGTTGCCAGATGGTTGTAGCAAACTGTTTATATCATATATCCCACTTTACAATGGAAACGCCAGCCTGCAGTTGAGTTCAGAGCTTAAATTCAAAGTATTGGTTGGTCTGTCACCAAGTTTTTTTTTTGTCCCAGTTGCTTTTTGTATTAATTGTTAACATGTACCATGTTTTCAATAGTTAATGGTGTACCCACATTGATCAGTCTCCTACTGTCAGTTCAACATTCAGTTGGACATGGTGGAATGAGGGCTGGCAGCTATGAGGCCCAGGTGGCTACTTGCTGACCTTTCACTTCAGAGGCATAGGTTCGATCCCAGGCCAGTCCATGTGGGATTTGCAATGGACAAACTGAAACTGAACAGGTTTTTCCTCAAATACTTTACTTTTTCCCTGTAAGTATAATTCCACCGATGCTCCACACTCATTCATTCATGTCACTTAGCTTTGCTACGGACAGTGTCATTAAATTACACACTTGAAACCTTTGGTAGGTAAAATGTTTGGTACCATGAAGTGATCTATTCAAATGGATTGGTTACTTAGATACTCTGCATGCAAAGTATGTTCTTGAGTAAGTTTAGTTGCAGGTCATAAATAACTGAACTGTCCAGGTTACTTCAAGGTTCAGTCACTTTGCAATATTTTCTTACATAACATTATGTAGCAGTATGCATTTCTGTTCAAGCACACCATTATGCATGCCATCACATTGTGATGTGAAATCATTACTCATATTAACACAATGTGATTGTTAAAAATCGAAGAATGAAAGTTCTTAGCATTATTGTTACAATTACAAACAGGGGTGTACAAATTTTGGGCACTTAGATTTTGTACAGTGGTGTCTAATTTCGACTTTGCTGTGGATGGCATAAATGTCTAAAGTTACATGAACTGAGAAGGATATGGTGGGATCAGTTCTACATTCGTATGGACTTTTTATCATGCTGCTGTAAGAATAACAATGGGTTATGATCATAACTGCGGCATTTACCTGTGTTTCTTTATGATGGCATACAAAAAAGTTCAGCCACTGGCATAAGTTGGAGGAATCCATTTTTAATGCCTGATAATGTATGAAACCAGAATCCGAAACTTATCTGACCTAAGTACTGTGTCAGAGAGGTTACATTAAGCATGTGTTTTTGTACGCTGTATTAATAAGATTTCTGATAGTCACCTCAGTTATCAGGAGCTCTGTATATTCTGTTGAACTTGAGTTGGGAATGTATGGATTTTTTTTCGTTTCTATGATTTTTAAAATAATACCTCTTGGTTGAAATAGTAGTCCCTGCACTCGGGTTACGTTGTTTAAGACCAATTAGTAGTACTTTTAAAGAGCAAAGCCTTTAGATATTTGACATGAGGTAATATAAAGCTCACAGTTTGTTTACTGAGGATATACAATTAACTGTATTACTATTACATAGCATTAATACCAGAAGTAGCTTTGACCTTCACTTGCAATCTACTAACTTATCAGTTGTCCAAAAAGGTGTACTTCACTCAGGATGTAAAATGTTCAACAGTTTGCCTCTCTACATTAAAACCCATTTTGAAAATACAAGACAATTCAAAAAAATACTTAAGAATTACCTTATAGAACACTCTTTATATAGTATGGATGAATATTATCACTTAACAGCGTCGTGAATTGGTTATGCCTTGTCTATCTGGATTAACCTATTATTCACTGCTGTTAACTGTTGGTATGTGTATTTTCAGGACTAATGCAATACAGGAGTCCGAATATTATTACTATCACTATTTTAACAATGTTAATTGGTCCTAAGCTATTTTATCTGGACTAATGTTATTCACAGCTGTGTATTGTTAATATAAGTATATTTTTTTAACGAATGCAATGCAGGAATCTAATTACAATTTAATTTATTTTAATACTCTATGACTACTTCTACATCTGTACTGATACTATGGAAGATCAAATAAATGAATGAATTTAGGATTACGAATTATGAAATGGCGCATCAGCGACCGGGATCGCAACGGGCCCTACAGATTTGAAAGCTGACAGCACAAAAAGGAATATTTCTTATGCTGAAAGCGTGTTCATTTATTTCTCATGGTAACGGATACATGTTCAGATCTGCTGCATTTACCAACGTAAATAGCACACAAGCATTACACCACACGTCACTCATCGCACGCACACAACAACAGTGTTTTCCTGTGGCAGGGTGTCCAACCTTTGAACCATGGTCCCTAAGCGGAGTCTTGACACATGATCCAGCCGGCTCACGGTGATTTCTTCAGCGTTGTGTTGTAGTTGTCAGTTTTGTGTAGCGTTTGTGGTGGTGGTGGTTGTTGTATTGAGGGTTATTCTTGATTGGTACAAACAACACAAAAAATAAAACACTAGTATAGTAAAATATTCGAATAGGAGAAGGAAATAGGAAATTATGGTAATTTACCGAATCTGAAGTCAGTTACTTATTGAACCAGCGGGTTATGTCGCAGTCACACACTGTTGACCGTTGCAGATTCCCCTGGCTTCGCTCACCTCTGTGATTCTGGTTTTATGTGACCTATTTTTGCATCTTAGGGTTGGTGTTTCAAAATTTTGGTGTAGTGATAATGTTTTGGGCATACCAGGCGAGCGTCGTGATGATACTTCAAATGGCCTAAGATTACTCGCTTCCTAATAAGTATTCTTAATTATATTGTTGCAATTTCATTGGAAAGCCCAACCTTTACATTTCAAGTAACATTGTAATGAGTTCATCAGTGTGTTATTTCCTCACCTTTTTCAAGAAATCAAGAATTCGTTTGGTTGGCAGAAGCATTGGCTATTTAATGATGTACAAAATCTACCCACAAGCGAATTTTATTTGGAACGTTTTATCACTGTGCCTGTTTAATTCCTGTTTGAACATTCATATCAGATTATCATATTTGGTTACATATTTTCATAAACTAACTTGACCTAAGCAACTCTTATGTCAGTTTAAATGGATCAGTTTGATCATTATGCCCCTTCGGTAGTCCTTAGAGGTTTGGTTCCATATCATCAGGAGGTTCAGTAACATGATGGAGTGCTGTTCATTTTACTCACATCCTGGGGTACATTTTACACCTACCTGCATATAATGCAGTAGGATGTATGGGAGTATGAACTTACTATAAAATGTATACACAGGCATTGACATTAACTGAATGATACAGATGGTTGGATATGACACAAAAACTTTAATATGTTTGTGCAGTGTATCATTAACATTTGTTGTTCAATAGGCTGTACAGTGGACAGATGGTAATTATATTAATTGAGATTCTCAAGTACTTTGAGGTTTGAGGTCCTGGCAGTGAGTGATGGAAGGTAACTTGGAGTATGTAGTTTCATAGAATCCCAGCAGCATGAACAGGGTGGGTGGTGTCTTAGTGAGAAAGTTACAGACTCCTGTTTTAATCTGGCTGTTATAAGAGCCTGTTGATATATGACAGATTTCCATGCCACAGTGCAGCAATGCATTTTGCGCACAGCAGTGGCTCAACAAACCAAGGAATGAGCACAGGTTTCCACCCAAAATTACCATTTTGGTTCATTGGTTGGTTGGTGACTGTTTAGGGCTGTGTACTTCCTTCTCATCCATTCCACACTTTCAACCTACCCCCTGTTTTCATTTTCTATTTTTCTTCTTCCAGTGTTACTGTTTATTGTAGTGCAAACATACTAAATACCCAGTGCATGTATATATTTTGTGCATTTTTTAAGTGTGCTATTTAATGAGTTACTGTTCTTAAGGTGATACAGGTGCAGTATATTGTATGGTTTATTATGCACCAATTTCCCTTCATAGATTTTTTCTTTGCTGAAGGTGTGGGCAGCAGTCAGATTTGAAATGAAGTTACCCATTTGGCAAATGGAATGGGATGATGTCTCAGAACACCAATATTTTGATACTCTGTGCTGTGAGAGCCGCTTATTCTGTGAACCTTTTTGTTTTACAGAGCAGCATGAATGCAATCAAAGAAGAACCTGAATCCGATGAATCTCGGCCGTCCTCTCCACGAGAAGAATATGAACCTGTATTTATAAAAACTGAGCACTTTGAACCAGATGCGTTACCAATAATGAAATGTGAGGCTGTGGTAAGTTTTCTGAATAGCTAAGCTACCAATTTTGTCTACATTATCTATGTTACTCTGTGTCTACATTAGGCAAGCTACTGGCAGGTGGAGTGAGGCAGAACAGAGCCTTTGCAGTGATGTGTAAAATGAGGCCAAGTCGATACATGTAAAGGTAAAGGTAAAGTTCACCCTAGAACAGACCACGAAGGCCCAGAGGAGGAGTAGAGGTATAGCTTTACTCTGTCTTTAACCTCGGCGCTAGATGGTGGTGGGTGGTCAACGCTACACCTCAGACGCTTTACCTCCAGGAAAGAGACCCAGTACCCATTGTATAGGAGGCTGGGTGGGCCCCAGGGCTGCTTCAGATGGGTATGGAAAATCTCGCCCCCACTGGGATCCGATCCCAGACTGTCCAGCCCTTAGCAAGTTGCTATCCCGGCCCACAGTCGATACATGTACACTCGTGTTTATGGAAACACACTTGGTGATGTGGTCACATATTTTCCAGACTGATGTGAAGTGACAGCAGTGCCCCTAGGACAAACTTCTACCAATAAGTGTAGATAAGAGTAGTATCCTGAGTTATTTTCTGGCTGGAATAAGGCTGTAGCATGTGTGATTATTGAGCTTGCCTTGGTGTAGATACTTAACAAACATGTAACTAAATTTATGCATTAATGTAAATTGACATCAATACTTACAACAAAACAACTGTAAACAAAAATTTAAGTTGTCTTGGGATGTGATGCTGTGTCATTGGGGAAGTAATTGCTGATTTCTCTTCAACCGTAGTGTCTTCATTTTCAGGCTGTTTGATTGCGTACGCATGAAGATGAAGGCACTATTATTCTTAGAAACAATGAGAGTAACTGACCCAGTGACACATTGTTGAGTGTTCCGTGATACTTCTGTAACAGCCTTACCTGTTGCATATGGAATATTGCTTTGCAGCACAATGTGGACACAGAGCAAGAAGACTCTGATGCAGGTAAAGATGCTGCCATGGGGTTGTTATGGGACATTTCCCCCAGCAAGGAACTTGGAGCAGAGGATCATGGAGTATCTGAGGACAGGTAAGTCCATGGCCTGAGAGGACTAATGTAGAAGCACATTTGACAAAGTTATGAAGATTTGTTTTTAGTGGTCTTTCATATGGGGTTCTTATTTTATTTGACAGCTGTCATTTGTCGCATCACGCTGCTCATCTGGGTGTTCAGCTGAGTGGCACCTGTTAATTCAGTAACAAGGTGATGATGTGTGGCAAACAGTAGCTGTCATATAAAGCAATTACCCAGTACATTCTCCCATTGTTGCTTCCTTCTGTTTGTACCATGTGTCATCATTTACATCACTTCATTTCTTGTTTCTTTTGTCCTTCTTCCTATTATGTGTTTCCTTCTTCCCTCCATGTATGGTTTTTATACTTACATAAACACTGTGTTTCCACACACTGTGTCATGTGTCTTGGTGCATGAATTTCATTTTGGAGCATAACAAGCATTGGTGCAGAATTCATTATTGTAAATAAACTTATTTGTACTACAAAAGTCATCACATTAAAGTAACAATATATTATGAGAGTGCAGTTCACACCATTGTTGGCAGTGTCCCATGCTTCCTTTACATTGTAATATTCCTTTTGTGACATGTCATGTCCTGTTTTAATTGTATAACTGAAAATGGCTGTTTCTTTTTTGTTCAGTGGAGAAATGACAATTTTTGTAATAGGTTAATTTGGTATGTCGCATGACAGCACTTCCTTTGTACTGTGCACAGTGTCGATCAGTCAGCCAGTGTTCGTGAGAATGGTGGCAGCAGTGGCAGTTGCTCCGTGGAGGGTGACAAAAATCAGGATGCCAGTATCACTAGCGATAACACTTCTTCAAACAATAGGAAAGGGGTCACACAGCCATACAAATGTGATGTATGCAATAAACAGTACCAGCACAAAGAGAATCTGCGGATACATTATCGTATCCACACAGGTGACACTCGCTTTGAATGTGATATATGTAACAAGGCCTTTTGCCAAAGTGGACATCTTGCAACACACAAACGCACACACACAGGGGAGAAACCATACAAATGTGATGTGTGCAATAAAAACTTTTCCCAGAAAGGCAACTTGCAAAGACATTATCGTATACACACCGGTGACAAGCGGTATGAATGTGAAGTGTGTGGTAAAACTTTTATACAGAATGGTGAACTAGTTGTACATCGAATGACACATACAAGAGAAAGACCTTTCAGTTGCACTTTATGCCCTAGAAGATTTACACAGAAAGATATTTTGAAAAAGCATTATCGTATGCATGCTGGGGACAAGCGTTTTACTTGTGAAATTTGTAGTAAAGGCTATTTTGAAAGGCGTAGTCTTGAGAAGCACTACCGTACTCACACAGGAGAAAAACCATTCAGTTGTGAGATTTGTAGTAAGAAATTTGCACAGAAGAGCATTCTGCATAGCCATTTACGTGTACATACTGGAGAGAAACCATTTGTGTGTGAAATATGTAATCAGGCTTTCTCTAGAAGTTTGCATCTCCAGTCTCACCTACGTACCCATACTGGTGAAAAGCCATTCTGCTGTGAGGTATGTAACAAGAGGTTTTCACACAAACACAACTTACAAAGACATTCCCGTAACCATCTTGCAAATGTGGTACAAGACTGAAGAAGCTTTTTATGTGCATGAGGTTATTATATGAATATAGGTAAGAATGTAGGTTTGTGTGTGTGTGTTCATCATGTAATGAAATAGTGAGTAGCATAATGGAATAATG
>Ga0123353_10014146_pt1 | contig 11485 bp, 12 predicted proteins | sample TergutLab28metaG_3_FD_92763 | JGI IMG/M metagenome (GOLD analysis project Ga0123353, IMG submission 92763) | Labiotermes labralis P3 segment gut microbial communities from Petit-Saut dam, French Guiana - Lab288 P3 | ecosystem: Host-associated > Arthropoda: Insects > Digestive system > Gut ... | reverse complement strand
CATTTGTAGCCTTAGTTATCCAGCACGCAATGCGCATGCGCCAATACTATCATCCATGCCATGTCTGGCTCAACAATATGTACGTGCATCTCCTCACAAATGGCAAGATTTTTTAAAAGATTACTGATATGTGTTTTGACTTTCTCTACAACTTCTGTCTGAAGCATTTCTCATTCAAAGAAGAACTGAACGAGATACGATCAAAAATATATGTTGGTCTTCACGTAAAGTACCTGTTATTCTTGTCACATTTTAATGAAACTTGAATTTTCTTGACAGATTTTCAAAAAATACTCAAATATCAAATTCAATGAAAATTTGTCCAGTGTGAAGCTTTGTTCCATGTGGACTGACTGACAGACATGACAAAGCTAAAGGTCACCTTTGGCAATTTTGTGAACACACCTAAAAACAGTTAGTACTATAGCACTACACTTCTTAAACATATCACATTTTTTCATTCCTTCACCATAAGAAATTTACTGTTTTGTGTATTTGTGGGAAAGAAAACTATTCATTACTTAGTCGAAAGGTTGGGGGTTCAAAAAATCATCTATCAACTACAAATTTCTTTGGGGGAAAAAAACGTTTTGCACACTGGTAATAAGCAACTATTTATTTGTTCTTTATTTTTGAAGGTCTATCTGCATACTGTGAGTTTTCATTTTCTGCTGTTTTCTCACATTTCAGACACACATATAGCTTTCCCCTAACTGAAGTCTTCCAGCATTTATCATTCTTTCCAGCAGTCCTTTCAGAAACATTAAACAGAGGTGTCACTGCATACTTGAAAAGTTTAAAAAAAGATCTGCTAATTGGCTCAAGAGTTGTTGGGAGGAGGGACAAAATGTACATATCACAGGCTCATCTTCATAAACACAGGCATGTTGCATCTAAGAGGGAGCATTTTCTAAGTGCATTCCTTTAATATTTGATGAACATGGCAGGAATTTTTTTACTTGGGTAAAGAACTGAGTAACAAAAATGGTGCAGAATAACTTACAGTTTTATTACTCACCAAAAAATCATCTGGCTGTATACCAAACAAATCACGGAAGTACCGGAATGCTATAGGAGCGTATGTTCTGAACCTAAATTCTGAATAATGATGAGCAGGTGTATGACTGGAACCATCACTTGGAAAATTGGTTGTTTCTACTGTCATGAAATCTTGCATAAGAAGATCTCTTTCTGGTTTTGATGCCAGTCCCCCGACTGCATGCTGAATACCAAGTTGGATGGAACCCATAATTTGAGTTGTTTGGATCTAGATATGAAATCAACACATTTATTATATGCAAAATATGACATGGAGTCATGCATATTTCAAAACCATATTCTCTTCATTAAATTAAACCAAGACTGCATACTTTTTTGTATGTAATTTCTCCACCAACACCAACACGCCGATGCCCAATCTTCCGTTCTCTTTCTGACTTGTGGCGTGTAATGCCAGTTGGAGTCTTGGGTCCACTGGATGCATTTGCAGCTGTTAATGCCGCCATCTGAAGGTAAAAAAAATTCAATGAAAACCTTACAAAAAAACCCATGTCCCTCCAATCTTTGTGGAAAGGAGAACAAGCTTGCAATAAAAAGAAAAAAATACTTCTTAATACTATCCTTTTTTTACTCAAACACTATAACCGGAAACTAGCAGAATGCAAATGCCACAATTTCTTCAAAATGCAGTTTTAAATTCCCTTCCCTTCACTGCATAAATCTTCTTATCCCATACCCACCCACTGTTTTCTGCATATGCATGTTCAATTCTAAACCTAAACACATGAATTGCAAACCATAATGTAACGAGATTACTAAATTATCTTTTCCTGTCTTTCTCTCTGCATATGCTCCAGTACAGATCAATTCCTGCAACCTTCATACTGTGAAACTCTCTTAAGACATTTCTGTTACAGTTCAATGAGTGACACTTATTAAGCTGGAAAATGTCATAAACAGGTAAGACTAAAAATATTACTTTGTAAGTCTATACTCAAAATGATATTTCACAAATTACAATACTATTCCACTTAAATTCCACATAAAAGGACCCATTCTTCCCTTAAAACCATGATTCAATTCATACCATCTTTCAGGGATTCTGACACACTGCTGAACATAAGACAAGATTTCTTTTCAAAGCATAAATGGTAGACTAAAGGATGCCATACCTACGTCATATATACCCATTCCACCTTACAATATTTTGCTGTATGCACAATATTTTGGCTCAGCTGTTCAGTCACTGGCTGAGTACTGTATCTGTATCTTTAAGCAAACACAGAAGCGCAAGGATCTTAAATTATTTTTTGGTGAGGAAAGTTTAAAGTAGCATTTACCATTTACATTAACATCCAACTATCTCTGAATTAAAAACTTATGTTTTATGCCAGTTTTTGAAGCAGTAGTCATGCTGATCATGTAATCGGTAATTAACAGTTCTATAGGATGAAAATTGTACACGCATGTATCAGTAATTTGAAGTGAACACAAAATGTATACAATTCTAGCAAAATGTGAACATTCAGTATCGACTCTTAAAGATTTATCAGTGACTGAAATCTTATATGTAATTATGTTTATTAGAGTCTATTCTACCATGGGTATATGTTTCTGTAAAGGTGCCATATTTCTACAAATGTTCTGTACATGATGGATATCAAATTGTATTGTACCACCTACTGCTTACTGGGATCTACTGGCTTCATCTATATCAACCATATACAACAGTAATGAACAAAGATACTTACATCTGCTGTTGGATTTGTTAAGGCCTTTTCCCTTTCTGTAAGAGAAGCAAACGAAATAATTACCCAAGTTCCGCATTCGGATTTTTCTGATGTAGCAAGGTGCAAATGGGTGGCGTATCTTGATGCTAAGAATGTCAAAATATAATCACAACTACCATAATCCTAACAAGCCATTTTAAATTGTGTGAAAAAAAAATCTCACTTATCATCTACGAGTGCGCAGTGTTATCGCTCATTTCTAAACAAAACGTGTTAGTGATGCAGCAAGATGGGAAGGTCCATAAAGCAGCATGAGAACCACTGTGTCGTTAGAACGGTGATATGCAGATACAAAACATGTCATGCACTTCTACAAAACCCTATTAAGCCAAAACTGTATGTACCGAACATACACAGAATCGTACGTGTGAAGTACTTTTACTAACACCTGACTGACTGTGTCAAAGTCTGGGACTCTTACAAGACCAGAAAACCTGTTGACAAGGGCCTAGCAGGAGAACAAAGTCCTAGTCTCAAAGTAATAAATAAAATTCACACAATCGTATTGTGTTTCCTACCATCTTCTTCTGTAGTTCCTTCTTTTATACCCTTGTCTTCGTCGGAGTTGACATTGAATGACGTTTCTGCTACTTCTATACCATCGATGCTACCCCTGGAAGCCATTTTGTCGGACTGTTTTCTTCTTGTTTCCTCTATCCCAGTAACCTGTATTCCAGTAATAATTCTGCCAGTTTCATGTCTCTCTCACATTGTTAGATTATATCTAAGTCGGACTTTGCACACCTCTACGACAACGCACAACACAATCCACACGCCTTGGTCCAAACATCACTACAGAATAATCACTACCACGGATCATTACTCGAACAATGGCTTCAATGATAAATCGGATACGAGTGGGATCCATGTGGGATAGTATTATCAGTGAATAGATACATACATACATACATACATACATACATACATAATTTGTCGCTTTGTAATATCTTGAGAGCTCCAAGGTACTATATTGATGTAAAGCACGTCACACAAAACAATACGAAGACAATCAACTGAGACAGATAGAAGTCACAGAGGAAACCCGTCACACATAGAAAGCTTTACACAAGAATTCACCGATATACGTTGTGCTAGCTATAACCATGCAGCAATGACATAACACATTAAAACATGTTTAGCAATTTAAGAATTCCCCGAACTTAAGATTGAATCACACCTCATCCGTCCGAGTGATCATTCATATACTCATCTATTGAGTAAAGGCTTTTCCTAACAGATACTTTTTTAATTTAGCCAAGAAAATTTTATTACGTGAAATCAGTTCAGCTATATTGTGTGGTAATTTGTTAAAAACTCCTACACTTTCATAATATAATCCTTTCTGGTATATAGTTAATAGAATTCTATTTCTTGCATTGTAATTGTGGATAGTGGAATTAAATAAATAAAACTCCATGTTTCGAGACAAGAATCTCATCAGAGAAAATATGTACTGAGAAGGCAAAGTCATAATATCTAACACTGGGAATAAAGGTCTACAAGATGTTCTGACAATACAGCCAGTCATTAGTCTGATTGCTCTTTTTTGTAGTTTAAATACTTAGACGCTTTCAGTAGAATTCCCCCAGAATGCTATACCACATTCTAGCAATGAATGGAAATGAATTACACGGATTAGGTAGACGTTACCACGGACGTGGTAACGCCCATCAGGTCTTCACAACTCTGATTCATGTTCATTAAGACTCGGAACTTGAACGTGAATGCACAAAAAGGTGCGACAGACATAGTTTGCGAAGTAGTTTTTGACGATCTTGACATAACGATCCTAACAATTTACCTTATTATAAAAATGTATTGCGTGAAATACCCACATGTATATGAAAAGTGCATTTTGGTGACAGTTAATAAACCTTAAAAAAAAACCAGGGAATATGCAGTACTTCAAGATCTTGGAATTTTACACGAAATGCCACAAAAGTAAGCCTAAACGTTGAATTCGAATCTCGGCACGGAATTATTTAATACTGTCACCCATGAGCGCCAAGACTGGGATTCGAACTAGATGGTCGCCTAAGGTGGCAAAATTGGTTGAACGGGTCAAAAGAGACGAATAAATTTCGTTGAGTGCTGCTTGTTATTGACCTGACAAAAAACTCTCATCATGATTAGTTTATATTAATTTACAGTCATCTTTGATTTTATTTATTATGGGGGAGCCATGCACAGCTTCTCAGGACCACAAAAACTTTCAACCCATCCTGTTCGCATGTACTGTGATACAGTAGCAACAAATCACACGGGTTACAGTGGAGTAACGTACGGATGCACGGATGACAAATCGTAATTTGCTCCAGACGGTTACCCATGCCACGGACCACTGAACATGTATTGCATTGGTGCCGGTCATTGACGGATTCGTCACTGCCACGGATTATAGCCTGGTAAGTGTAACCACCACAGATCTGTTCCACCACTCTAGCCGATGTAGACAATACATAGTACTTCTCTGTTGAGTTTGAGTGTGAATCATGGGTCAACATGGTAATACCACAGTTCCTACTCCATGCCACAGCGAGGAGATTGTAGTGTTAAACAGATTGTCCGTGGTGAACTAGACAACGGATCACAATTGCCCATATGAATATGTTGGTAAACCTTGCTACATGAAGAGTAGTTGTGTCGGTGGTAGGTTACGCGAGTGGACCAAGGCAGGCGTGGCAAGAAGGTGGCATGAAGAAGTAAATATCGTTATGGTTATAGGTCTGCATGAGTACTGTTTGATGTTAACGGACAGAAAAAGTACCGTGCGTTAGGCGCAGTCGCCAGTCGCCCCGACTTAACATATTTCAACGAATAGTAGCACCGTAAGTTATAGCTTGGTTTTAATTCGGTTTCTGTTTTTGTTTGAGAAATGTTTTAATCAAAGGGTACACGTCAGCCAATTGTGCATAATGTGAAGTATACTGTGTATGCTTGCAAGTACTTTATTACTCCCATTCTCATAGTCCGTCAAATTACCGGTTGCTCTGTTTTCCGGTTATGCGTATTCTTCCACTATGTGACACATAGTATTAGGAACCATAAATATTAAATTCAATTGTATATAGGACATTTTATGTTACATACCAAACAAAGGTGCAGTTGCAATGGATCAGTTGGTCTCAGGGTTACCGGGAGAGAAAGCAGAATCTCAGCAGCCGTCAGGGGAGCCACTGAAGACTTCTGCAAGCAGTGTACTCCAGCAGAATGCACCAGTGTCCGAGACACAGTCATCTGCAGTCAGCAGTCCTCAAGGTTTACATTCAGTATATTCTTTCAAACCCACTCATTAATGAGGCATTGTAACTTATGCAGTTCAAACTGTTTATCAATAAACGTTTCATGGGTTAGGGAACATTGCCTGTACTGGCCTCATGTCTGTTTATAGCATATCTTTGGTTGTATAATTCCATGCTTCTTTCAACATTGACTTTGCTTCTGAAATAAATCAGAAATTGGTGACAGGCTATGAATTTTATGCATTCAGGCATATTTAACTTTATTTGTTTTTGTGTAGTGTTGGGTCTAGCAAGCATAAATGCAATGTGAACAACGTGTCTAATATAAAGTATATCACATTTCAGTTTTTTAGTTGAGTCTGAAATACGTGTATTTGGATGTAACTGCTATTTCCAGGTACTTGTCAGTACACATCCACTATCTTTACTTACTGTGTGTGTGTGTGAAAAGTTTTGTAAGTATCCATGTGATGTAGGAGCATGCAAATTCAGAGTTCTTCCATAAAAGTATTCCACTCAAGCATAAAGAGTTACTGGGCATGTACATTTGCCTGAATTTAATGCACTTCCAGGTACAGTGCACATGGATTTCTAAAAGGGAAATTTATTTATTTTTTTTTTTTACATGTTCTGTAATTTATTTATTAGTTTTCAAGTGCAGTAAACTGCTACCAGTATAAATGTATCATATCTATATACATATGTACAATATTCTCAATGTGTCTGATAATATGGCATCAGATGATAGGACAATTGGTGAATGATGAATTGTAAAACTGGTAGAAGGAAGTAGTCATGATCTAATTGAGGCATTATCGAGCAACATAAAACCTCAGTCATCTTCCCCATCAAGATTATAATCAGGAACCAACTGAATACACATAATAGATGTTACTTTTTCAGCCAGCTTGCTTGGTTATAAATTTATTGAACATGTGAATTTATGGGGGGAAAAGGTTGTGGTCAGTTCAGCTAACTCTTCATTCTTTTCTGAAAAAATTCTGAAAATTATTGACCTTTTTTAATAAGTTGTCTGTTCTGTACATCTGATTAATATGTTGGTTAATTTTTATGGTTTCTTTAGTTTAGAAGAAGTTGATTGTTGTTGAGAAGGAAGGGGGAATGGAAGCATGTAGAGCCATGTTGGTCTTAATGTACAACACAAGAGAAAACTAATGTTAATAGGCTGAGGATCATTTGCATACATTGCACAAGGTTGATGTAGTGTTTCTTTGTCACAGTAATGAAGCCAAAAACAACAGGTAGTTCTGATGAGAAGGGACCAGACTCTTCAGATAATGGAAACAAAACCCGTGGTGGTTGGCCCAAAGGAAAGAAACGCAAGAAGGCTCAACGAGATCAGACAGCCCCTAGACAACCACTTACAGGTATGCAATTCTATAAGAGAGAAGGGTATGAAAAGTTCTTGTAGATTTTTGCTGGCACAAATTATATAATCCACTTACATTGCAGGTTATGTGAGATTCTTGAATGATCGAAGAGAAAAAGTTCGGTCAGAAAATCCAAATCTTCCATTCCCAGAAATAACTAAACTTCTGGCCATTGAATGGAGTCAGTTACCAGCCAGTCAGAAGCAGGTAATAACATGTATTAAGAATTGCTCTACTTTACAGTTAATTTCAGAATTCTATTAATGTCTTTATGCTATGTAATTTTCTAATAAATTTCTGTGAATGTCGGTTTTTGATGGGTAAGGTGTGGTGAATGTTGCTTGTTCCACATGTGTAAAAACACTCTTTCATCCATCAGTCAGATTTGCTAGTAAGTGCTTTTGTTTATAAGCACAAATGTTGACCTGTTCCTTCATCCCACATGTCTGTATAACTAACATGGAAAGGTGTATTTAGTGGAGTACACATATTTTCCAAACGAAGTCTTTGTCATTTCTGTAAATATATGTGTGTGTGTGTGTGTGTGTACAGAGCGCGGAAAAACTCCATTGCCAAAGTTCATGAGGTGATAAGAGGGAGCACAACAAAGATTTATTGTCAAGCAACTACATGTCAAACATGCATCTGTGTGGTGCCAAGGACCATCGAAGTGGGTCCAACTAAGGTTAGAAATCAAGCAAAACCACTGAATTATTCTAAAAAGAAAGTTGTATTTGTACCAATTCAGAGCAATCGTTCAAACGGATGGCCACTGACTCGTTACACAGCTGACGATGCAGCAGAGACTGAAGTAAGCACTCAAAAATGTCAGGTTGCTGCTGCCTCAACAATATGGGCAATAAGATTCTCTTCAGCATCAACTGGTGATGTGTAAATCAAGGCTTTAATGTGGCCTGGCAGGAAGAAGTCCATTGATATGAGGTCCATTGACCTGGGAGGCCAAGCCACAGGTCCACCCCCTCTAATCCAGCAATCGTAAGTGGCTGTGAGATGTTGATTCTGAAGAGGAGCTCATTGCCCGTATCATTGAGGAAGCTGCAACCATCAGGCAGCAGCCTGGCATTTTTGATTGCACACGTCTGTCTCTGCTGCATCGTTGTCAGTTGTGTGTTGGGGTCAGTGGCCATATGTTTGAACAATTGCTCTAAATTTGTACAAAATACAACTTCCCCCCCACCCCAAGTAATTCAGTGGTTTTGCTTAATTTCCAGTCTTAGTCAGACCCACTTTGATGGTCCCTGGCACTGCAAGGATGCACAGCTGACCTATAGTTGCTTGAAAATAAATCTTTGTTTTGGACCCCCCGCCCCCCCTTCACCTCATGAAGTTTGGGCATGGAGTTTTTCTGCACCTGTATATATATCAAATTCCCTTAGTTTATGTGACCTGTATTATTTGTCACTTCCTTTCAGCTTCAGTATAACATCAAAATTGGCTGATTGAGTGAGCCAGCTGCATCCACAGTGGCAGATGGGTTGTTGTTTTTAGTCATAGGCAGTCCATGGTCTCAGTGAGAATATCATTAGAACATTGTTGTGGTTTCATGTTGTATATGTGAACTCTTCAGAATAACATGTTTCCATTGTGAATCCACCAGGTGCCATTATGTGATTTTAGGGCTGTGTGTAGTGCAACTGCGATTTTGCGTCCCACTCCGACCCCTTTATTTCTGTCGAGGCCATAAAGTCACACTGACATGTCGCCTTCAGATTTTTATCCATGCAGTAATTTATCGTTTATCTGAACAGTCCACATTTCTTGCAAGAACTGAAATGCAATATTTGAAGAGAAGAAGATATTTCTACAGAAGAATTGAATTTTTGTGTGTATGGCAGGGGGAGGGGAGGACCTCCTCCTCCTCTTTCTTCCTTTGTCTCTTCAGCCCATTTCCTGGCCATGGACTCACCAGTTTTCTTTCTCCAATCACTGCTATGCCTTGCTGCTGCATGCCAGTTTTTGGTATTGAGAAATCTTTCGGCATTTTTCCACACTTTGGCTTCCCATCTATTCCTACGCTTTCTGGCAGGCCATCCTCTGAAACTTCCTTCCAGAATTCATTTAGGGATTCTGTTGACAAGCATTCTTACTACATGCCCAGCCCACTGTAATCTTTTAACACACATGTATGAAACAGGTCAATTCTTTTTAAGTGTGCAATTCTTCTTTATACTATGCTCCAAATGCCATAAACTTGAACTGGTTCAAATATTCTCTGGGGATATCTCTCTCAAAGAAACTGATCATTTATGCAAACACATTAATGGTGTAGGCAGTAATCCCATGCCAAGAATAAGACCTTACAGGAAACTGGAATGTGAAGACTCATTGCCCACCACTAATCCTTATCAAAGCCTTAGAGTGTTACTTTCCCTTCCTTAACACAAAAATTGTGGTGACATATTTGAAAATAAATTAGACATAAAATATAAAATTGTGTCACAAGTCTCTAAGCCCTGCCTCCAGCAAATGTAGATTGGAAGCCACTCATTTTCTCAAATGTACACATATTATAAACTATGAGTACATAAAGTGCAGCAGTTAACAGAACTGGATACAAATGGAAAACCATGACTGGTGAGGGATTTCTGTTTAGTATTAATTGCTTATTAACAAAATAGACTTATTGTGTCCACCAGATGTTCCACAAACATATTGATATCTTTTATAAAAAATGGGCACATATTCAGTTGTTAAGTATTACTGTGACAAGAATAATAAATGCTGATACTGGGATTTTATAACTTTGTATACATGTGTTAAGTAAAAGGTAAAGATTAAGGTGTCCCTGTGTATGCTATGAAGGCATATAGGGGGAGTGGGAGTTAGCTCCACACTTTCATAACCTCAACATTAGATGGAGATAAATAGTCATCTTCCCAGCCAGCTTACCTCCAGGCAAAGAGCTGGTGGTATCCACTGAATGGGACATTGGGTGGGTCCTGGTTCTATTCTGGGTGTTGCTGGAGAAGGGAAAATCTCTTTGTAAGTTGAACCACAAATTCCTCAGTAAACCAACCTTTAGCATACAACAAATATAATTGTATAATTTACCACATTTCTGTTGCAACAGTTATATTTGTTAACTGTTTATAGCACTATTTAGATGCAGCAGAGCAAGATCGTGAACGTTATATGCGTGAACTGCAGGCATATAAACAAACAGAAGCATACAAAATCTTCACCCAGAAACAGTCTGAAAAGAAACAGCGTGAAGACAAACCAGTAGAAGCAGCTGTTCAGCCTGAAGAGGTAAGGCATTGGTAACCATCTTGGTATTACAAAAACCGTGTGAACTGTAAATAATAATATATTTTTGAAACAAAATGATTTTTTTGTTTGTGTGTTCAGGATACAGAAAAGGAAGCTGATTATCCAGGGTTTGACATTCCCATTTTTACTGAAGAATTTCTGGATCACAACAAAGGTGCGTCTTGGAGGTACAATAATGAAAGAATGTGCGTAGATAAGCACAGCATGATAGTTGGAGGAGAGATGAAAACTGCATTGAATATCTCTGACTGTGACAATGCATAGTTTTACTTTTAAATCTCTTATACATTTTAATAGTAATAAACAAGGTGGGGGAAGGAACCAACTTACAGAAATGGCCACAGCAATGTGACATGTGTACTGAATTATGTTAATTCTTCACAGTTTTGAATTTGTGTATGTGACTTACTGGATACTATATGATGGAAACACAGTATCAATAATGAAAAGAGGAAATCAATTTACCTCATACTTCAACAGGTGATGTTTTACATAAACACTTTAAATTCAAAATAAAGCGTTTCAGTGTGACAGCATGTTTTTTTTTTTATGACACTTGCATGTAGATCTTACTGTTAAATAGCACTTGTTCTGTAAGGTAGATTTGTGTGTCCATGTACGCGTGTGTGCGTGTTTGTGTGTGTGTGCGTGCATAGTTGACTTGTAGGTATTTTTTGTTAAACATTTTCACTTTTGGGGTGTTTCCCCCCCCCCCCCCCCCCCCCCTCCTTTTTTTTTTTTTTATTTATTTCTTCCCTCCTTAATATTTTTT
>Ga0123353_10014143_pt1 | contig 11485 bp, 7 predicted proteins | sample TergutLab28metaG_3_FD_92763 | JGI IMG/M metagenome (GOLD analysis project Ga0123353, IMG submission 92763) | Labiotermes labralis P3 segment gut microbial communities from Petit-Saut dam, French Guiana - Lab288 P3 | ecosystem: Host-associated > Arthropoda: Insects > Digestive system > Gut ... | reverse complement strand
AGCTTTTGAAGGACTCTGCTCCATGGATTAAGTTAATAAAAGGGATAATAAATACTGTATGTCTTTAATGTTGCGTAGTGCCAACACGGAGAAATTACAACACATGGGTGGGTGCAGTTTCTCTTGAAAATATAATTTTTATCACATTGATGAAATAAGGAAGCTTTCTCGATCCTCTTCATAATGTTTATTAAAGGAAATAAGAGAAGACCGCGCTTAATGAGCAAACTGAGTATGACATAAGAAAGTCAGTTGAAGTATATCTGAATACAAGGTCAATCAAGTTTTATATTTCATGATCAAATCCATCTGTGTGACTCATTATCTCTGCAACTGGTCTATGGCCCCAACAGGACACACAACCCTAAAACCAGATATTTCCTGCCACAAGTACCTACTAGTTTACTTCCTCAATTTTTCTTATCAGTATTTATCAACTACTAAATGTCACACTGGTATTCAGTTTCCATACAGCAAATTTTTCATTTACACTTTTCTGATATGCACCCTTGGTCTATCTATTCTTAGGGTCTTCACTAAGAAAGTTCACACTGCGAACAAGATAGATGGTGCTGCTGATCGTTTTCTGTACGCTAAGTTATGGTTAATTAAACAAACTGGCCAAGCAGTACACCTGCCTACACATGCATGCACAATGGAGTTCTATTCACCTACAGAAATGGTTAAAGTTGATCAATGGTTTCACAGATTTCCAGTAGTTAAAAAGTAGCACAAAACAAAGCAAGATTAAAACTTCTATGCAATGAACTGCACAGTAACATACTTGATGGTTAACTGTGTATTGTATTTTCTAAGGTAAACTTCTATCTCCCGCTTTAGAGCCTCTCCAATTGGACACCTCATCACTCAAAACAACTAATGATACTTCATCTCCCACTTTAGTTCCTCTCCAATTGGACACCTCATCACTTGAAACAACTGATGCTGACTGACCTACTACATGATTTGCGTGCCAGAAATATCCATATTGGCTTGCTTGCTTGCCAAATGAATAACATTTAAAAACTTATTAAGAAAGTGATAAAAATAACCACACACCAATTCCTACTTGCCAAATATAACACACAAAACCTTCTTCCAAGTTGGTATTATTACAGATCATGTGAACTGTGAAGCAAGGAAAGTAAAAGTGATTACCGATTTATGATATTCTCACTTGCTGAAAGGTACAGTGATTTATGTTGCTGAAGTGGAACTTACATATACTTGGGCATATATGCTGATGATGAATATTCTGTAGCCCCTCAAACTGTGGAACTTATGTTTAATTAAACAATTAGTCCCTCTAGTGCAAATGTCCCTCCAGATCACACAAGTATACCTTAATTACTAATTACTGTCTTACTCATTTTCTGCACTTGCAATACAAAAAATACATATATATACTGCATATTCATGCAAGATTTAGTTTTATAACTGAGGTGTAATTAATCAGAAGTTTAACCCTTACCTCCATTATTACTATTCAACCAAAGTCTGGATTTGAAGTTCATTAAGTTTATAGTCCCCACATAATATACTATGACAGAGGAACTTCCTCATGTATGAGTGGTAAAATAAAGTTAGTTGTCTCTGTGAACACTAAGCAGGCATATGATGAAGTTCATTACAGCTCCATCAATTCTTCTTCAACATTACACAGAGATGAATGATCAGCTTCATGCCATGACCTTTTTTACATCTGGGGAAAGACCATGGGTGAGCTCCAGGGCCAAACAGGATGTTTTCAGGAAGAGAAACTATTTCTTAGCACTGCTTGGGATCAACCATCATTCCTCTGTCATCAAGCCAAAAGCCTAGTCACTATACTATGCTATCTGAATTCCAACATACAAGCAAAAAGGGTTAAACTTCTAATGTAAGATTTTACTTTTAATAATAACATAAATTATTATGGTCACTTAACTGTTCACAGATAAAATAGTAAGCTTCAGCAAAGGAAGACCTGTGGACAAAAGGTATGTTTACTTGAAAAACCACATAGAAAATGGAAACTGGTAGCAATACAGATCCAGCACCAAGACACAATTAACTAGCAGCTTAGGTAGCTTAGACATGAAGAGTTAACTGAAAAATGCACACATAATTTTCTGTCAGTGCAACAGCATTATCCAGCATGACCAGATGACATATTAGTTGAAATAATACAAATGAAGGTATCAGTGACTATTTTGTAGTTACTTGTCATTAATATTTATCAAGCATGTTTCACATACCTGTAAGGTAAACAACTGCTGCATGTGTATTATGAAAGGAGAGAACTTTTACAAAGGTAGTTAATAATGGACAATATTTTCAGAGAACTGTTACTACAGTAACATAAGCAAGTAATACAACATGGCCAGAGCACAACACAAAGACAGGAATGACAGCTAACTCTTAACCATCATGATGAGTTGTTACACGGGTCAATTCCGAGTGTACAGAAGCACAAGCATGGGTACATACACAAAGACACTGAAAATCACTCACTTAGATTCCCGTATACGTTGTTCTCTGGCTCGAGCTTGTGATACCAGGTGATCATACCGTGCTGTGAGCTCACGTACTTCTGATGCTCGAGCACATTCTTCAGACACATGACTTTCACTAATCAACATGGCACTCAAATGTCCGATTAGTTCTACTGATGACTGGCACGTGGCCATCAACTTGGGCTGCAAAGCAGGAACATCAACATTGATACCACAATAACATTTTAAGCCTTTCAGAATTTTAAAGAAATTAAATTAAATCAAATCAACTGGGCAATGCTTATACAACGAAATAATTTCATGCTGCTTACTTAAGAAAAATGTACATTAATTCCACCCACACATCCCAAATCTCTTATTATGGTTTTTAACAATGCTCTCCATCACCACAGTTTCATATGAATGTAATACGCTGCATTAACAACCATTCCGGACATACGGATTTCTAAAATGAACACCTAACAAAACAAGTACATGATATACCTGTGTGCCATGATAAAAGAAACTAAAAATTGCTACATGAGGTTGAAATATTTACAGCACCTACGCTTTTCACATTCATGATACACATTTCATTGCATCAACATGCTGGGAAGTCCCCTTTATGTCTCTGGGTAATGACTATTATCACATTCCATATTCAGTCTTCACGTCTCTGTGACAAGTGAACCACGTATGAAGGAACACAACTTTTAAACCCCGGCAACACACTTTTAACTACTGTGAGCTGTCCACTATTTTGCCAACAATGGTATAGCCAAGGAAACTTAACTTTTGGGGAACGCAGGAAAAATTTGATATAATTGGAGAACCAAAACGTGAGAGACCGGCATAAACAAGGTAGCTTGCTATAATATTAACAGTGGAACGGTCAGGGATTGAAAAAATATCTCTTACTACTCTAGGCCACTGTAACTGAGGCCAGTATAATCAAGGATGACTGAAAAGCATTACAGGGCAGAACACAATTTCAGCAGACCAAACCCATTTGCTGATGAGTCTATGTTTGAAAACATTCACCAAAACGTGCTGATAATTCCATGAACTATTCTGTAATTACGTGAAATCTTTTGATCTTGGTACAATTTCAAATATCTATAATGCCCTTATGTAACAGAGTAAGTCCTACTGGCCAGTCAGTTAGGGCCAGAATAAATGAGCAAATAATGCTCACCAGAGACTGGGAATTGTTTAAAACAGGTTTATTTCAACATAAGAGAAACGATGCCCTGTGCAAACTTTTTGTCCCTATCCATTACAAGAAATATTTAAGACAAGAGGGAAATTAAGATTGCTGCTCAGTTTCAACTTAATCTATTCTTCATTACACCAATTTAATTCCATGTCACCATTTTATGCACCTTCTATCCTGAAAATGGAGGAAAAAATTTCCTCCAAAACACTAGTACAGATCTACCGAACTTCCCTCCAGTATGCTGCTACCTATCTACAATACTGTATGACACTGCACCCAAGAAAACAGCAATTTTCATAGTTACAACCCATGAGTACCTCATATCTCACATTTATTGCTGCATTCACAAAAAAGATTATTTGACTTTAATCACACATCTGTTTAATCCAGGCCATAAATTCAAACACCACCCTCTTTAATAGGTCTCTCAAAAACAATTTAGTCATGGAATTCAATTTTCTACTTTAATACAGACCAACATTTACTAATTTGAAATGCATTCAAGCACACAATGTACATGCAGACAGTTCGTAACTCCCAACCATCACAGTATGCATGACATATGCAATTGCAAACATTAAAACTTCTAAAATAAATTAACAGTTCGAATAATCAATTGTACAAACATATGCAAGGCTTGAACAGAAACTGTGCAGTCATGAAGTTCTAAAAATACACTGTGCAGGGCACATGTTGGACAAGTCCCAAACATTTCAACAATTTAAGGAACTACAAATAAATGTGGCATGAGGCGAGATAATAATCATAAATAGAAAGGAAAAATATTATGTCATCATAGGGAATATCCACATCCTTCTACCATTCCCATTACATGACAGAATCAGTAAAAAAAGACTAACACCAACAAACGTTAACTACTCCAAAACAACCATAGTCCTTCAACAGATACTGAACATTTGTTCACTGCGTGAAAGTCTGAGACATATTTTGGTCCTTCCAAATACAAATTATGTAAAACCAGACCTACACGTTTACTTGCTAAGCAAAGTATACACCTCTTAACAAGCCCTTATAATGTGGTGCTAGCTTTAGTAATGACCGACTTAGTTAAAAAAGGTAAAAGTGTCTCACAATTCTCCTGCCTGTAGCCTAGTTACTATAATGACTACGCTATCGTAGCTCCAGAGAAATACTGTTACACACTCAGATGTTGATTAACATGTCACCAAGAAGACAGTGAATGAAATTACTAGTAAATGTTCCTGAATTACTTTATTGTAAATGTTGATCTGCAATGTACATAAACTTTCAGGCCTGCAGGAACTAAAAAGTAAGTAAAATGGTTGATGCTATATTGAAAGCAAGAGGCATGGAAAGATAGAACAACTAAAATAAGGGACCATCAATCACAACTATTATTTGTTATAAACTATGCTTTTAATACCTAAATGTCCTACATGTTTCGGTTTTTTATGAGGCCATCATCAGGCACAAGTATCAGAAATATGAAAAAGTTAATCTGTTTATATACAGGGCCATTACCAGTAAAATGAACTCTTTTTCACTATTATAGCTTCCGTATATAAAGAGCTTACTTCTCTAATACTTTTAACAATCATGCCTCATTAAGGCTTTATAATAAAAAGCTAAAATATGCAGCACATGCGTGGTTTCAGGCTTCCACCATGAAGTAGATGAGAAATGCACTCTTCTGGGTTACTGCACAACCAGTAGTGGGACAACTTATTGGTCCCATCATCAAGGGTCAAGAACTGGTATCCTGGTGCTTGAAGATGTCAATAGGTTGTGCCGAAACATCAGTAAGAAATTACCACTACTGGCTTCGTAATAACCCAGAAGAGCACTATTCTTATGCAGCACATGTCAGACATAATTCAAAGGTACTGTCAAACAAATAACAGTTGTTATTATTGATAGTCTACTGCTTTGTTTTATGTCTGTCAACACAGCAGGATGTCCTCTCCCAAGCGGAGGGTATAACTTCGGCATCATCTGCCTCCTTTTCATTTCACATATAATCACTGTAATACCTGCAACATCATACCAGCACAACAATAAGCATATTCTTACCATCTGTGGTGAAGAACCTTGACTTCTGCTGCCTGGTGGAGGGGTAGGCGAATGAAGTGCATCTTCTAAAGAGTTCAAATTTGTAACACATTCCTGTATTGCAGTCTCAAGTTCATACAAGTAAGCATCCCTAGATGTCAGCTTTGTAAGGGGGGGGAGTGTGTCCACCTGCACTGCTGAGTCCTGCTCAAATCTCAGTGTCTCAACCTGGACACTTTCATCCACCTCATCCACTGTCCTTTCTTCCAACTCCTGTTTATAAATTGAAAGAGAACAATTCAACAAATATTACAGAGGATCCAGGAATATTGTCTGAATTTGTACTGTCAATAAATACTTCTGTATCTGAACAACATACGAACAGAGTAAGTGTGCTACAAAAGGTCTGTGCATAAACATCAATTCATATTTTCCTACAACTCGCAGACAGATGTGGGGTAAGTACCCAAACTGAAAATGGTCATCCGTGTGTATTATTTGACCATTTGGAAATCACTGCCATTCTGTGTTCTTTACTGTAACACATGCAAAATTTGTTCTGATAAAATTCCCCAATTGCTGTGTCAAGCCAGTATTGTGAATTTATCAATGCCCCAACTTCCAAAAAATCTCTAACCTCAGTAATGGGCTTCAGAGCTACATAATTCAAAAGACAAAATATATACAATTTAAATCATCTGATTGAATAATCTTTAGTTTAATATTAACAAAATGAAAAACTGAACACCTTAGGAAATTAACAATCTTTGCACATTCTTCTGTTAAACTGATAAGGATTATGAACCAATCAAACATGGCTACAAAGCTTCGATTCACCATATTACCACATCACTTACTACTGATAATTCACACGTATATTACAGAACACCAACGATACAGAACTTTTAAATGTCTTTGCTAAATCTGTCCATTATAACATGTACAAAGTACAATGAAAGCAGTATACAGCAGTGATAACCAACCTTCTTCTGAATTTCATCTTCACATTCAGTCTTTAAGACTGTAATCTGAGCCATGATGTCTTTCCACAACAACTGATATTCATCAATCATTTCTTGGACAGCTGGCAATTTGTCAGGTCTACTTATTTTCATAACCTCAAGCCCAAGGTCATCAGCATTCCTCAGAAGATCACTCTTTGCTTCCAGCTCAGACTCCAGTTGCTATAAAATTATATTTATACATTCACAAACTTTATAAAAATTGAAGTATTTTTACAATATGAGAAACCAGTAACCTGTACTGAATATTACAATTGGAACCAACAAATGCACACTATTTAATTACCAACAAATGCACACTATTTAATTACAATCACCATAATATTACAACACCCCAGCTCCTACATGTTTCGGGCCTCTAGGGCCTGAAACATGTAGGTGCTTGTGTTTTGTAATATTATTGTGATTTTAATAAAATTATGTGCATTTGTTGCTTCAAATTGTAATAACTGAATTATAATGCATGGAATGAAGAATGTGGAACTGTACAGAATAACAAAACATGCTAAAATTTTTATCCTCATGGCAGAATCCTTGTTCGCAAAAATTGCAGGTATACATATACCAAGCAACTTCCTGTTGCTTACACTGACAAAAGCTTCATGTGATTTACATCAACCACCTTTTCCTTCTTTATTACATACTATGTGCACTTTGTTTTACACAGCCTACTTGATGTAATTACTTTACTCCCTCTGCAACATTAAATTAACCTCACTTTTCAAGTATTTCACATATTCCTACCAAACATACTTTCAAAACACACCTAAATTCATAGGATTCCTGCACCCTAAAATATATGCAGCTGAACAGAAATATATAGAGATACATATATATTATATCTATCTGAATGCAAGATGACCCTAATGTAAGACAACCCCCCTCCCCTCCCACTTAAAATGTCTGCTAAGTAAAAGTATTTTACTATAAATGTCACACATTTCATAAACAAAGCATGTCAGTTTATATCTACCTTTACCAATCAGTGTCACTGTCAGTGCTTCAAAGTCAGTGCTATAATCCTCACGATACTCACTCCCAACATTCCTAACATTCCCCTTCACCATCATTCCACTACATATCATCAGCCTCATACACTGCACTGTATAAACAGCACTTCTTGAAACCCTTTAAAATCGGTTCTGGTGACGTGCTGCCCTGCTGTTATGATCCACACTAGCTAATTACATTTCTATTTCTTGGTTCAAAAACCCATAAAGATTTCACAGTTTTCTAGGTGTTAAATGGTTTTAAATACAAGTGTTCCAGATTTTTGGGTTGTGTCTGTGGTCTGATCAATCTGAGTTCATGCCTCCTTTTATGGTTTTTAATTTGGGGAATGGTCCAGGTTTTACTGTTAATTTTTGTAGTTAATTTTTAATTTCTCAACAAACACTGTCCTGTTACTACCCCTTGACTAGATTATGTTCTCAGGTGCATATCCTAACAAATTTACTGTTTCTATGGTCATTGGTGACTAAGAATAGCTCAACCTATGGGAGCCACCAGGTTAGGCGCTTCTTTGCCTTAAGTTGGAAACAAAGATTGTTTCCAACAAGTTGTGCTTCTTTAAAAAATCAGGTAATGGAAATAGCCCGAAACAAGTAGAGTCAGTAAGTTAACTTCAGCCATGCTGTGTCCTCTCTTGTGTGATCTGCTGATGTGGGCCTTGGTTTGGCTCCACTTGGTCTGGCTCAGAACAATCTGGTTTGGTGCTTCATATACAAATTTCAGATGCCTTCACATACTTACATACCTAATTTAAGGGAATGCCTAGTATTGCATTCAAATAAACACAGTATATGGTTTGTCCTACACACAGTTTATCAGATTTACACCCAGCCCTTGTTTCATGCCACAGATGCATTCCAAAAACATGGGGATAAATCACAAAGGTCTAAATCAAAAATGATATTCCCATCCGAAATACAGGGTAAGCTTAATAGAATGCAGTCAGCCAAAGGGCATTAAACCAAAAATGAAAGAGGGCAAATTAGTAAGTGGTGTAATTGGCAAGGGGTGTTAAAGAAAAAAGGTGTAAAACAAACAGGTGTGAACATGGGCTTGTGTATTCCAAATCTGAAGCCTGTATACTAGACTCTCTGCATTACAAATTGTGCATCACAGAATGTCCTGTACATTTATATGTTTCTTAAACACTGTAGATGTCAGGGTACCCTTTGAAGCACAACATGTTGTAAGATATACTTCCAAGCCATACTGTAAGAAAGTAACACAGCTGTACAGGCTTCACCTGTTTTGTGTGATTAACATTTCACACACACATTAGGGGATGTCCAGTTAAACTCATTACTGATCAATACAACAAAAATAGAGACAAAGTAGTCTCAGTGGTACAATGTAACTTACAGACACACGCAACAAACAATTCCGACACAAATATTCAGAGAAGTGTGTTCGAAAGCTCAACGAAATCAGAGCACACTTTCTGTGCTGTCCATTGGAACATGTCCTTCCAACTGTTAAGTTCTGAAATTTATTCACAGATTCCTTGCAGTAAACTTAAAAACTGCAAGGCAGAGTGAAAAAATGCAGGGGACATAAAGCGTGTGTTTCCATACTTTCTGTACCTTTTACCTAGAACACTTTGTGCTCTGGTCACATGCAGCAAGTTACACTGCAGCTGCTCACAAACCAAGAGCAGATCTTCATATTAAGTAAAACAGTTGTAAAAACATACGTTAAATAAAGCAGCTGTAAAAACTCTTCCACATAAATAACAGCAATCACTTTCTGTGTAAAATTCTCCTGTATCAAATGATAGTACCTTCAGCAGTTACAAGTTTTTATACATGGGTAGATAGATGGGCAGTTACAGGCATTCTGGGGTGATGTAAACTGCCTACTAAACATACCAGAGAGGTCAGAAGCATACCTGTATCTGCTGTAATCGCTTCCTAGGCATAACAAGTTCCTCAGGAGTGGCTAACTGCTGGATATGTGTCAGCCGGGCATTTACTTCGATCAAACTCACAAGTGCTGCCTCATGAGCCATCGCAAAATCACGATGTACCCGCAAATCGTCATGAAGTCGCTCAATGATATCAATGGCAGTTGGGATCAGCTGGTGCCAACGAAGCAATGTTGACCGGACAACAGATGTCAACTGTTGCAGATTCTCCATTTCTAGTCCACTATCCTTTATAAGTTTTGTGTAACTCTGGTCCAGTATTCGGAGTGCAGGATCATGAGATTCTATATCTTTGATTGTGACCTATGAACAAGAATGAAGTGTAAAGCCCTAAACAAACCATCTTTAGGTGAGTATCATGTTAATTCCACACAGAAACAGGTCAGAAAATACGAAGAATGTTCTACAAAAAAAAAATGAGATCACATAACACTGCCACACATTTTAATTCTTCATCCAAACCTCAGAACCTATGCTCTATGCATTTAATCCACTCCCATCAGAAATACAAAAGAACAATATAAAAATTCTTCAGAGAGCAACAGTAATTACTCTTATTTTGGATATTACGCCACTGCCACCGGGTAACAACCTAATTGCAGTAAATAAATATTATTATTATTATTATTATATTTTAAGATACTCAAACCTATTCATGCCATTAATATAATTTTATGTTTGAGCCTTCTGCTGACACAACAGTTTTGTCATCTCCCAGAGCTCTCCTAGTCAGAATAAGAAAATACATATTCATAGTCTTCAATCAATCATTACTCACATCAAACTAGACTGTGTCCAGCACAACTTGTCCTCTGGTATTAACTCACTTTGCTGCTAGGTCTGCAGGCTAGTATGGTTATCTTTCACAACCATGTCAACAGAACGCATGTTCCAAAAAAAGACTTATTTTGAATGAAAATGGGCTCCAGTCAATAAGTCACACACAGACCTCAACTAGGAAGCTTATCACATGATCACAGTCTCAGTGCTATCAGAATTAATGTGGCCTGGATTTAAGCCATATGACAGACAAACAATCCGACGGTGCCAAAAAGTTGTAAATTCTCACCTCAACTCTTGATATAAGGTCCTGCATTTCATCTTGTGACATCTGTCCTCTCCTGCTGTCCATGTCCTTCAAGATTTGTTCTTGAGATTCTAACCATTGTTGCTGTTCTTGACTAAGTCTCAGAACCTCTTCCAGAAGTGTCCAAACAGTAAGGATTCGACATTTCATATCTGCTGAAAGTCCACACACATTCTTCCACCTACAACATTGCCAGAGGTTGCACAAATGTATTGAAGTTATGTTTATTAACCACCAACAAAATACACTTATTGGTGCAAGCAAGTACATCCTGCATTCCCAAACATGTTTTGGTTCTAAATGAACCTTCATCAGGGAGATTACAAGCACTACACTTGATATATTTCAGTGATGTAGTGTGCATCACATATGCATGGTAGCGCGCGCGCGTCAAACACCTATATTGTTTAAATTACTCTTGTCATGGTCTAGTGCAGGTCTGGCAAACCTAAGGCAAGTGGAAAGATTTCCTTAGCATGCAGCATTCACTGCTGTCCCTCATTTTTTTTTCCTGGCGAGCATCTCTATACTGTAAAAATATGTGTATACACACACATATCTGACTGCATAGCGATTGTATATGAATTACTGTTGCTACCAAACAATACTGCGAGGGAAACAATTTACACAAATCTGAAGCAATGCAACGTGTTGACTGGATATTTATCAATGGGGCGCCGGCCTGGCAGTGACTGGGCGAATATGCAACATTGGACAAAATGT
>Ga0123353_10014142_pt1 | contig 11486 bp, 9 predicted proteins | sample TergutLab28metaG_3_FD_92763 | JGI IMG/M metagenome (GOLD analysis project Ga0123353, IMG submission 92763) | Labiotermes labralis P3 segment gut microbial communities from Petit-Saut dam, French Guiana - Lab288 P3 | ecosystem: Host-associated > Arthropoda: Insects > Digestive system > Gut ... | reverse complement strand
TCCATCCCGATCCCTCCATAGCGGATAATCACCTATTATCTGGGGTTCACCGCCAGCCGGTTTCGGGGATGCTTCGTGGTTAGAATATCCTTCTGCTTTCGTGCCGAAACATGCGTATATATCTGCGTTGTCGCGATAGAACTGTGCCCGAGCATCTTCTGGATATAGCGGATATCCACATCCTCCTCCAGCAGCAGCGTGGCGAAGGAATGCCGAAACATATGCGGCGTGATGTGTAGGGTTAGGCCGCAGGCGCTGGCATGCTTGCAAATGATGTCTCGCACGGACTGCTCCGAAAGACAGTTGCCCAGCCGGTTGATGAAAAACCAGCCTTGTTGTTGAATTTTCCCGTCAAAGGTGTTGCGATAGGTACGCAGAGCAGTCAAAACATCTGGGTTGCCGATCTGAATCAATCGCTCTTTCGCGCCCTTTCCATAAATCTTGATAACCCCTTCGGTCAAGTTCACGTTCTCAGGCCGCAGAGAGCAAAGCTCAGAAACGCGCACCCCTGTAGCAAAAAGCAGCTCCAGCACAGCAGCGTCACGCGATAGAGTCATGCGCTGATACGAGGATACTGAATCCTTATGTGCCCTGTAGACCGCGTTGAGTAGCGATTGGATCTGTTCAACCGGGATCGTGCGCGGCAGACGGAATGGTTCCCGGAATTTTGTTTGGATCTTTTGAAACGGATTTGCGACTAGCAGTTCCTCATATTCCAGCCAAGCGCAGAACGCCTTGAGGCAGGCGATTTTGCGCTTGGCCGTTTTCGGTTGAAAGCTTGCGTGAAGATGCGCGATATAGTCCAAAAGGACTATCCGGCCGAGGGGGTTCTCTCGTTCGACCGCAAAGGCAAGATACTGCTTCAGGTCAATCCGGTATGCCTTGAGGGTTTTACCGCTGAGTTGCTTTTGATGCTCGCAATATGCCAGGTACTTCGCGATGAATGCTTCGACGTCCATGATCTTCATAATCTGCTCCTTTAGATTTTTGGTGAGCTACTATTATGAAGCAATTCATCGGTTTTGTCCACGAAAGCGAAATCGGGACAGCTATGTTCGGCGATGTTTTTTTCAGCGGCAAATCAGATTTCCGGGCTTCGCCAGAGAAGAGTCTTGTTTGCGGCAATATAAGGTTTTCGTAGATCCTAAACCAAAATGACCCGGCAAGGTATTTCACCTTACCGGGATGGTTTTGTTCAGAATGGTCATGGTTTAGTTCGGTCGAACAAGATCCTAATGCCAGAATCAGCTGCTTTGCTTCAATTGGATTTCGATTATTCGGCAGCTTCGAACAGCACTTCTAATTTCTCGCTTGGCAAGATGAATTGTATCAGCTTCAACGGGTCATACTTTCCATCGTCACAGTATGTGACTAATATGTCGCCGTTTGACAACGCTTTGAAGTCAACGTGATACGGGGTTTCAAGAGGAACAGGAAAATCTATCGCCTTTATTTTGCCGCTTTCGACCTCGATAGCATAAAGCGGGCAAGCTTCATCCTTTATGGTGGCATCATCGTTAATATTTCGCTCAATAAAGAAAATGTAATTGTCCGAAATAGCGAAGAAAAAGTCTGTATCAACGCCACTTCCTACTACTAGCTCGGTTCCATTGTCGGTTCTTTTGCTGATAAAGCCTGTTAGGCTTTCCCAGGTTCGATAGGCAATAAAATCACCGATCAAAATCAGTTCAAGTGGCTGCTCATCGCCAATGATATTTTCAAATCCCGACACCGCTTGTGTATCAAGCAATTTGCCGGTTTCATCATAGTGATACAGGAAAAACTTGTATTCATTGGAAATCCGGCGGCGGCCAAAGCCATAAATCTCTCCATCCTTTACGGCGAAGCGCTCTATTAAGATACCTTCGCTATTTGACCAACTCGCATCGTTTTCATATTTCTCGCGAACAATCTCCTGCTTTGTGCCGTCAGAATGATAAACCGTAGCGACTGTTAATGTCGCGTATTCGGCTTTATCAGATGGTGCTTGGCTCACGCAATATGAAAGGAATCGTTCCTCGTCGATACTACACAGATAGACAAAAGGATAAACCTGTTTTACTTCGTCCACGACCTCTACTTTGCCTGTGTTACCATCGACCCTTGTCAATTTTACATCATGCTCATCGCTTTCTTCAAACTGAGATGTATAACTTCGCCACTCATATAAGTAGCGGCCTTGAAGCACAACACTAGAACCTGAACCAACAGTCCAGCGCAAAAAATTCGCGGGATAAGACAGGGAGATCGCCTTGCTAGTTGCCGCGTCAAACAACAATTCCGTAGATTCTATACCCTGTCCTGGAACATCTTCCGACTGGAGGCAAAAATAATAATTCCCAAGTATTTCCGTGACAAAAAGGCCGCTTTTTCCGACTCTTTGAAAAACACTGCTCCAATCAGCTGTTGATATGTTGACATTGGGAAAAACACCGCTTTGCCTTTGATGAGGTTCGGACGGTAACGACTCCTCAGGACTGGATACGGACTGTTCAGTTCCCGGCATGCTCATTTCGGAACAACTGCAGAGCATTAGCAGGGAGAATGCGAGAACCGTGCACAATATTTTTTTCATGATGCACTCCTTTCCAACGATAGCGCCTCGTTTGACTAAAATTGCTCCAAGTACATATTTTTTCCAACGAGGCGCTACCTAATCAGTCTATGGTGCGAGTATTGCTATTAGGTAACGTAGCCTAAGTTCTTATTTGAAAGAACCGCGCTGAGTTTCGCCCATGTTTTCTTATGTTCACCATTGTTTGCTGTTGCGCCGGAAACATACTGGGTGAAATAATACGGATCTCCAATGAAATATTGATTGCTTTCCCATGTCAGCAACCCATTGACTACGCAGAAATGGCCACCCGTTGTGTACGGCCAATCCGTCGTGTTTGTGCTTTTCATATTGATAATCATCGGCTGGTAATCCTGCACGTTCTTTTTGAGATCTGTATTAAGCACGGTCTGGCTGTTGCCATATTGAGCAGCAGTCCTATGAACGTAATTTCGGACGCTTGATGGTGTGTTGCTGTTTACGTAATTCCTCATTAATTGCAAATCCGGAGGAAAGTAGCTCTTCTTTGGGTCAATTCCAGATGTCCAATAATTCACCATCGTTTGTTGAGTCGGAGAGCTTCCTTTTATGTACATTAGTGTAGTATACATTGTGCCCGCACTACACCAATTGCTGTACGTTTGTTTGTAAATTGTTGGCCACAAGCAATAGTTTGGCATATCCACATTGGCAACGATGACTCTCGTCGCCGGGCCTGTTATAACAGCTGGTCTGTTTGTGAGTGCAGTCCTTTGCGCTGGCACGGTACCATTGAGAATCGCTAAATCATCGCTTGAGAGCGGTACATTTGCAAGATCGGTGGCGATAATTCCCATGTAGCCAGCCTTCTCCAAGGTCAGTTGGCGCTCCTCAAGCGAAGTGCAGTTGAGCAGCAACGCTTCGAATTGCTCCGCAAGCGATTCCTCCCGGCTCACGAAATCGGCATCGCCCTTGAATGTAGCGCCAACAGCGACATTGAAGCTCAAGAGCATGCAGAGGGTGAACGCAAACGAAAGAAGGCGTTTGATAGATGATGTTTTCATAAGAGATTCCTTTCTGTGCTGCAATATTTTGATTTTCAGGGTCGCGTTTTAGTCGCCTTGCTCGGCGCTCAAGGCACCGTTGATTTAGCCCATTGGTATCACCTGTCCCTTCTGCGTAAGACGCATTACCATTTATAGCTTGCCGTAAGGCTTCTTTAAAGTGTAGGAATTACGAGGCAGGTAAATTCATCGTTTTCGTCCTCTGCCGAAACGAAAAACAGAGCATCCTCCGTCAAATATGCCCCATAATAATTATCTGGCTCATTTGTCAACTTAACAAATTTATCACGCTTTATATCATAATAAATCGGTTTTCCCGGATTCATCTGTTCCCAAATCACATGATGGCCGTTTGCTCTTGGGTGAAAGGTGTAGTTTGTTGGCTTTCCATCCACCAGAGCAATGCCATTTAGGTAAAGCCTTGTTGCACTGCTGTATCTTGGGTCTCCATTTTCATAGATATTTTTGACTGTTAGGATATGCTGCCCGGAAGCGAACAAAGCGACGATATCATCGTCCAAAGCGGCAATCGCTTTTTTTACGCCATTTGCATAGGAAAGCAACTGCGAACGGTTAGTACCGGCTTCTTTTGCAAGAAACACAAGCTCTCCACGATAAACCATAGGCATCTTAGCTATGGAGTGTACTAATTCGATGGTTCCACTTGCGATGTCATATGAAAACACATTCATTGTCAAAGCGCCATTGTCCAAGACCCCTACAACATCGTCAAAGTATATAACATCGTTTAGCAATATTGCGGGATTATAATTCTCTGCGTACACGAATCCCGTATCGGGGTCAACTGCATTGGTGTAAATCACAACGTCTTGCCCACGTTTCTTATCATATAAGTGTAGGCAACTTTTTAGCCAAGTGTTTCCTGCCAAGCTTTCTTTCCAAACAACATAATTATCGCTAGCGGCTTCGATGCCGCCGATGGAATGCCCATCATCTAAGGTGACAATTGGCGTGTATTGATTGGTTTTTAGGTCATACATGCCCAATTCGCAGAAGTTCGACTCATCTGGTTTCGGTGAGTTTGTTGCGTTGGTGTAGGCAATTTGGTTGTTGCCGAATAGCGTTATTCCCGGTCGAATCCCGTTAATCAACGGAAGCTTTATACTTTTTCTTTCATAGAACGATTTCTGTTCTGTCAACCTGTGGTAGTAAATGTAGTTGTCGTCCTCTGCCACTGTCGCGGGAGTCATTGCTGCCGTGGTTGTGCTGGTCGGCGGCGGTTGGTTCGGTTTTGCCTCGGGCGAACAGCCGCTCAAGGCGAGGATTGCGAATGTTGCCAACATACAGACGAGTTTTTTCATGTTAACCTCCCTCGTATATGAACAAGCACAAAAGCCCTTGCAAGCCAGTATAGCCTATAGTAAGACGGCAAGGGCTTTTGCACATTTCGATTTGCCAGTGACCATTGTGCAGATACTAGCTCTCACTCAATCCTAAGACGCGACAAGATCACCAGATAATTCCTCTCGGAGCGACGAAAGCGGTGAATTTATCAAGAGTAATACTGTAGTATTGCGGAATACCGCTGCTCCACGACACATGGCTTGAACCTGAAGCAGGGTCAACAATCCAAATTGTTTCGCCTGAATTCGCGTAGCCGTCAACTGCGAGCCAATGGGCAACATCCTTGTTCGGATATCCGGGCAGATGGGATGCATGTGAGGAACTTGCTTTCGATGCTCCATCGGCTAACACACCATGATACTGAGACAAGGTGTCTACCATTCGCGGTTTCAGATCCGCTTTAAGAGGTGCGGCACCAAGATTGCGGAAAGGATACGGGTTCCAATAAAAGTTCCCAAGCGCATTAAGCGTCGTTGCCGTAGGATACTGGTTTAAGGTAAGCCCGTTCGCCAAATACCAAGGGGTGCCATTATTGGCATCAGTTTTCAGATATGAACTGCCCGCTAACGTTTTTTGGGATATTGTAACCCATTCGTTGTTTAAAACAGTCTTAACGGCAGAAGGGCCGCAATAGTTCCCCGCTTCTTGCGGATATTGTACCATGGGTCCAATACGTACCGATGTAGGATATGCTTTTGCTGGGCTATTGTAGAGCGCTGCTTCCTTTGCGGCAATGATCTCCAATGTTTCTTTGGGGAGGGGAACCTGCTTTTGTGACAAACGGTTCTCCAGATTGATGGAGGGTTCGGTATCGGGATCCCATTCACCGTCGCCAGGAACAACCGCAAACGCGCTGATCGCAAAGGACAGGATAAGGCCAACGGTTAGAAGGGCTGCGAGTAGCTTTTTCATAAATTCATCCTCACTCTCTTTTGTAGCAGTATAAGTTGTTAATGGCGCAATGCCTCGTTGCCCTGCATATTATACAAGGCGTGTCTCCTCAGCCCATTGGAATCACCTATCCTTTCTCGCTGAAAGCAATCATTACGATACACGGGTACCGCCCGCACCCGGTACTGGTAGCCTTTAACATTATCTTGGCGAACGAGAGAGAGCACCCATTAAAAATTAATCCTTCTCTCAATCCTGATACTGAGTTTTTAGTCTTCCCATAGGTATAACAAGATTCAGAGGCGTTAGGTGACATGCTTTTCGAAATTTTTCAGAATTTTCTTTTCGCTGCTCTAATTGACCAACGAGGTAAAGTAAATCAGCCTCCAAGAAAGGGCCTGAAATACGGAAGCCATCTTATCCGTTCATCTACCTACTCTCGCCGTATCTCCGTTGCGTCAGCAGCGCCTCCAGTTGCGATCTAGCCCCCAGGCGTTCTTGATGAATTCATTGGATATTATGTTATATTACACCGCCGAGAGGGTGGATTTGCAACAGGCATACGCGTTTCCGAGCTCACGTCCCTGAGCCTTGCCGATGTGCGGACGGAAGAAGGCTGTCCGTTCATACGCAGTTCGAAGTTCAAGAAGGACCGCCTTGTACCGTTGCATTCCACCGTGACCGCCAAGCTGACGGAGTACCGGGCTTTCATCGAAAGCAAAATTGGCGTTAGGAATGACGAGAACTACTTTTTCGTTACCTCCTATTCCGACTCTATCTCAGATATACTGAAACGCACTGCGACGTGTCCCCGTCCAAAATGTCTAATGCTCATTTCGATGCGGATCTCATTTTAGGATTCCTGTCACTTCTGGACAAAGAACGGGGCAACAGCGCAAAGACCATCAACAACCGGCTCACAGCGCTGCACAGCTTCGCCAAATACCTGAGCTTCGAATTGCCTAAGTACAGCGGACTGCTCAGCAGGAACTTGAAAGTGCCGTTCCGCAGGGACGAAAAGCGGCAGATGGAATTCCTGACGGAGGACGAGTTCGCTGCCCTGAAAAGCGCCTGCGAAACCAGTACGGTGCTCGGGCGAAGGGATACGCTGACGCTCCTGCCCATGTACTCGAGAATTGCAGGGCTGAGGGCTAAGCCTTAAATTTGACGCTTATTAATATACTCATGAAAAACAATGCTGTGCCAAGTGAAAATGCTGCGGCGGAAAAAGAACAGGATAAGCGAAAGCCCCGTGCCAGTGAGCACAGGGCGATTCACGATCATGTTATGACAACTTATGGTGCTTCTTCAAGGGGCTCGGACCAAACAGATCCACTTCATTCTGATAAATACTCGTCCACTCCGCCTTCGTTGATCGCCGCAATCAGGTCAGGAGTGTATTCCAACGTAGCCCCAGAATCCGTATCACTAGTCCCCCTTGGATTAGAATCATCTGTCCATTCAGCTTCAATCTGCATTTTCTCTTGTGCTATTGGATCGTTGGGGTCTAGCCTGCCTGCCGCTCCCGGCAAATTCCTTTCAATGTTCAGTACCTGTTCTTGAATAGCTTCCCATATTGCAGATTCGGAACGGTCTGGCCCCTCTTCTATCCAAGCCTTGCCTGACGCAATCCATCGCTCTTTTTCTTGCTCAAAAAGCATGGTTTTTTGCAATTTCGCGTCTATTTCCGCATCTTGTGCCCTTGCAAATTCCACAGCCCATTCTTCAGAGCAGCCAAATTGCATATAGTCCTCTTTTGAAAACATTCCAGGTACAACATCACTGCCACTTGGAACAAGGGGTCGTTCCACCACGCCAGTTGTTGCTTCTACATACTGTTCTTCCACACCTGCGTCTGGTGCGTACGCTCCCGCTACGAGCATAGCACCCAAAGAAAGGATGCTGCATATCGCCACAATTGTAATGACGAATCTCATTTTGTTTTTCATGTTGTTGTTCTCCTATTCTAAGTTTTCGAAAAGCTCAGGTGTAATTTTCACCAGACCTTGTTCGTAATTGAGGCTCTGCGAATTACCGTCATACGCTGAAGAGAAAAGCATCTCTCCTGCGTTACTTACACCGAACGCCCAAAGTTGGCCATCTATGTCTGTGAAAAATGTTGTACCGTTATTTTTGAACAACCGTGCAACTGTTTGGCTGACTGCAACCTGCGTCGGTTCCCACGCCGTATCTTGATAGCTCGCTAAAGGCACAACCAGTCTGCCTTCCCCGCCGACAATGCCGCAAACATAAAGCTTGTTGTCTTCGGCGACAAAATAGGCTACACCGGGCGATTTTGCATACAGTGCTTTTACCTTTTGATCAAATTTCATTTTAGTGAATTTGGAGATAAATGCATCATTTTTCCCAATTCCCAGTACGCCTAAGCCATTGTTGCCGCAACCATACACCTCGCCACTTTCGGTCAAAATCATGCTTGCGTCACTAAGTGCACCGATATCCACAATCTTTTGACCAAACGCAATTGTTTTATTGGACTTGACTTCATTAATGTAGCCATGCGTGTACTTTCCCCACATGTATGCGGTTCCATTCTCATCCAGAGCCATGGAGTGATCTGGGCCGGTACTAACTTTGACGATTTTTGCGGGAAATAGGATTTGTTTTAGGGAATCTACATGTTCTCCTATAGATTGTGAATCCTGTCGATTTGCTCCATGGATATATACCTTGCCACTTTTCGTAACCACCAGAGCATGACCGCCGTCTATGTCCACACCGATGATTTCCTCGTCCAACTTGCCGATTTTTTTCGGGGTCTTATTGTACGCAACAGCCTCGTCGCCATCCAGTTCATCTGCCGCTGCCTTTATTTCTCTGCCCCAAGTGTATACGGAATTATCCTCTGTGACCGCGATGCATGAGGATTGTCCGGCAGCAATGAGTTTTATTTTCGCTGACAACGGTAACACTTTTGGAACGGTTACAAGATTGGAATGACCCAATCCATATTGAAACCCATTATTTAATCCGGACACAATGACCTTTCCCGACCGATCCAAAAACAATGAATACCCTGGCCCCGATGAAACATCAATGATGTCAGCAGTAAAGCCAATATTCGGTTTCTCCCTCGTAATCGTCGGAAACGTGTTTTCCAAAACAGCGATTGCGCTACTACCCACATGTTCTGGTACAGAGAGCGCGGGAAAACTGAATGGCTGAGACATCGTATTTTCCCCGGCTGTGATTTTTGTGCTGTCCGAGTTTTCGTTCGCAGAAGTCATAAGCCCATTGGTTTGCTGACTGCAACCAGATATTGCAAGAATCAAACAAACGCATCCCGCAATGATTATAGAAAAGAGGCCCGCTTTTGGAGCACATTTCATTGACATGCCTCCTTACTGCTCAGGGCAAGTTTACGATCGAAGTTGGATTATTACGTACACCGTTGAGCGTATATGAAAAATGAAGGTGCACACCAGACGAATTACCGGTAGTTCCACTTCTCGCTATATTTCTCCCCCTGGTGACGCTTGTTGAACCAACTATCACTTCCGAAAACTCAGTATACCCGGACGATGATCCTACGTAACTAGAATAGGGCGAAACCGGAAACCCAAACCCGAATACTGCACAATGGCCGTATTCAAAAACTTTTCCACCACCAGCATTTAGCCTAACAAAATTCCCGCTACTGACAGTCCTCCAAGCTCCGCTTACCTTTCCTCTATCGTAACCAAAGGTTGCCGTACCTGACGCGACTGCATAAAGGTTTCTTTCTTTTCCACTGGATGCGACATCAATTGCTGTATGAGTAGGATTGTTTGCAGGTTTGTAACCTTGGCTCCTATATGTGCCATTATAGGGGATTGGATTTGAGTTGCTGTCAGTTGTTGTGCTCACGACAGGTTCAAACACCCAATACTGCCATCCGACTGCCGGACTGAATGTATATGTCTCGCAATTTGATGTGACGTGAGCCCACGATTTAATGTCCAAAGCTTCGCTCAGATATGATTTCGGGCGTAGGGTATACGTGCCATATACCGCATCTGCAATTTGCCAACTGTTTGTATCACTGGTTGCTGAATACAACATAACATCCCTTGGAGCTGATCCAACAGACCATCTGTCCAGATATAAGGACGTGGATACATGCTGCAAACGGTAATAACCACTGCCAGCATCAAGCACTTTCCATTTTGAGCTTGCACCATTACTGGTTGCGGTATACACAGCACTCCCACTACTTCCGCTGGCAGTTAAATAATGGCCGGTTTCGTGGTTGCGGATATAGTAAGTATTCCCTATGCTTATATTTGGTGCTCTGGGTACGGTTGCCGAAACAGTTGGGCTAACAGCAATCACGCATAACAGGATGAGGATACTCGACACGAGTATGCTTAATGACTTTTTCACACTTTTTCCTCCTAGCTTTATTTGGTCATGGATATTTGCTCGCATTGCATTGGATGCTCTGTACAGGAAGCCGCTAAACAGGAGAATTTACCCCACAACAACATTGATGTGGGAAATTAGTCTAGCCCATTGGAATCACCTGTCCTTTCTGCGTAATACGCATTTCAATTTATATCTTCCCGTAATCAATATGCCATCACACACGGGAACTGCCCACACCCGGTACTGGTGGTCTTTAACATTGTCTTTGGCGAACGAGAGCGAACAACCATTTCAAATTAATTCTTCTCTCAACCCTGATGCTGAGTTTTTTTGTCCTTCCATAGGTATAACAAGATTCAGAGGCGTTTGGTGACGTGTTTTTCGATAATTTTCAAAATTTTCTTTTCGCTGCTCGAATTGGCCAACGATATAAAGCAAATCAGCCTCCAAAGAAAGGGCCTGAAATGTGACTGCCATCTTGCCGAGCATCTACCTGCTCTTGCCACATCTCAGTTACGTCCGCAGCGCCTCCTGTTGCGATCCAGCCCCCGGCGTACTTGATAAATTCATTAGACATTGGCTTACTATATTACACCGCCGAAAGGGCGGATTTGCAACAGGAACGCATATTTTTGTTTGCTTACCGCATCTCCAGCAGCGTCAGTACCTCCAGCCACGAATCCAGCTCCTTCGACGGCACGGCCCACAAACGTAATGAAAGAACATTGATGGCCTGCGTGCGAAGGCGGTAATAATGCCGCGAGGACATGTTCAGCCGATAGAGGATATCCGCGTGATTCAGGTTTTCCGGGGTGATGTAGGTCTCATAGATTACTCTGTACAGCACGGGGCCGTCCTTGGGCTTGCTCTTCAGCACGGTCAGCGCGTCGTTGATGCGGTCCAACAGCAGGCGGGACCTCTGGATGCTCTGCATCCGGGTTTCGAGCTTGTAGTTGCCGAAAACAATCTCCGCGTCCATCAGGCTGAGTAGGGCGTCCATATTCTCCAGGGGGCGGTCCAGTTCCTCGGCAATATGCGTCGGGAAGGATTCGAGGGCCCATATGATGTTGCGGTAGTTCTGCAGCATGAGCAGGGTGTTGTGGTAGGTCCTGCGCTTCTTGTCCATGGCGGCGCGCCGGCGGGCCTCGTCGTCGATCTGCCCCTCTTCCAGGATGCCGCGGCGCTGCAGAAACCCCAGGAATGCCTCCGAGCGTTCCAAAAGCAGGTTCTCCTGCTGAGCATGTGTAGGTTGTTCTTTCATAGTCATA
>Ga0123353_10014139_pt1 | contig 11486 bp, 4 predicted proteins | sample TergutLab28metaG_3_FD_92763 | JGI IMG/M metagenome (GOLD analysis project Ga0123353, IMG submission 92763) | Labiotermes labralis P3 segment gut microbial communities from Petit-Saut dam, French Guiana - Lab288 P3 | ecosystem: Host-associated > Arthropoda: Insects > Digestive system > Gut ... | reverse complement strand
GGCGGGGGGAGGGGGGAGGGGAGGGGGCAAGGCTGATGGTAAACTGTGATGAAAAGATGACATACACGCTTGCATGTCCAGAGCGGCAACAGATTGCTTATGCCGGTAAATTTGCAGAATGTGTAAATACACATAAGGGTTGTTGAATGTGCCATCGGTGTATAATTTTCTCTGTAGATTTTTCAAGTTAGTTTTTGTTTGCCATTCACTCATTCTTCTATCTATCTGTCTGTCTTAACGACAGGCTCACAGTCCCGTCCAGAGCGAGTTTCTGTTCCTAGGAGTTGTAAATTTGGGAGACCCATAAGATATTCTTTGGAGCTACGTTACGTGTACTAGCTATTTTTGTCTTTCAGAGAAACTGGATGATCTCATTCAGTGATATAGAAGAGCCTGACGAAAGTTGAAAGAGATTTTGCTGGACCTAAGCATGTTTTCAGTTAAGTTTTTTTTTCGATAAGAAACCCGAACTCTGCGTCAAAATCTCGTGCTAGTTGAAACTTTTTGCGTAAAGTTATAACATTACACCGGTGAGGTAATTTGCTGCGCTATTGCCTGCAAACGCTTGCCTATATGACTGCACTCATGGTATTAATCATATGCGTGATGGTTTATTAATGTTAGCCTCTGTGCCCAAAAAATGTCAGTACTGAGTGCGAGTTGATTCCTATGTAGGAACGCTGGGAATTTTTCCTTGTACCACCACGTAGAGAAACGGCATACTGAGTGCAACAAACCCCTTGTTTAAAAACTGTCTTTTCTTCTTCATGCGCAAGGTAAAACATACTTACAGTTTTTATATTTCCGCGTTTGTGGTGTGACGCTTGAGCTGAATACTGCCTTTTTATATACTACAATTATTACCACCGCCGCCTTCAGTACCACAACCATCACCACCAGCACTATCATCAGGAAAGTCCATGGTTTTGGAATGCCGCTTTAGAACTGCAGAATGCTCAACAGGACACAACCGCACCAAGCCTCCTTTCATAACTTCTGCATGAATTTGTAAATTAAATTTATGAGTGGGGAAGTTTGGTAGTCAGAAACTGCTGATAATTAGAAGGATTCAACTGTGGCCTGTACACTATATCTGCCAGACGGAATGTGAGACAGATGCACGTGTTTTGGAATCGGTCCGTGCCACCAAGAGCTGCGCCACTTAATTCTGTCACCTTGCCTGGCATCGTGCTTGCTGGGAAAGAAATATGTTTTCGGATGTGTTGGCTTGTTTCCACCCCCAACACTATTCTCCGCCCTCGCTGGATGTTTCTTCGTTGCCATCAGAGCCGAAATTAACCATAGTGCCAGGCGGCCTCATTCTTACGAATTCGCAAGAGAAAATGACACGTTGTGTAAAAAATTCGCTCTCATAGGTTTCTGACCTTCGTTTGACTGTACATAGAGAGACTGTTCTTTGTTTCCAGTGCTCATGGTCTTTCAAGGCCATGGTAATTAGAATCCGCAACTTTTTATTATGCTGTTAATATGGATGTGGCGAAGTTTGGAATGTGCGTGAGTTTAGTAACAAGAAGAAATTAATCATGCGGGTTTTTGGTTTTTCGCAGAGGTATAGCTGAGCTTGTCTTCTTTAGGAATATGACACCGTGTATTTTACGTTAGGACTGTTGAAGAGGGGGGTACGCTTTGTCGCAGTTGGTTGAGGCACTGCGCTACAAACCAGAATGTCGTGGGTTCGATTCCCGATGGTGTCATTGGAATTTTTCTTTGACATAATCCTTCCGGCCGCACTCTGGCCCTCGGGTGGACTCAGTCTCTAACAGAAATGAGTACCAGGAATACTTCCTGGTGGTAAAGGTGGCCGGTGCGTAGGGCTGACAAGCTTACCACGTTCATGTACCGATTTTCTAGAAATCTGGGAGCCTCAACCACCTGGAACCCTCAGGGCCTGTCCAGGCCTGTAATGAGATTGCTTGACCTTTAAGTGTATGAAAAATTTTGAAGCGGAAACCGATTGTTTGTCGGTTTAAAGTGTAAAAGGAATATTGTATTAAAATAATTTAGCTGAAAATGTTTATCCCATTCGGCAAAGCCAGTAATACCACATTCCGGCTGTTGTTAAACATGGTATCATGAAACCAAAGGCACAAAGAAATCACTTGGACTGAATTTACAGTGTAGTAAAGATTAGCGTCTCTTATGTGATCTAGCAACCAATTCGACGGAAAAACTTTGCTTTGCAAATATTTAAGTTCATATATAAAATTTAACACATAGTTATTTTACTATGTTGAAATTTATTTCGTGCAATCAATTTGTCATGTCACGTGACACAGCATTCGTGGTGCGTTTGATGCTGTGTCATACTTCCACCAAAATGTGATAAGTGTGGAACGTGTGGAGACAAGGCTCCATGCGATCAGTACCACAACAATGGATGGGGACGGTTGTGTTCTTTAGATTTACCAGAAATGTTTTTCGCGCTTATATACATAAACTAGGTAGTAAATAGATCTGGTGGGTGGATATGGATTGGATTCATGTGGCTAAGAATAGTGAGCCTAGTTAACACATTCCAGTTCCATAAAAGGCAGATAATTTCTTAAGCAAGTTGAGCCTCTGCAAGGTTCTTGGCAAGAACTCTGCTTTGTCAAGCGGACTGAATGTTTAGGCTTAGCTAAATTTACCTCAAGGTCTGACATTTTACTGCTTGTATTAAGAAATGTAAATGCCCCACGACGATGCTGGGACACAGTTCCGATTACCTTGTTTGCTAGTCTTGTGCGTTCTGCAGCAATGACGTGCACTGTAATATTGACGATTATATTCAATATTCAGACATTCTATGGCTCCTTGTCCCCATTTTACGTCGTACCTAACAGCTCCGGAGTTCCGTTAATGCCAGCCGTGCGATCTGTATCGTGTAACTATATATGAGATGTTGGTAGAGGTTTAAAGTTTGACCTTTCGTGATAATATAGGGCGTAAAATTTCTGCTGACCTTTATATTGACCCAACAGGCCTTTCTTTTACTCTCTCACGCAGTCATTGATGTTGCTACACAATAAAGGATCGAGTCCTTTCATCATGCATGACGTTACACATTATTCTGTTATTTTTTATAAAAGTTCTTATTCTTTAATGGTGGTTTTTTGCTTTGGTAATAAATGAGGAATAGGAGAAACTGTTACTGGCCGCATTTCTGTAATTGATACCAAGATTGATCGAAGATGTTTATCATTTCATGAGTTTATTTCATGTCAGTAATATTTACGATTACGAATGAATTATGGCTGGTAAGTAACAATGAATGTTGCTATGTGTTTGTATATCAGAGAGAGAGAGAGAGACAGAGAGAGAGATAGAGCCTCAAAATACCTAATCCCCGAAGCAGCCTTAATTCAAAATTGCGTATGGAGTGCCTGACATCCGTTACGCTGTTCATTCGTGCACCAGCTACAAGATGAAGTGACCTCAGTTTAGTTGTTTCAGATTTGGGTCTTTCCTAATGTCTACAGAGTTTGACGTCTGAGATGACGGTTTGCAGGGTGTGGTATGAACGGAACGTAATGCGAAGTATATCACTCTTCTTTAGTATTCGGGAAGTACCGGGTTCAATGTCATGTCTTTTCTGCTTCCTTACTGGCGTAGGATGGCGTACGAGAACGGCATGATCGCCTGCTTGCCCAACATTCCCAGTTCACTAATTATTTATTATCCTGCCATTGTACGCTGTGTTTAGAGCTGTTGAGAGTGTCGTTTAATAAGTACGTGTAGGGTAATGGTAAATATGTATTTATCCCTGTGCGCGCCCTGAGGTTATATGGTGGATTCGAGTTACAATTTCATTCATAATTAACCCCGGCACTAAATGGAGGTAAGTCGCTTGCTGCATGCCCCGTTGTCTTGTATCCATCGAGTAGGGGGCTGAAGAGGCCCACAGTAGATTGGACGCTTTGGAGTATAGAAAAATTTGTAGATCTTGTCGGGTTTTTCGGTCATCTTGCCCGCATCCCGGTCACTGTAATGACCACGTCGTCCTGGCTGCGAAAATAAAGAATATATATATATGACCATCCCCGAAATGGGCACGTAATTATGGTATGATATCCGTACGCACTGTCAGTGTGCACACCATGACTGATTTTTTTGTCTACACAGTGATGACAGACAAGTAATTTCTGAGTGCTGTAGCCCTGGTTTTGAAGACGTGTAATGGGCTACGCATTCATACCATTGCTCCAATCACGTACTGACATGGAGAGATTCCCCCGCTCTCTCCTTCTTGTTGAGCTTCATTTTCGCAATCCTGGATCACGTTCTCATTCGTCGTCGTCGTCCTCTTCTTCTTCTTCTTCTTCTTCTTCTTCTTCTTCTTCTACTATGTCAACATAAGCGGAGTGGCTGTTACCTACCTTGATGATTCTGTTAAAGGACGACTGGTTAATTGAATTTGTGAGATTTACTGTAACTGTCAACGTTGGGAAGGCACACACTAAAAGACGCCCATCGTAGCCACCTACCAGGCTATAAGATGGCATAACTCAGAACACCACAACATTGGCCTCCCTCGCCGTGGAAACCACAGACATCAATAAGACACCAGAACTTTGCCACAGCCATTCCATATGCACGGAATTATGCGTTACCGAGCTTCCCTGTAGTCCTCTTGGTGTAGGTGGATAGCCTGCCTAAAGGAAGTGGTGGAATTAAATAAGTAATTCGCAAAAAATCCATCCTGGAACGTTTAACGTTTGACTGCCAGGATACTGAAATTTCTGTACATCCAGACCCAGCGTATTTCAGCTTACAATTGAATTTTTGAAGAGCCTCAAGTATTGAATTAAATCATACTTCAGGCCATGCCAGGCTCATTAGGTTAGTCACCTTGCTGTCATCGCGAAGAATCCGTTTCGGTACCAGCGTAATCTATGTAGGATTTATGGTGAGTTCAATCCAGAACCAGTCTGTTTAGAATTTTTGGTCGACGAAGTAGCGCTGGAACAGATGTTTATCCGAGCACTTCTCTTTTACCCTGTCAGTATCATTGCACCTATGGTTGATATTAATTAATTAAGTAATTAATAATTCTATCAGTAACATTACGTTTGCATATTCTGAGTGGTTAACATCGTCTTGAGTTAGCACACTGAACAAATGAAAGAGGGAAGGAAAGGACTTTGTTACATAAACCAATCTATATTATCCCTCAATTACTACAAATATATTACAACATTTTTCCTTGTAACAAACAGAATGATGACAAAACCTTCCCAATTAAATCTGGTAGCAACTCATTCGTCATTGTTATTCCGTAATTGAATTGTTTCGTAATTGAATTCAGCGTCGCGTGACGAATATACTCGTAGATGGCGGGAATACAGTGTTATGCTTTTCAGATTATATAGCGTAGTATGATTATTTCATGCCGATTCCAGTGGCCGCACGGGCCAAGGCGTGGGTCTACGGCTCCTCTTTTGCTAGGATAGCGACTTCGAATCCGGCCGGAGACATATATGTCTCTCTCACATGATTGTTGTGTGTTTGTAAGTAGTGGTGTCTGTGAGGGAGCGAACAATCGTTCAGAGGAGACTTACCAAGTATCGTGTCTTCAGGGTGATCGAGTAACATCATAGAAGAGTCCTAGGCCAACTAGGACTGTCGAGGCATGAGGAAAAATAATTAAATAGTGTGCAATTAAGTGCCTGTAGCCAAATTTGAGGTAACTGTCCAGTAATTTGCCTGAAGGAACTGCGGATTACCATGGAAATCTTCGGTGAGGCTAGTCGGCCTGTGGTCCGAACTTCTCGAATACGAAGCAAGAATGATGTTGCTTCTTCCGCCATCTTCGATGTATCTGGACAATAAAATTGCTTGTCGTGTGGACTTCCGCAACGTCGACTTCAAAATTTTGCCACAACGCAGCCCTCCAGACGCGAACAAATTTCGTTATGCTAGTGCCCTCAAAACTAAAAAATCAGCCTAAATGTTCCAACTTCTTTCCCCTGCTACACATTCCCGACAGTCCAATTCCCATCACACCATATTCTTCACTTGCCGTAATTCTAACTTGTTTACAGCTTACCTCTACCAGAAGGACGAACTGTCACTGCCTGTGAATCTTCATAGAGGCAAAATTTTTCTCTTACCCCGAAATATAAATAATAATAAAATAAATGCCTGTCACTGTCTCTCTCTCCCTCTCTCTCTCTTTGTCTAGATACTCATATGTATTAAAAGTCGAAGATCTAGGCCTGTAGGTCGGTGTCATCACAGACGAGATATGCAATTAACATTCTAGAAATATGATTGTATTAAACGGATGGTAGAGAGAGAGACGAGACCTGCTTATTCTGCTCCTATAGTTAATGAGATGCAGTTCAGTATTTTCGTCATTGAACTCAAGGCGCAGCATTGCAGTCCTATTAATGTGCTTCATAATTTGATGTTTGCAGTTCTTGGCGAAGGGATGTGCCAAAGAAAGAGTAGCACATTCTTGATTTATAAAGCTTCACCTACTCAACGAAAAATATTCTAACGTACTCCTTGCACTTTGAGTATAAAAATAAACACGTGCAGAAGAGATCGTAACACGTGATATCTTCCTTACGATCACGTGTTTCATCTCAGAAAATAGGCATACTCAACGGATTTTAATTTAATTTTGCGTTATGGTTCTTAATACTGAGTGATGGTACATGGTTATAAATTTGGTCCGTGTCGGTCACATAAAACTTATGATTTATTTGAGTATCACTGTAGCTCATGGCACGAAACTTGACCCGTGGCACAAAAGGCAGTCCTCTCGCAGATTCAGACGTATAACTTGATTTGATTTTTAGTGTGGTGTATATCTATATTTAACGAAGGGAAACTTCATCGGAAACGAGGGCTACAAGATCCTGAGGCAGGCACTTGGAAAATGAACACACTTCAAGCCGTTTCAATCTTCCGTGTAATTAGGCTGTTTGACCTGAATTAATAAACGCCCACATTACAGTTCTCTTTATGAATAATACGACTTTCCTCACATCGGATAATTTTTAAGTATGAATTCCAGTAATGAAGTGGTGGTGCAATAAGTTATTAGCTGGTTTCTCACAGCGGATGTTCGGGCTCCATTCCTCTTCAGGCCGTGTGGGATTTTAGGTGGACAAACTGGCACTGGGCAGGTTTTCCTCTGAATATTTTGGTTTTCCCTTGTCTGCATCATTCCACCAATGCTCCATACTTATTTATCCACCTATCACTCGCACTATATGATCTTACCAATTAAATAACACACGGTGATACACAGACGCGATTTTCTGCATCAGTATCTTTAGGTTTTGGACTTGCACACAGCAATATAGAATGTAGGAATGGATTCAGTGTACATCTTGTTAGTGTAGTCATTTTAATTATCGATTTACATAAATCGACTTGGAGCCGGAATAGCAGCGTAGTCGATATAGCATATAGGCTGCGGGCTGGACGGTATGAGTTTCGAATCCTGGTAGTAGCAGGAGAATTTTCTCTTCTCCAAAAACCTGCAGACTGTCTCTGTGGCCCACCCAGCCTACAGTTTAATGTGCACCGAGGTTATGTCCCGGGCGTAGGGTGGCCGGAGCGTTAATTTAATGACTCATTTCCATTTAGTACCGAGGTTAAGAAATGGCAGAGCCTTACCTCTCTTCCTCCTATATGCGTTCTTGGTAAGGGCAGGGAAACTATAACTTTTTAAACTTTTTTGTCGTTCAGGTGACCGCGCATCATAATAAATTCTTATAATAAAACCAACTAGGTGCACCAATTTCTCAAACTTATTTTTGGAATAAAACTCTGCATGTTTCGGACAGTTCCTCTGTCCATCATCAGGTGTTTTTCACTGTACACACAGCAATGGTATATGCCATACAAGTTTGCTGACAGCTTGCAAGCTGTCAGCAAACCTGTATGACATTTGAAAAATTAGTGAATCTAGTTGGTTTCATTATAAGAATATTTTAGCTTTACCGTAAACCGACTTACCACCTTACCAACAAGATTTCGATAAAGTAGTTTTTAGAGAAACCTGCAGTGGAATAGGATTCGTATTGTGTGCTGGAGGACTAGTTCTTTAAATTAATGTACCTAGTCCCGTATTCGTTCCTGAAATGTCTAAATCGGTCAAGTAACTCGATCAATAAGGTGCACATTCATGAATGTTTACCTTGTTGGTTGTGGTATTGTATATAATTTGTGTACACAGACAGAGCCGGCCCGAGACTTGTGGGCGCCCCGAGCAGGTTGACAATTTGGCGCCCCGGCCAGGAAAGTAATTCGGTGCCCCTTAAAACCAAGTTTGTTTTTTTTTTGTTTAATATCTCGCTTAGGACAGGGCTGGCGAAAATGTTTAAGACGCGTGGCCAAGTTTCGAATAATTTTCAGAGAAATTCTTTGATATGTCAAACCTGAGTTTAGTAGCACCATATCTCCGATTACTCCCATGACGTTTTAGTGCCCCTTTTACGTTGGATCTCCATGCAACTGGAGGCTGGACCAGTTTTTAGTCCGCCCATATGCACAGTGAAACATATCACGACGTCTAAATCGGTCTTCAGATTGTTCCGAACCATTCATCAGTCAATACAGTTCGCTGACCGCAAGTTGTTAATTGGTTATCCCAAACATTTATTTTTACTACTTGTTCATATCTATTTCTGCACCCCACGAATAAATGTCAGTGTTAGTAACAATGCAAGTACCCTTTGATGTTGACGTTAAGCCGTACAATTATGACCTGCTGCATGGAATACATCTGAGAGAAGGCGTTCATTCTCCAGTCTAAATATTATTTCTACATTCTTCTGGGGGACGGGGAGTGGTCAGCATAAATTCAAGAGAAGGATTGTTAACTTCTTCGTACGAGGTGATGATAAGGTGCATTAGCGTTCGCTAAATGTGACAGATCATTCTATCTTTGTAACCATTCGGAGAGTGAAGTCAGGTTTGTTCCATTTCCAAATAAGAGTTTATTTGTTTTACCAAAATTGATTTGGGGCCTGTGCCAACCTCGGAAAACGATGCTTGTTTGAATAAACAATTGCACCTGTGCAGCATGTCGTTTAATTGTTTTGCCTTCCTATCTGTAACAGTATGTTCTGTTCACAACTGATGAGCCCAGTTACTTAACTTTTACACATAACGTCCTTCGAGTGGAATTAATGCAAGTACGTGATTAGTTAATGAGGAACTTCCAATGTTGTACTGAAACCCATTATGTATTACCGCGTTCAAAAGACCCAGACATTGGACAGTATCCTGAATTAGTTATAGTCATTTCACACCATTACATTCTGTTTTCTTCTTATCCGTGTCAGTGTTATCCTACCTTCTACGTCTAGGTCTTCCAAGTGCTATCTACAGCTCTAGTTCTTGTGACTTGCGCTATGTGCCTTTCTTCTCTGTCCCGTGAACTCTGTATGCCTCGTCCGTTTTGTACTCTCTGAGTAACCCTCAAAATACATGCATTTCCTCATTTTGCTCTGCTCTCTAGCGTTCTGTTTGTTTTCGCTCTCATCAGTTCCAAACTTTCTCTTCAGCACCTCGTTCTCATACACTGTCAGCATGCTTCATAGCTTTGACAGTCTCGTATTCCAAACAGAACGTATCGGAAACTGTGTCTGCTTTCGTCTTCAGATGTACTAGGGGAAGAGACATTTGTTGTGTTGCGTCCGTTAGGATGAGTTCTTCACAGTAACTGGGCAACCTGTCTTTCAACGTAAAGCATGAAGACTTGAACCATTCCGGACTTGGCAACTGTAGATACAAGAAGACAAGTACAACACAGTTGCGGAAATATCATCATAATTGCAAATAACGGAAAAGTTTTTTCTTCCACGCCATGAGAACCTACAGGGGGAGTAGCTGTATGGCTCCACTCATTCTAAACGTCGGTTTTTTATGGAAGTGAGTGTACAACTTCACACACAGGCCACTGTTGTCCCAGAAAGAACCCTGGTGCCCGTTGAAATGCAGGCTTGAAAATACCGGAAGAATCTACAACTAAGTTGGTTATATGTTAATTTTTTCTCCTCCTTAAGATTTACAGGCCAGGTTTCACATACGTATACAATGGCAGTTAAATTCATAGTTATAGTTACACGTTATTAAAGGAAATATACAAGTGAGAAGAAGACGAATAAGATGATGTGAGCAGTTGCTGTATTACCTTGAGGAAAAGAGAAGGTACTGGAATTTGAGAGAGGAAGCACTAAATCGCACTGTCTGGAGAACTCGCTTTGGGCGAGGCTATGGATGTGTCGTGATATTGCTTACGCAATGCGTGATTGAAAGAGAGGAGATTCTGTCTTCATATTGAACCTGTTCTTAATATCTCGGCGAATATAATAACGTTTGTTACTCTAGTGCCTGAATAGGCTTGCATAGGCATGCACAGGCCCTGTGTTGTCGAAAGGCTGGTCACGGTAAGCATCGTTTCTAGTGTAGTAACTGGAAATCGCCAGTGGCTATCGCGGTTGTGCGGTTGAATGGGCTAATGTAAGTCCTGGGTGCAATACGTGCTTAAAAGTGTTACCTCCATTCCCCTAAACGCCTTTATAACCTCATATTGACGTACGGCCTTTCATCTAGCTGGAGTTGGCTCTGACGTGCAATGCAGCAAGGAGTCATGTTCAATGTGTTGCCTTCCTAAAAATAACGTGGCATATGTTCGATCCAGCCACGAATATCAGTTCTCCTGCGCATGTCGATGCGTTTTGTTTACTCATTACTGCAAGACTTGTCTGGCCTCTCATACTGCCAGCCCCGTTTCTTTTCAAACCGACTGTGACAAATGTGTGGATTTCACACAAGAGCGGGTGTCTTCCATTGGCTGTATTCAACCCGTGATTAGGTCTGTTCGTACTCAGCAAGAATTTATTTCGACAGCTACCATCATAAAGTCCCTGCTGATCTGACACACTCGTAAGTGTTAAAACATGCGAAGAGGTTGGCGAATTTTGGTGTATAACATTGAATTATTTGAAGACAAGACCTGTTTAAATGCATCACATGTGAATTCTGTGAACAGAACCTGTTTCGTAATATAATACTAAATAGTGTACGTCAGCACAATCACTTTATTACGCAAGATACTTATATGGGCTACATGTTTCGACTATAGACTAGTCATCTTCAGGCATATTTTTGTCATTTGAGTCAGAAGATGCCATGCACACTTTGGGATCCCATCGGGTTTACATCCATGGAATACATAAAATTAAATCATTTGTCTCAAAGGGTGTAAATTGTGTTTACAATTTACACGCCACACACTTTGAGACAAGTGATTTAATTTTATGTATTCTATGGATGTAAACACGATGGGATCCCAAAGTGTGCATAGCATTTTCTGACTCAAATGACAAAAATAGGCCTGAAGATGACTAGTCTGTAGTCGAAACATGTAGCCTATATAAGTACCCTGAGTAATAAAGTAATTGTGCTGACATACACTATTTAGTATTATATTACGTTTATAAGCACATCGTGATGCTTCCATT
>Ga0123353_10014138_pt1 | contig 11486 bp, 9 predicted proteins | sample TergutLab28metaG_3_FD_92763 | JGI IMG/M metagenome (GOLD analysis project Ga0123353, IMG submission 92763) | Labiotermes labralis P3 segment gut microbial communities from Petit-Saut dam, French Guiana - Lab288 P3 | ecosystem: Host-associated > Arthropoda: Insects > Digestive system > Gut ... | reverse complement strand
GAGTGATCAGCCCGTCGCAGAGACCTCTACCTGACAACACACAACAGACAGTCATCCATGCCCCTGGCGCGATTCAAACCCACAATCCCAGCAAGCAAGTGGCTGTAGACCCACACCTTAGACTGCATGGCCACTGAGATGGGCAAATTTATGCTACTGTTATCCACAAATATATTGTTAATGGCTGTATTTGAGTTATTTTGAATTCTTGTTGCAAATTTTACTGTGTGCGACAGATTTTATGTTGTTAATACAGTGGTTTGTTTTTTTCATTTGATTTCAATGAGATAATCTCTGTTTATATCTCCACAAATTAAAAGTTCTGTTTTAGGTTTGTATATGCATTTCAAAGCATCATCCAATTCTTTATAAATTGTTTAAAATCTCCTGTAGGCGCTCTGTTTAAGCTTAATATAATTAATTTAGATGATTTAGTCTGTACTTCAACAGCACAAATTTCTAAATCCTTTTATTTACAGTTATGTGAAATATTAATTTCGCTAAAATACATGTCTTTACAAACAAAAATACACACATTTTACTTCTGTAGATTTTAATGGCAGAAACTTGATCCTAATATATAGCCTGGTAATGTGAGATGCAGCAGGTCCTGTTGCTTCATGTGATGTGCACAAAAATTAATTGTTATTGATGTTATTATTTGTCTAAGAATTCATTAATTCATCAATATTGTGGTAACAAAAATTTGAGAAAGTAGGTCAGTATAGGTACTGTCTGGTAATCTGGAATATTAAATAATTCAGCACCTGTCCTGTCTCATGCAAGCTGGATTAGTGGAATTTTCTTGTATTTTCATGACCCAGTAACCATTTTCCAGTTGAAAATGTACTTATTGAAATGTTCATTTTAGTTATTAGTAAGAAGGTGATAATAAATGCTATGAAAAGTTTTAAATGAAAAGCGTATCTTTGCAGGTTGATGATTTGAAAGCAAAACTTGCAATTCAAGAAGTGGAACTGAAACAGAAGAATGAAGCTGCAGATACACTTATTGAAATTGTCCGAGTTGAAACACAGAAAGTGTGTGCAGAAAAGGCAATAGGTAAGGTGCATTCAACATGTACGTTATGCCTCAGATACAATGTTAATATTCGCCTTATTTTGCTATGGTCGTTGTGAAGAAATAAAGGCACATTTGACTGTCAAGTAAAGTCTGGTACAGCACTGAAATTGTAAATCTCAAGGCATATATCTGCAAATACCTTAATCTAACACATTCGGTTTTGAGAATTTTCTCATAGTCATGTTTTGAGATAGAATATCCTTTCAATCAGTCACATTGTTTCCTTTGTCCATTGCCTTACATCCATGGCTTTTTTAAATATTTCATAACACATGCATATGTTCTTAAACAGTTACGGTTGGTGAAATCAGTAATGCATATAATTCATATACATGTAAATTACTAAAAATACATTATTATATATTTATGGAAGAATTGAGTATATTGTACTGGAATCTTTGTTCATAACACTTCAAAAAAAGTAGAAAGACATGCTAATAAAATATAGATTTTAATGTGGGATAAAAATACATACATCTTAGTCAGAAAATCTTAAAGGAATAGACCGTGAAAGAAAGCTGCACATAAGTGGAAGGATATAAAAAGTGAACTTAGATTTCAAAAAGGAGTTTTCAACAATTTAAAAAGTACTGACTGCCATTGTAGCATATTGCAATAACAAGCTCTTTCTTTTCAGTAAAATAATGGTGCAAATGAGATTAAGTGAGATGGTGCCTGCTTGTATTTTGATAACCAACTGGAGTGGATACATTGTAAACATATACAACAAGTGGCGTATGCATTCATACACGTACACACACTTACAACTGTATAAGGTTGTTTACTTGAGTCATTACACTTACAGCCGATGAGGAGGAGTGCAAAGTTGGGTTTATAGCTGAGGAGGTGAGCAAGAAACAGAAAGACTGTGAGGAGGACTTAAGAAAAGCAGAACCTGCTCTCACAGCTGCACAGGAAGCTCTGAACACCCTGAACAAGGTGGAGTAAAGTATATCCCAGTGAATAGTATGACATTCGCCTTTAATAATATTTGTTCATCTTCATACAAAGAATAAATGTGTGTATCACTGTGTGTAGGAAACAAAACAAATCGTATTTTTCTCCTAATTTGTGTTCTAGTGTATATAAAATGTAAATTTTCTATTTCCTGTCTTCACTGTCTTTCTGTTTCCAATTTGCTCCCATAGACCTTTTAGACAGCCCTGAAAAATCCTATGAATTTATCCCAAATTCTTGCTGGAATGTGTGGTAGTTAAGGCTGTAATATGCCAATATTGCAGTAGTTAAGATGGTGATGTGCAAGTATTTTATTAGATAAAGACAATGATAAACAAGTATTTTGGCAGATAAGACATTGACTGGCAAGTGTTATGGTAGATGAGAAAGTCATATGCAAGTACTGTCATAAATTATGTATTGTTTTTGAGATCATTTGCAAATAATGAAACTCAGTTTCTAAAATTAACCACATTTTCATGTGTATTAACTGCGAATTGAAATGTGTGCTGAAGGGTTTCGTCTTTTGTATTGTGACACATTTAGTAGGATAGATTTCTTATCTTCTGAATATGGAGTCACATTGTTCTCCAAAACACTGATACCAACCTATTAAACTACATGACATCACATTCTAGAAGAGAGTAATTTTCCTAGTCATCTATGTGTGAACCTCAAAGCTCACATTATGTGCTGACTGAAATACAGAGAAGTCATTAATATACTAATACAATATCCACAGCACATGTATTTATAATATACTGTTTATTTTGTACTATTCTTTATTCTGGCAAATTACTCATCATTTCTGTGATTTATGCAGGCAGCATTTAATACTCTCATTATCTGAAATTGCTTATACTTCTAAAGCATGATCTATATCAATTTGTAGCTATTTCATGTATGTGAAAATCACTGTGTAATGTTTTATGAAGATATAATTTACTGCTTGCAGCAGGTCAATTTGCACAGATTTTACTGTTTACTGTGCCTAATCCTGTTTAATACTGCAAAAGAATAAAATATATCATGTGTTACAATTAATGTACTTTCATACACTATATAAAGGTAATCTAAATTAATTAATTTGATACTCTCATTATACAGTCATCTCTCAATTTTGACAGCAGGTAGGTTTCAAGACCCCAGCGAAAAGTGAAAAACAGTTAAAAATTGTTTCCTCCCCCAGTAAAAAATGTGTTTTATTTTTCAGTTTTTTTATAATGTACTTTAATGGTTTTTTATCCTTAAATCCCTTTTAGTCATTTATGTAAACAATAATTAAAATACAAAATAAAAAGCATTTTAATTTACTTTTTATTCGCTTTTAATGTTATTTTACAACTGGTTCACTTTTGCTGGTCAAGATGGATGGGAGGGGCAAGTCATGTGGGTGTCACATGATCAGCAGCATCACTTCTACACAAGCTTCTAGAACCTTGTAGAATGTTCAGTAAAGTTCAGAGAATTTTATTTTTATTCTTGGGGGAATTTCAATATCTGTGAAGTATGAACTGACAAAAACCAAGGGATTAATCTGTAGTGTTTTTAAATGTAACAGATGGTTAATTATGTACTTCATGTATGCCACTAAGTCACGTTACTCTGTGGTAGTAACAAACAAGGTGTGACTCAAGTGACCTATTTCTTTTGCATATTCACAGGCCAATCTTACTGAACTGAAGTCATTTGGGTCACCTCCTGGTGCTGTAACAAATGTTACTGCTGCTGTAATGGTGTTGCTAGCTCCAAATGGCAAGATTCCAAAGGACCGTAGCTGGAAAGCTGCTAAGGTGAAACCACTGCCCACTCAGTTAGGATGCAAAACAGTGGAAATGCTCTGTTCTTGCTAGTAGTTTTCTGCCATACCACTAAAACTGAAGGAATACAAATAAAATTACTTATTTTCTTATTTTTAATAAAATAGTACTTTCCTTAGAATAAGGTGTATACATTGTACATTCCACATACACTACAGAGTTTTTAGCTTTGTATTCACCAGGGCAGGCTTGCTTAGAGATCCCAAAACTCTGTTGACCATGAATTGCCATAGTTCTGTTAGTACTGCCCTGCTGTGGGGTTGTATTTCCACAAATTATAGACCATGACTGGTTGCTGATAAAAGGTCTTGCTTAGTGACTATGTTTTTTTATTCATATTCATATTTATTCACCTTCCATTAGATCTTTACAGGTATGGAATCAGTCACAATAATACATAAAAGTGTGCAGTGCAATTGTCACAACACAATTAACAATTAAAATACACATAAGACAAGCAAGAAGGTAATGAATAATAAGAATAAGTTAAGTTACACATTAAATAAGATCTTATAGATATCAAATCAAACTAAGTAAAAACAAAGAACCATCATCATTGGGATGCTGATTGATAAAATTCATCTAGGCTATAGAATGTATGTTCTAAAAGGTAACTCTTTAGTGTGGATTTGAAACGCTTAGCATCATTTGGCAGAACTTTAATATTTGATGGTAAATGATTATATATCTTACTTCCAGAATACAGTACTCCTCTCTGCACTAGCATTAAGTTTGTAGAAGGTAAATGTAAGGTGTAGTTGAAACATGTGTTCAAATCATGAATTTCAGAATTGGATAGAAATAGACCTGTATTCTTGTTAACAAAACAAGTAATTAGAAAATATATTAAGATGAAAGTGAAAGTATTTGTAACTGTTTAAATAGTTGATGTTATGAATCACGACTACCAGTATTTGTAATTATTCATATTATTATTTTTTTGAATTTTAAAAATGCTTTTACTATGATGTGACTTACCCCCAAAAATAAATCCATATGAAATGACTGAATGTACATAAAAAAAATAGATCGTTCTCAATAATCCACAAACATAAAAGGTTTTATCACCCTAATAGCATAACAAGTCTTATTCAATTTTGATGTTAATGCTGCAATATGATCCTTCATGACAATGTATTATTGATGATCAAACCTAAAACTTTAGTGCTATTGATATCAGTCTTTATTGAATTGGGAGCAATTATTTGAATTTTTCATTCATTTTGTATTTTAGTCAAGAATTACATGAAGTGTGGTTTATTACAGTTCATTGTTAAAAGATTACTCTGAAACCAGTTAGTTATTTTGGTTTTTGTGAATTAATATTATTCTTAAATTCCTCTGGATTAGTGTTTGATATAATAATGCTTTGTATCATCAGCAAATAGTATCAGGTTAGCTAATTTGCTTATGCCTAAAGAAAGATCATTTATATATATAAGAAACAGTAATGGACCCAATACCGAGCCCTGTATTAGGTGTACTATCTTTCATTGATATTCTTGGATATATGTTTTCTAAGTATGATATCATTAATTTGTTATTCTCCACCCCATTGTACCCCTTTTCATTTTATTATTTTCTCTTAGTGATAGCTTAGTCAGTATAGTGTCTAGGTTATGGGCTGGACAACAAAGGAATCATGGTTTATTTCCTGACAGGGGCAAGATACTAAAATTGTAAAGCACGCTGTTCCAACAGAAAGAATTAGTATGGTGAAGATTTAAATTTTTTCCATTCATTCATTCATTTATTTTGCATTCTGTAAATCCATTTACAAGGTCCTGAACAACCTAAAGGATATAAAACTTGTCATATTGCTAATAATATACATATAGAATAAGTACATAACATGGTACATTTTAAGATAAAAGCTACAGGATACAAAGCTTTTTTTTTTTAAGTATAGTCATCACAAAATAAGAGAATACAGAGTATATATATTGCCAGGAACATATAATTGCTGCCTTAAAATTAGTCTTAATACATTTGTTTTACATTTGCTTAGTTGTTACCAATCATAATCATTATAATTTTGCTGATAGTATTCATCAACACTATAAAAAGCGTATTGTAGAAGAAATTTCTTCAATTTAGATTTAAATAGGACTACATTGTTTGAAATATTTTTAATTTGTGGTGGTAGATGTTTGTAAATTTTGCATCCAGAGTATGCAACACCTTTCTGGACCAATGTTAAGCCTGTCAATGTTAAATGCAAATTGTTATTATGACAGGTGTTTGTGTCATGAATTTGTGAATTGATTAAAAATAATTTCTTGTTAGTAGCAACAAAAAGAAGTAAAGAAAATATGTAGCCTTGTCCCTTAACCATAATTATGCAGTTAAATGGAAAATACTTTAATTGGTAAAAGGGTTAAAGACTTCCTTCAGAAGTGAATGATTACTATCTGAGTTTAATATATGCACGTATTCTGATCGTTTACAGGTAACGATGGCTAAAGTGGACTCCTTCCTTGATTCCCTGATCACATATGACAAAGAAAACATACATCCTGAAGTTACAAAAGCAATCCAGCCATATTTGAAAGACTCAGAATTTGATCCTGAGTTTGTTCGTACCAAGTCAGGTGCTGCTGCAGGTAAGGATTTCAAATTAAATTTTTTGTTACCTTCGAATACCTCTGCATTATAAATCCTGTGTCTCTTTATTTGATAACTACTTAAAAATACAGTCTTCCAGTAAGGGTTTTACTTAAATGTACATTCCAGCACTGTTAAGAGTTGGCTGGTGTAAGTGACATCTGCTATAGTCAAGTGTCTCAGTCACCTGAAATATACAATTTTAGATTTGTACAGTGTTTCAGTACACTGCAGTATATGTTGTCAGGGACAAAAGCCTTACTGTTCATCCTTCATCATATTATTGCACATACCCTTGACAGGGAACCTTATATTGAAATGTACAATATATATTTTGTTGTCATTGTGTGACTTTTCCAGGTCTTTGTGCATGGGTAATAAACATAATCAAGTTTTATGAAGTTTACTGTGATGTGGAGCCTAAGCGCCAAGCTTTGTTTCAAGCAAATGCAGAACTGGCTGCAGCACAAGAAAAGTTGAGCATAATCAAGCGAAAAGTTTCAGTAAGTGTTTTGTGCTTAATTGCTTCTTCTTTTGTATTTTGTAACAAACAAATCCACTGGGCTCTGCAATAGCTTAGGCAGGCACACACTGGTTTCTCACCATAGAGGCTTGTGTTCAGTCCTGGGTGGCTTCAGATTCATGGTGACAAAGTGGCACTGGAGAAAGTTCTTCTCCAGGTTCCTTCAGTTTTCTCATGCCAGTTTTAATTTCTGCATCATTCTGTATTCATTAATCAGTGCCTCCTGAGGTGCTCCTTAACCCTGATCTGACAGCATGTTATCCCATCCTTAGTTTTTAACTTGGAGACTTCACATCTGACCTTGAATTTGGTTTGTCACAAATTAAGGATTTTTTTTTAATATCATCTATTACCATCTGTAGCAGACTATTAATTTTCAGCCTCAATTTGTCATGCCTGATGGTTGAGACCATCGATTTTTGAGGTATTTTAACACTACTGTAAGAACTTCAGAGGTTATAGATGAGTATTAGCAATGGGTAGAGAATTTACCTGCTTGATTATTTTCAGTATATAAAGACAATTTTTATATCCCATGTTACAGTCTCTAGAGGAGCAGCTGGCGAAGTTGACAGCTGATTTTGAACAAGCAACTGCTGAGAAGCTGCGCTGTCAACAAGAGGCAGATGCAACTAATGCAACAATCCAGTTAGCAAACCGTCTGGTAGGAGGTCTAGCATCAGAGAACGTGCGATGGGCAGAGTCTGTTGCTAAGTATGTCCAACTTGGTGTTAGATGTCACAAGTAGAGGCCATTATCCTGTAATCATAGTTGTTTTGCAACATTAATGGAATTGTTATTCCTAGTGGTCCTTTTCGACATGAGAAAAAATTAGGATGTGATGTTTTCTTAACAGTAAAATTGTAGAGAAAAAATAAGATGAAACTTATAATTCTATTTCTTTTCTTTGCTTTCTGCAGTTTTTGCTGAGTTCCTGTGGTGAAAGTTGAAAGTAAAGCATATAAAATCTCTAGTTGGGACAGAGATGGTAAACTTCTTAGTGCAGGTTAGAACTCCAATATTCTGATATTCTATATCAGGAACTGATGTGCTGCGTCACACAAACTGGCCAATATATGTACCTGTAGAATCAAAGGAGTGTGCTTTTTTTTGTTACTTATTACATGTTAGTCTGCAGTGGTGTGGATGATTGCCCATGAACACTTCATTATACTAGCCATTCTTTGTTTTGTATATGTCCCTTCTTTCATTTAGTACAAAATAATGAAGTATATGCAAGTTATAGCAAACTGCACAATATGAGTCATTTATATTTACCAACATTTGCAAAAAATTCTATAAAGTTATAAGTTATTAGTTTTTATAAGTTTGTGTGCATGTGTTGGTATATATAAATGTTTGCAATGAATAGTATTAAATTTGGTCAATATTAACTCCTGAATGTATGTCACAGTTTCATGCAGCAAGGCAACATGTTACCAGGTGATGTCCTGTTAGTAACTGCTTTCATCTCTTATGTGGGCTGTTTCACCAAGCATTTTCGACTGGACTTGCTCAACAAGCTGTGGCTACCCAATCTCAGAAATCTGGAGGTAATATTAGTACATATATCTTCAGCTTGCTGAAATAAGGCACTTCATACTGTGTGTGAGTTTAACACCATGGCATTTATTTAGCATGGTTACTTGAAGTAACACCTTTTTTTCTTTGCAGTATTTAATGCTGTTTTAGCATATCAGTTGAAAATACTAATAAAAACAATTCTCACTGAATTTTGTGATAGACTGGCTTACACCCATTCCTTATATTTGGAGGTTATAGATTCAAAGACCAGATATCCTGACTGAGGTTCATCATAGTTTTCCTCAGTTCCTGCAGGGAAATTCCAGGCTAGTAGCTCAAATTAGACCATGGTTGCTTTATTTCCAAATTATTTCCAATCCACTGTTCCCTTATCATCCTGTCATTTAATGCTGTAAAATCTGAGTTACTGTCTCTGCCTTTAATAAATCATAAATAAATGAACATACTTGTATATTGAGTATATCAATTGATGATGGTGAAGGTGTTTTCAAGGATTTTCTGTTATCCTTCTTCTGTCTTACAGTACAGTTCATTGGTTTCTATTTGGTTTCTTTGACTTAATGTAGGCTTGCTAGAAGAACTAACCACCTGACTGCCCTAATGATGGAAGAACATGCTAATATAAATACATCTCATAAATTGCAAGCCTGATCAGGCCTATCCTTATTACTGTCTTCTGCCCCCTCTTTGTCCTCAATTTTCCATTGGTAACTTTCCAACAAGTTGCCAATTTATTTTACTTTAGTTCTTGGTTTCTTCACTCTTATGGGATGTTGCACAGCAATAGTTGCCAGTTTGTTACCCATTTTGGGATAGTATATCAGTCCCATCTTTCCAAGTTGTCTTCATAGACATATTGAGTATTTCAGTATGAAAACAATTGTATATTTTTGTCTTAAATTTGGCATTTCATGTTGCCATTAAAATCGAATGTCATGATATTTCAGTCATGGATGATGTCACATAGTACAGACATGATGTTATTTCCATTGCATTCTTGGTATGTGCTTATTCTGCATAGTGACCAGGTTCCAAGCTGGACTACGGGGAATCATGGTTGAATTTCTGGAAGGGAGAGATTATTCTTGTATTGAGAATCGGGCTGTGTCAATGAAAACAAACTGACCAGACTATGAAGCCTACCAGTTACATCCTTCTACAACTGAGGTTATGCATGCATGGAGCAGTACCTTCACTCCCCAGTAGGTCTTATGGCATGCTTAATTAAACAGGGGGACAACTTTATCTTTTCCTTGCTCTTGTTGTCACAAATGCAGAGAATATATAAATGACATATTTGATACATAATTGTTTCAGCGACCAGTACCAATTACAGAGGGACTGGACCCTCTGTCTCTGCTAACAGATGATACCCAGATAGCTATCTGGAACAATGAAGGTCTGCCAAGTGACAGAATGTCCACAGAAAATGCTACCATTCTATCCAGTTCTGACCGTTGGCCACTCATGATTGACCCACAGGTGAGGTTCTGCTGTAGATTGGGAAAACTAAGAACTGTGACTGTAGTTTAGGTGAAGCATAGAGAAGAAATGATTCACAGATATCTTGGCATGTAAAAACAATGATGGATATTCACAGTTTGTTCTGTAATGAGGGATACACACATGTGCGCATGTGCGCATGTGCGCACGCACACACACACACACACACACACACACACACACACAAAATTATATATACAGAGTGCGGAAATACTCAATGCCCAAAATGTGTGAGGTGATAGGAGAGACCAAAACAAAGATTTATTGTTGAGCAACTGTATGTATGTGGGACGTGCATCCTTGCAGTACCATGGACCATTGGCATGGCCCTCACTAAGGTTGGAAATCTAGTAAAACCACTGAAGTATTCTGAGAAATAGTTGTAATTTGTTATTAATTGAGACCAAATGTTCAAACGTAATTAATTGAGACCAAATGTTCAAATGTACAGGCACCCACCTGTATACAAAGCCAACGCCAACACCGATGCTGACGCAGTGCAGATTGACATGTGGCCTCAAAAATGCCAAGTTGCTGCCTAATGGTTGCTGCTGCCCCAGTGATTCTCTTCAGAATCAACTGGTGATATATAAATCAAGTTTTTCATGTACATAGGATTTTCAACAGCCATATTTTGCCAGAAACAAACCCTCATGCTGCATCTGTTCACTACCACCAACAATGCTTTGTGGTCAGAGTTGGGGCAGGCATTGTGCATGACTCTTTAATTGGTCCTTGTTACCCCGACGGCTCAGTGCACTGTTTTACTGTGTATTTCTGGAGGGCAAACAACCAGAAATTCTGGAGGAAATGTTGTTGGCACTCAGGAGAAACATGTGATTCCAGCACAATGGAGCTGTGGCTCACTTTGCAGATCAAGTCCAAGAACATCTCATTTCCACTTACAGTGATTGCTGAATAGGATGGGGTGGGCCTGTGGCTTGGCCTTTCAGGTCACCGGACCTCACACCAATGGACTCTTCCTATAGGGCCACATTAAAGCTTTGATTTTCACATTGCTGGTTGATTCTGAAGAGGATCCTATTGCCCGTTTTGTTAAGGCAGCAGCAACCATCAGGCAGCAACCTGGCATTTTGGAGTCACACATCAATCTCTGCTGCATCATTGCAGGCTGCATATCGAGATTGGAGGCTGTATGTTTGAACATTTATTCTAAATTGGTACAAAGTACAACTTTTCTTCAGAATACTCCAGTGGCTTTGCCTGATTTCCAACCTTAGTCAGACTTACTTTGATGGTCAGTGGCATTGAAAGGACGCATGTCTGACATGCAGTTGCTTGACAATAAATCTCAATAAATCTTTGTTTTGGTCCCTCCTATTACCTCACGAATTTTAGGCATGGAGTTTTTCTGCATCCCTTACACACACACACGCACACACACACACACACACACACACACACACACATATATATATATATATATATAT
>Ga0123353_10014135_pt1 | contig 11487 bp, 3 predicted proteins | sample TergutLab28metaG_3_FD_92763 | JGI IMG/M metagenome (GOLD analysis project Ga0123353, IMG submission 92763) | Labiotermes labralis P3 segment gut microbial communities from Petit-Saut dam, French Guiana - Lab288 P3 | ecosystem: Host-associated > Arthropoda: Insects > Digestive system > Gut ... | reverse complement strand
TTTCGGGTGTAACAGCACCCATCATCAGGAGTACTAAAAACTGTAACCGCAGCCTCCGGTACAGGTCATAATATCGGTACAGCTACTTCCCTCCTACATGGCCTGATCGGCCCTATCAGGCCACATTGGAAGGAAGTAGCTGTACCGATATTTTGACCTGTACCGAAGGCTGTGGTTACAGTTTTTAGTACTCCTGATGATTGGTGCTGTGACACTTGAAACATGTAGAGTGACTTTGCAGTGAATAAATATCTGCATACTGTTGCATCTGGTTGGATTTTTATTAACACTGAATTGTGATGTACGGAACCATGAGTTTAAAATTTACCACAGTCTTGTGACCAGCCTTACACTTTACAATATTTCTGGACCAAAAGTGGCAGCCCCCCAGTTCCCATAAAATACTTGCAGGGTGCCAAATGATATGAGTGTGATAGAAAATGTGATTCTTTAGAAATTGATTTATTATACCAATATTATATGTGACATAATCTGTTGCTGCCTGATATGCTAGTGTAGTAATGGTATCCCTCTGCATGTCATGAAAGTACAGAGGAGCAGCAGTTAGTTTCACTCATTCTTAACATCAGTACTAGGTGGAGGTGAGTAGTCACCTTCACACCTAAGATTACTTTGCTCATGAAGAAAGACCCTGTGACACCAGTTGAATAGATGGCTGGATGAGCCCTAGAGCCAGTTCAGACAACCTGGGGAAGAAATAGTTTCTTATCCCTTCTGGGAATCAGACCCCAGGTCATCCAACCTATAGCATAGTGTCTGCTATTATTGCTTCAAAATAAGCCATTTGCATTTGAAAGGTCCAGTGATCAGAGTCAACCCTTGCCACTAAAATGTTGAAGTAGATACATGCAGTCTCTTAAAGCCAAGAGTTGATAAATATAATCATAGTGCAATATTCCAGTGAAGTTAACATAATGTACCATGATAACTATTGGATCTGATATCATTTCTAAACAAGGTGATGCTGTGAAGAGGCACTGCTTTTTCATCATGGGCTTGTGAAATTAATAACTGTTGATTGAAGACCACTCAGATGAATACTTTTCTTTATGCAGCAGACTTTGTCTATTTTATATTTGTGTTTATATACTCAAGCACACCAAAGATTGTGCAGATTGACAGCTCTTCCATATTGTGATATGAACTTTCTTCAGTGAGTAATGTTGCACATAAGAGACACTAATTTTATTACAGTTTTTAAAGTTTTTTATTATTACTTCCAAATATGTCAGTTTTATAGATTGATAACAAAACTGTGTGTATTGTTGGTAATGTTTAATTTTTTTATAAAAATAAAGTACATATTCACATACTGTCTTGTAAGGTAACACTATAAAACTATGCACTCTGGTTTGCTTCAGTGTTTATCCTACTGTTAGGGTCTGTGTAAATGGTCAATGTTGGGACAGCATTTGCAGGTGACCTAGGCCTGGCTCCAAAGCAAGTATGCAAAAGAATGGGGCATAAAGATAACATATATCAGCAGTGAATTTGTTTTTTGCTCCATGACTTCTATAAAAAATTTTGTGAGTATTTGACAGCAGGATTTCATGAATTTTTGTGAGCATAGCCCTTGGCTTTTATACATCACATAAAAGATGAATTACCAGGTATTATGTAACATTGGTGAAACCGTACGTTTTTCTTGATTTTTTGAAACAAGAATGAGCATGTTCATTGTATCTGGATGTGTAATTTGCAAAATGGCATTCCTCAGTCATTGAGGACACGAATTGCTTCATTCCTGTTGTGTCATTCCTTTTGTGCACAAATTTAATGGCAAAACTTTGCCTCATAAATGTCGTAATGTAGAACAGTGTTCCAGGATCCAGGATCTTGTTGAGCAAGCTCTTTCAGAATAGAAGCATACATTACTTTTCCTTGTATTTCATTATTTATTTTAAGACAGGAATGGATCAGTTTTGGGGGAACAGTGATTTTATACAAGTAGTTTTGAAATGACAGTTCTTTATTCTTGTGTTCCGTACCACATGCTGAGATCTCAGGAAGAAGTAATATTAAAATATGACATTAATTTCTGTTGTAACTGGTTGAGAGTTTACCAAGACTATGGGCACTGAATAAATTTCAGTCAAGCTGAATAAATTGTACCTGGCCAAGGATGCTACAAAAGCAAACTTTTCTTGGAAACAAGGAGGCCATAGTCCCCTGCTTATTCCATCACCATCACCAAAAACACGCTGTAGGTAGCACATAGAATTGTCATCAGTGTCAGTTGTGCATTATCTGGGGGGGGAGAGTTTAAATTCTCTTGTACTCAGGTAGGTGTTCAAAAACGGTGTCAACATCTGTGTAACATAGTGGTGGGGACTCAGGAAAAGAAATGGGCCCAGTAATCCTAGTTGCCTTTGTGTGTGTGTGTATGCATGATTTTATTTTTATGCACTATACTGTGTGTGTGTGTGCATGCATGATTTTTTATGAAATATACTGTGTGTGTGTGTCATGTATAATGTTTACAAAAACTGGAGTTACTGTTTTTAATTGTGGGCTAATTAAACCTGCATTCATTTATTGATGAAGTCAGATTTTAGGTTATAAGTTAGTGATACCTATGCATTTTGTTATCTGATTCACTGACCCTATCCTATTCTGTTGCATGGTGCAGGTTATCAAGAAGATTTAAGAGCCTGGACTAACAGAATATTGCAGAAATATTCTGTGGAGAAAACAGACACATAATTAAACAAACATTGTTATGGATAAATTTTACAAGGTTGAGTTTGCAGAATTCAGGGCTTACACAACCCAGAGTGTGTGAACAAGGAAAATGAGAGTACTTTCATAACATGATTTTTACTAGTGAGAACCAATTCCCAAACTTTCTACCAAAAAAAAAATCAGTATAATTAATTTATAGTTCTGCTTGGGTAAAATTACATTTACCATTATTATGGTCAGTGACTACATCCACAAAGTAGTCTATATTGACAAGCATTAGAAAATCATGATCCAATTAAATTGAAGGAGCTTCATGCTTCAGTGAAAGTATAGCTGATGTAGCATATTTATACCTGATTGGTTATCTTAATTACTTTAAAAAGCACATTCTTTGATGGGAAAATCTCTTAACCACCTGAAAATTATCACAATTTTGTGCCTTTATTAATTTTGTCAAACTGTTATTTACCTATCAAATAGTCTGAATATATTACCTTACTTGAAACAAGAGTACAGTGACCAATTATATTACAAAATTCACAATGGTTTTAATTAGATGTATCAGTAAATTAACCTTAACTTGTTGACTAGTTAAGTGGTTTCAAAGTTTAAACTCATTCTGTTAGGTCTAGAACATTATCATTCAATTCAGATACAAATATGCATAGTCATCATAACAGTGTAGCATATTTTTTGTAGCTGTAATACAATAAAATACTTTTCAACTCTGCATCTATTATCAGTTTAGCCTCCTACGTTTAAGCACATATCATCTAGTATTCGTTTACGTCTAAGGTACCCTCTGCTACTAGTGATAATGGCAGTGGAGTCACACTAGGCAGCAGTTTTTAGTACACATTAACATATAAATTACTGGGGTACACGCGCCATTCAACCCCTTCCTTGCGCACCGGAACTGTTATGTTCCAAAGCACGTGGGATTATTTGGTACTATTACAAGCAGCATTACTGCCACAGATTGATGCACTATTGAATGTATCATAATCAGCATGTCCACCATTTAATCAATGCTTATTTGTAACACTTTGAAGAATTTGTAGATTACGGATTTCATTTTCATGATAAATTATGAGACATGTCATGGCATAAATACATACTGACACAACAAAAAATTTCAAGCTGGCATTCATGGTCAACTTCAGCGACAACTTTGAATCGCTGATTTCATGTATGTTACAAAAAGCACGAAACTCGGAAATACGGAACTAGCGGTTACTGCTTACAAGTACTGCATAACAAACGCGAGAAAATATAAATAAATTCTCCTGTACCAAAAACTCCTTGTACAATTCATTGAAATTCGTTACGCTAAGCTAAATCTCAGAGCTCTTTTTGTCTTTATTACCATCGCTGTGACATTCCCAAATTACTTTCTCCATGCACGTCGATGGAGAGGAACACACTCTGGTGATAGCAAGTTGAACTAGCATGCGCCTGCAGTTTGTTTCTGTCAGGCGAGGAAGGTGGAAGTGTGGTTCGTATGTGTGATCGTGAATACTTGGAGATTGGACAGTGTCAGAACATTCTTTGCAACAATGAGACGTAACGTGAAATTGTTATTGTTATTTTCAATGGCATGGATGTTCGTCATCGTGTATTATCTTCAGATTTCTAGAGAAGGCAAGGTACAGTTCGACGTTTACAATATTTTTAATGTTCTACCGGTCTGCACATTTGTGTATTATGTGAGGTGGTGTTAAGGTTAACTGCAAGTATTACATGTCATTTATGTTAGTTTCATAAATAAATACCCCTTTGGTAGCATGAAGCTGCATCGTCGAAATGCGCTTCAGTAACAGTGATCAACAGTACACATCACGCTGCCTCACAACCGCCAGCTACATTTTTTTTTTTAATGTAATTTTGATAACCTACAATACCCTAAGGTTATTGTATGTCTGTAAATGTTGTATGCACTTACTGATTTTCAGGTGTAGTTAAGTAAGTAACCACTTTTGTATACGCTTTTCAGATCTATTTTTGCTTCTCTTGTAGTGTGAGTGGTGGATGTGAGAAGTTTGTCAGGGGGTCTGGCAGAGTTAGTCTGTGGATACTAACAACAGTTTAACTGTAGGGATGAGTTTGCCACTTCGTGATGTCTACAGCCATGTCCTAGCACCATCGTTAATCCCATGTTTATTTTTATTCTCACCGGTTATAAAATAAACCACTAAACAAGACGGTGAAATAGATACAATTTTGGGTTGCCTCCTGTCCAGTCCACGAGACTGGTCTTAGTAGTGGCTAGTTTCCAATTTAAAGCTGAGGAGTTTTGCTGCTGATTACCTTTGGTAAGCAGTAATACTGTGCGAGTAATTCGATTCTTACGAGATTTGAGTTTTGTGAGACGATGTTGAAGATTCAGTTCTTCTGGGATGTGACGCTGGATTAGTAGTGACGACAGACTGCGTTCTTCCGCAACGTCGGGAACAACTAACTCGGAGATACAGCGTTACATGCCAGAATACCGAGTTCTTCGTTTGTTTTCTTTGACTATAATTTCCTTCAGATGTTTAAAGTGTAAATACGGAACTGACCAGATGTGATAGAAATCATTGTTCCAAAAATTCTTTAAAATTTCCAGTATTTTGTAACGGTTATTTCACAGATTAACATCTGCGACATAATTGGGGTTTTCTACACCTTTCTTCCGAAAATTGTGGACATGTTTTATAATCTATGACAACACATAATTTCACAGTGACATTGACAATTAGCTCTTTTAAACCTTGGCGGCCATGTCATTTTCCATATTTCAAAATGTATGCTTTGAATTCCATGTCTTCTTTCCTTGGTTTAAAGGCAACTTGCTCCGTTTTCGAAGGCATATGTGGTGTGGAAGAAAGGCAGCAAAATATAAATATTGGCACTAGTTGGAGGCGTTTGTCACATTCACAGTTTAGGCCACTTGGCTTCTCATATTAATTGAATATGAACTTGTCTTGATGTGACAGTGAAGAGAGAAAAATATTTTATTGCTGGAAATCGCACCCTGGAAGTCCAGCCCATAACCATGTATTATATTTTCTTGGAAATGGTAATACGTTGAAGTGGGGAATAGCGAAGACCACCATACCAACCTAAAAACTCGGTAAACCGGTAACTCATTTTTTCTTTCAGAGTGCATCTCCCAAACTCCCTCTCAGAATTTCAACTCAGGCGATGTTTTACAGTTGGTGCAAAGGGAATGAATTCTCTGGAGTCTGAAGAGAAGTACCAAGGAATAAACTGATGATATCATAGATTTTGGTATTTTTAGCTTCCTTTTAAAAGAATTTTGTCTGGGATTTTAGGTTTATTTGTAATTTGTAATGGACCAGGAGAGTTCAGTTAGTGTATTGACTGGGTACATGCTGGACAGGGACAGGAACCTTTCTCGTCACGTCCGTATCAGCCCCAGGTCTCATCCAGTCTCCTATGCATTGGGCACTGGGGGCTCTTTTTTCAGTGGTAAAGCGGCCGTAGCCTTTGACTGACCACTCAAATCCCATTCAGGCCGGAGTTTAAGAGTGAGTTGCGTAATACCTACAGTCTTCCTGACACGGTGCATAATTAAGCACAGGGACTTTTTGCCTCTTACTTCTTATGTATTAGTGGGAGATGCGAAGGGCATTAGCTTTACACGTAGGAAACTCGTAAATACGTAAGTATATTCAGTAAAAATCAATTTTGTTATTACCATTAACAATTTTGAAACCGCGTGATTTTAACCAGATTTTTTCCCCCCGATGGTACGGATCACTGCCAGAAGTTCGTATTTCGATTTGGCACATCTGATGCACCCTCGATGTCTCCATTTTAAGATAATGTGGTTATATGTACTGCAGTCTGATAATTACACGCGTCTGTATATGGGGCTACGGTAGTCTCCATCTTCAGGGTGCAGTGACTGTCATAAGATTGGTGGATTTCTTGAATACGTCTGGTTGTAGTTTCTTCATGTTCTGTTTGTTTCATAGTTATTAGGAAATGCTTTTCTCTGAAATTTGCCCTTTGATTTACCGAGCTCATTCAGCCATGGGAATCACCAGGACTGTTAACGTCACATTTCATCTGGACAGAAAGCGTGACACTGGCAGAACTCATACATTAAAGTGTGGCAGGGGGAGTGTATGCGGTGATGAAGTTCGCACATTAACATTTGTGCCGCGGGTGGGAGTTGAACCGGTGGTCGTTTGTTTCGCCCTGGTCGTCTTAACCGCCTGCTGCCGGGATCAGGACTTGTAACTCCTGCCTGCCTGACCGGTATTCAGGCGCGTTTAATTACTGCTGAGAGGGGTATGCGGTTGGCGCAGTTGGTTGAGGCACTGCGCTACAAGCCGGGAGGTCGTGGGTTCGATTCCCGATTGACTTCATCCTTCCGACCGCATTATGGATATGGGGTGACTCAGCCTCTAACAGAAATGAGTACCAGGAGTTTCTTGTGGAGGTAGAGGCGTAGAGCTTACAATCTTACCACCTTCACCTGGCGCCGATCATCCGGAAATTGTGGGAGACTCAACCTCCTGGGTCCGGAAGGGTCTATCTAGGTCCCCATAGGGATTGCTTTTTCCACTATTTTGTGGGACAGAGTACTTCACTGATAAGTGAATGGTTGCCCAGCTTAACCAACGGAATCCTCGCGTTTTATGGAGCAAGAATGGTCATTTCCATGTTTATACGAATTCCATATTGGTTCATATCCTGGGCCAGGTGAACCCACCCCACACTCTTACATTCTGTTTCTCTATGAACCGTTTTAATACTTTTCCAAACTCAGCCTAAGTGTTATTTCAGGTTATCTAAGCGCGTTAAGTGGTATGCGCTAAAAGACTCCACACCTGCCTCAGCCAAGTACTTATCCACCTCCCGTTCCTTCTACTTTCGGCTAGAAATCAGCTGTACCAGAGCAATCCTACGAATTGCGACAAGCCAGAAAGCCCACGAACCGAGTAAGCGGCTGACGCTCAGCACCGAACGCTTAGTGCTACATGTGTCGCTATTGCTGTAGTGTACATCACACTTGATTGACAATATTCTTTTTCTTCTGGCCTTATGGACAGCTTGTAGGCATTATTATAACGAACGCTGTAACGGTCGTAATCGTCATCAGTGAGGGAGTTTGGCCACTTGTTGCACGTTCGAGCCACAAGCCACATTTGTACATAATTTCCTTCGTGTCTTGCTTCTGTGCCAGTTAATTTGAGAAGTGCACCTGTATAAATCATGACAGATACATTTGTTTAGATGGTACTGATTTATTCTGTATTTATTAAACAAGACAGGCATTGTACGTACAACGTAACATTATGGCACTTTCGAGTAATGTTTGTACTTCGACTATCCCAACCGCCCAATACCTTTATCTTGTTCATATCCGTGCACTAATATCACTATATCAAATAAATACCGACAAATGCACTTATATATTACTATTTCACCACTTTATTAAGATTATACGTCAGTCCAAATTGTTTAAGTCTTTAAAGGATCGTCTTCAGGGAGTATAATTGATACATTTTAGCAGAAAGTTTAACAGAATGAGTCATAAGATGTAAAAATACTTTTTTACATCTGGTGACTCATTTTGTTGAACTATTTGCTAGAATGTATCAATTATACTCCCTGAAGATGACCCTTAAAAGGGTGAAACCTGTTGGAGTGACGTAGTCTTAAGAAAGTGGTGACATAATAATATATAAGTACATTTGTCGGTATTTATTTAATATAACCTTATACCACTTCACCTGAATTTGTGTCGCCGGCAGTATTTATTTACTAGTACTGCCCTCGAGCTAAACATTTTTGACTTGGGAACTCAACTGTGTGTTGACAGATCTATATAGGTCGCTGTCGTCAATATAAATATTGAAAGCGTTGCCATGAAAACGCTGCAGTTCGTTCTCGTTAGTATTGTTGCTGATGTTCGCTATGTTCGTACTTCCTCACTATCCCAGCAGTCAGATGCCATTTTATTCGATGAGAGTAATTTTATGGCAAATTTTTGTCGTCGGCAGCAGTAAAACGTATTTACGCCTAAAGTGCCTGATATTTTTGTCCGATTTTAACACAATTTGATTTTTTTTCCCGAAACATTTTAATAAAAGTCTCCAGTATCAAATTTCACTGAAATCCGTCCAGTGGGATACGAGCTGGTACAGCGAACAGACAAAGCCGATAAGCACTTTTTGCGACTATATGCCAACACGCCTACAGTGTCCCATGTTTGGCATGCACGTATGTTTGGCAGAACGTCTCATGAATGTACGAGTAATCCTGAAGCTGCACTTCAGGGTTCATCTTTTGCCTTGATTGTCCGGATTTCGCAACAGGGAGACATGCCACTTAATAAATTCGTAATCCAGCATTTTTTTGAACTTTTGCATCTTTGATTAATATGACTGCCTACCTTAATTAAAAATGTTTATATTTTTTCATCTGTGTTTGTAATATATCGAGATTGCAATTCAAGAAATATCGACCTACCGTATATCCCCGCGGCGGCCGGGATAGCGTAGTCGGTATAGCTACTCGCCTATGAGCTTGACGGTTCGGGATTCAAAACCTGGCCGGTGCAAGAGGTTTTCTGTGATCCACATTTCTTCAGACCGGCCCTTGGGCTCAACCAGCCTCCTGTGCGTCGGGTACCAGGTCCCTACCGCAAGGGTAAAGCGGCCCAGGTATGCTTCCTCCCTTGTTCTGTAATAAACTCGTTGATTCTTTTTGCTGTCATTTGTCCGCGTAGACTCGTCTGTTTACTTTTTACCTTGTCTTTACACCTTGAAGTCGTCCAACATTTTTTTTATCGACTGTGACAGTTATCACCACTGGAACACAAGGAGACGCTGTTTTTCGCTAATTCGACAAGATTCTGCTAATTGTAGTGTATCAGGCGACTAATCACTTTCTCGCTCCGGTAGAGCGCAAAACACAAGACAAGTAAAAAAGACAAACAATCGTCCGACGGCAGGAAACCAAGATCTGAACCACAGTCGGCAACTTCCGCACGTGCATTGGCAGGGCCGTACATATTGTATCATTGCGGTCGGTCTGCAAGTCAACCACGCAGTGCTAGTGGCCATATCATACAGTGAAGTAATGTAGTTCCTGTGCCTGAATTTACGGGCTCCGGAGGTATAACTCCACTCATTAGACAGAAGTTAGTGGTTAACTTCAGGCCCCAGCCTGAGGTTCTCCTTTGGAAATGCCGCCAGTACCTACTGGATAGGGGGCGCGCGGGGGCGCAGTTGGTTGAGGTACTGCGCTACAAGCCGGAAGGTCTCGGGTTCGATTCCCGCTGGGGTCACTGGAATTGACGTAATCCCTCCGGCCGCATTGTGGCCCTGGGGTCGACTCATCCTCTAACAGACATGAGGTCCAGAAATATTTCCTGGGGGGGTAAAGGCGACCGAGGCTTAGGGCTGACAACCTTACCACCTTGATGTGCCTATGGTCATGAAATCTGGGAGCTCGAACCTCCTGGAACCTTCAGGGCCACTCCAGGCCTGTATAGGTATTGCTTTACCATTACCTAGATCTACTGGGTAGGAAGCTGGATGGGCTGCAGAGGCATTCTGGACAAAATTGTGATGAAAAGCATTCCTTTCACTACTGGTAATTAAATTCCAGTCGTGTGGTACGTAACTTGTCACTATAAGGTTAATGGATCGTATGAAAGAAGTCAGCGATTAGAATCACAATTAGAATAAACAGGGAATGATGCGGTTGTTTTTAAAAGAGTATTGTGTTGATTGGATTGGCAGGACTTGTGCTACCAAATACGAAGGTTTTTGCGCTCGATTTTTATGTATGCGTTCATTCACACTGAAATTTTATTTCCCACTGGCAGACATTTACAGAGGAAATACATTTTTTACGTGGGTAAAACCTGGGATACTGCAGCGACTTATTAATCCTCTTGAGAGCGTTTCATTGTAGGCGAGGGTTTTATAATATTAATGAAGTTTTAAAGTGGATAATTTAGGTTAGATACTGTGAAATTGAACATACGAAACTGCTCGGCTCTATCATTTCCTTCACTAAACATGGCAATCATTGTCGTTTAGACACTCAAGGCGTCTGTCATTTAGTAATCAAACATGAACAGCAAGTTTTAAGTCAGGAGCGGTTCTTGTCCGAGCGTGGAGACCTCGGTTTCAAAGGAAGCGATCGTTAATTACTATTTCCAGAGATAGCATGCAAAACATTCATATTCATATAAGAGGTATTAAAATTGCGCATTACCAAGTACCAACATAGTAGTTATCTGAAAGTTAGGGATTAGGTTTGCTGATAGAGGTACGGGAGTGATTTGCCACAGATTTTTTTTTTCGATTAAAGTGTTACTTGTAAGAAGTAGTGACGATAACAGAATTTAAATGTGTATAGTTTTCTTTTAAAAATTTTAATTAATGTGTGCTTAAACAAGTATTTTAGTGTTAGCTGTTTGTTATTGTTTTCTGCAACGTACGGTTCTCGGATGCTTCTTGTCAGCATTCCGAAATGCACAGCACCACAGAACGGAACGAGAGAGCTCTCCTGCACACCCGATATACATAGGTGTACCAAAAATGTAAAGGAATTTTTATTCTTCGGATCGTATTTCTCAAGGATATTGTTCTGTTTTCTTCGATTATAAAAATATATTCAAGGACCAAAAGGTTCGCAGGATGTGTCTTTCAGTTCATAGATCGTAGTACTCCCCCCCCCCCCCCCCCCTTTCAAAAATGCAAAAATTATTCTCCTACCCCACCAAACGGAGTATTCGTGGCAGGCGGGTGCTTC
>Ga0123353_10014133_pt1 | contig 11488 bp, 6 predicted proteins | sample TergutLab28metaG_3_FD_92763 | JGI IMG/M metagenome (GOLD analysis project Ga0123353, IMG submission 92763) | Labiotermes labralis P3 segment gut microbial communities from Petit-Saut dam, French Guiana - Lab288 P3 | ecosystem: Host-associated > Arthropoda: Insects > Digestive system > Gut ... | reverse complement strand
TCTGTTTTCGTCTGGCAAAGATCGCACCTTTTTTTTTCTTTCAAGGCGTGTATTTGGACTAATATTGGGAACGGGGACCCTTCCCCCCCCCCCCCCAATAACCACTGAAGACAAAGGTGCTTCTGGAATTTGATTACGGGACCACACAAGCATTCACCTGACGGTTGATCGCATGTCCTTTCAGCAGCTCTGCCGTGAGTAGTAGGAGTTTTACAGGCTTGCCAGGAGTAGCAGCTCAGTTGTTTAATGGCGTAAACACTACACTTGAACTGAGGTTCGCTTTTGATGCTTTACTCATGGAATGCGAGATGTGAGGTTCCGGCAGCGGTATCGCGCAGGATCTAGATCTCCTGGGATGTGGTGCTGTGGCGATGGGCAAGCAGTCTGTAAGAAGTACATCGTTACCATGAAGAGAAAGGCATTATGATCTTCCGAAACGTCCGGAAATACTCGTCCCCGGATTCTCTATTTCGTCGCCTCGTCATTATACCAACTGGGCTATTCCGGATCCATGCTCTGTGGTTTGCGTGAAGTAAATGAGGGAGGGGAGGTCTACGATCCAGAATTGTCGTGCCATCCGTAAAGTAAAGGGCGTTAGATGGCGGTGGGTGGTCAACGCCGCGCCCCGGCCGCTTTACCCCCGGGAATGGCCCTGTATTCTTGTATAGGAGGCTGGGTGGGCCCCAGGGTCGGTCTGGACGGGTGCGGAAAAATCTCGTCCCTCACCGGGATTCGATCCCCGGACCGTCCAGCCCGTAACGAATCGCTATACCGACTGAGCTATTGCGGCCCATGTTATGCCATCCGTACATTTCGTGACTTGTTTTGCATAAACACACAGTATTTGCCGACCTCTGCAGGAGTGCGCCTCTCCTAAAGAAGTACCAACGTTTTCGTTGCCAACTTGCAAACACCACAGAGTATAATCTCAGCTCAGACCAAATCCCGCTCCCACAGCCCACCCCACTCGCCAAGTCATCACATTCACAAGATGCACGTTCCGTCCCGTCTCTTCTCCTTATGTCTGTATCATGTAGGCCATTTCGCAAACGTAGGCTGTGGTACTGGGCAGGTTGACCTGTCGGTATCGCTCTAAACCTGTATTGTGGGTACCTGGTTCGAGGATTGACCGCAGCACCAGCTATAATGACTGGCGCTTCGTGTGATTGTTCTCTGTACCTTGTGTTAAATGCTGTGATACTGCGTCTATCAGACCACGAGCGCTTCCAGCCAAGTCTTTGCAGTCGTCGCACCGTCGACACTGTGTAGTGTAACACCGACGATGCTGCCACACCACAAAAGCGTTGTTGTGTGGTGGAACTGGTGAAGGCTGAATCGGCGTCTGTCCCTTTCTTTCAAGATTTTTGTAAGAGCGATTTGTGCAGCGGCATCTTGACAGCTCAGTCGGAATAGTGACTGGCTACGGGCTGGACGATCCGGGGTTCGAATGCCGGAAGCGGCAAAAATTTTGTTTATCTTCTCTAAATCGCCCATACCGGCTCCGGGGCCCATCCAGCTTCCATTGGGTAACGGGGCTCTTTCCCGGGGTAAAGCAACCGGGGCGTGAAGTTGACCACAGCTATATATCTGCTCCCCCTATATACCTTCTCGTCTTATACAGGAACAACTTCACCTTTTATTCATCATCACCATCACCACCACCATCATCATCGTGATCACCATCCGTAACCAGTTAGGCCTTGATAGACCTGTTTCAGCCTCGTCTAATACAGATATGCGTCGCTTAACAACGGGGATACGTTCTGAGAACTGCGTCGTTAGGCGATTTCGTCGTTGTGCGAACGTCATAGTGTACTTACAGAAACCTAGACAGTACAGTATAACCTACTACACACCTATGCTATATGGTATAGCCTATTGCTCCTAGGCTAGGAATCTGTACAGCATGTTATTGTACTGAATATTGTAGGCAATTTTAACACAGTGGTAAGTATTATAATATTATATTATAATATTATGGGACCACCGTCGTATATGCGATCCTCGTTGACCGAAATGTCGTTATGCGGCGCATACCTGTAGTCTTTTCAGAGATCTTCCAAGTCGTCTCGTCCATTTAGTCTACAATTTTTGGCCTCCATTTGCTGTTCATTCTTGTTACATGTCATAGCCGATTTTATTTGTACACAGACGTGGACGTATATTTGTGAGATTTTTGGTTCCCACGGTGTAGAATTGTAAACCTGCTTGGCCATCACTGTGTTTGGCACAGTGTGCATAAATGAAACCATACTGCGGTCTCCGTTCGTCTGCTCGGGAGCGTTGCATTGCCTTGTGCCAGTACCTGCTGCGCTGGAGAGATCCGCGTCCTTCGCCGGTGTTTAAGATGCCATACCGAAGGCCGGCAGCGGCAACAGCTCAAGACTACAGTCAGAGACGGCAAGGCGACCGTTGCAGTTGGGAGTGTAGAGTGACTGAATGAGTGCGTCCGGGACAGCGCGAGTGGCTGCAGCAACGCGTTGTTACGTGACGTGTTGAGGTGTGTTGGGGTGTGGTGTGTGGCGTGCACATCGTGCGTAAAGCAGCAGGGCATGTATGTTTTTGATATGCATGTGGAAATACCGTTCTTTTAGCTTGCTTTTAGTGTGTGTTATACATGTCGCAAGAATAGGTGCCGGAAACAGTGTATTGCACAGTGTTTCACTTTGTCACTCTTGGAACTTTCCTTACGGAGTGTCCCCCCCCCCCGGACATGTAATCAACAACGATGCTCGTGTTTATCGAGATAAAAAACTCTTTCAGAAGTCGCGTTGATATCTTGGGGGATAGATATGGAACTTAAAGGTGTGGTAGTGAAGTGCTAAAAAATCTTTCTTCTTTTTCTTCTTCTTCTGCAGCTTCTTTACGCAGTACTTTTCGTTCCGATAAATATTCAACTGTAAACACCTTTTATCCGCTGATAAACGCATTTAGATCGCTATGTGAAGTGTCCATCCTTGTTGCCCAGCTTTAACCAACACTGGAATGCGTCGACATTGTGTAGTGACCTCCCAGTTGCCACGTTAAAGCAGTTGTTACTTTCGGACGGACGTATGACGAAGTTTGTCGGAAGGTTTTTGCGACTTCCCTCTTCGGACGCACCGAAACGCGGCGTTTTGTAATAAATTTTGGTTTGAAAACGGGCGTCTGGTTGTGAACGAACCAGAGATTATATTCACTGTGTGCAATTGGTTCGTGGTTGTGTGAAGTGACGTGTTGTCTCCCTCCATAGGTATTCTCTTCCCAATCACACGCACACACACCGTTCCACGAACATTATTGTGACAGCTTAAATATTCTTGTGTTTGCCGTGAGCAAACTGCGTTTTTAATTTCATGGAAGGACAAATGTGTAATTCGTCAGCTCTTTCCAGTAGATACCGACATTTTCGAGGAATTACGTATATGCGTCGCTTAACGACGGGGGATACGTTATGAGAAATGCGTAGTTAGGCGATTTCTTCGTTGTGCGAACGTCATAAAATGTTCTTACACAAACCTAGATAGTACAGTACAGCCTACTACACACCTACGCTACATGGTGTAGCCTATTGCTCCTAGGCTACAAACCTGTAAAGCATGTTACTGTTCTGAATACTGTAGGCAATTGTAACACAGTGGTAAGTATTATTATATTAATACATTATGATATTATACAGGGTGAACCAAGAAAAATTAGCCCGCCTTCCGCTTTGCACGTGTCCTTGTGATATTCTGTCTGGCGTTAGAATGTATATTGCGTAGAGTGTTTGAACAGCCGTGCAGTCACCGTGTTGAGGTATACCCGATGTAACATAGTGATTTTGATGGCTGCAACTGCGTGGCTGATGTCCTGCAGTTCCTGTACCGTGTGCGGATTTGATTCGTATACCGCACTTTGCAAGTGTTGCAGCCATCGAAGTAACTGTGTTACATCCGGTATACCTCAACATGATTAGACGTGCGCAGCTGTGTTTTGTTGCAGAAGGCAACCACTTTCATCATCTTCTATGATACATCCTTTCAGCATTTGGCTACTGTATTAATTTCTGTATTTACGATATGCTACGGACCCGGGCTACTTTTTTCGTGGCACACTCTGTATTATAATATTATCTAATGGGACCACCGTCGTATATGTGGTCCGTCGTTGACCGAAACGTCGTTATGCGGCGCATACCTCTACTGCTGTCATCTACAGAGTAGAGACAGAAACACAAAAGTTAATTTTATGCGTACCGTTTTTAGTGCTGTATTGTTCATACTAATTTAACAAACGTTAATTATTTACCGAAACAGAAAGCGATAAATTTGCAGCATTGAACAGGGCCTTTTTGCGACATTCAAACAGTTGGCGTTCTGTTTGACATCAGTATGGGTTTTGTGTCGGTAAATTGACAGTACGATCGACATATCCGGTGTTCCCGGTAGTCATATCCCGAAAGGAGACACATGGAAGTTTTCTGTGTGTTCGAAATCTTTTGCGTTGCTTTTATTCTCCTGACAGTTGTCTTGATGACAGCTTGCTCGCCGAAACCCATTCAGACGAACAAAGCAGCTCAGGGCGCTTCTAAAACGAGCTATCGTCTCTCTCTTTTGAGAGGCCAGGGTTCATTCCTCGATACTTGTACCAAAATGTTTCTTTTGTGTTAGGCCTACAGTCTTCTGCGATATGGCGACTTTTAGTTTGTTACATAGGTACAAATGTTACGAAGGAACCTGCTGCTTCCATCTTCAGGATGCAGGCCCATCTGTTATACTGTACACTACACCTGTTTCTCATTTGCGCGTTTATTGAAACTTGACGCGATAAGGGCACCGCCGAGGACCGGGTTTGATATCAGGTCAGTCCATATGGGATTTGTGGTGGACAGAGCGGCATTGGAACAAGTTTTTATCCAAGTACTTTGGTTTTACCCCGTCAGAATCATTCCATCAGTGCTCCATATTTATTCGCAGCACACAATATATTATCTTAGCAGTTGACAGCTTCGTTAAATAAAGAATGAGACACGGTGTTAGTGAGTTCCACTTCCTAGGCAGTGCGGATTGCCAGCCTTTCCTCGTGATATTTCTTCACAAAAACAAACACAAGATTTGATATTAAATCTTTATACCGTTTTTGCACTTTCGCTGCGATGGCTCAGATGCAGGAAGCATTGCACCAAGGGCTTGAAGTTTAGTTGTTTGCTTTGTAATGTGCCTTCAGTTTCATTCAAAAACAAGCTGTTGCCTTGTGCAGAGCTTTTGACATTTACTGGGTGAGCAGGTTGAGAAGTGAGTCAGTACGATCCTTTGGCATCTCACGTCTTCGTTTGAAAGATACGATAAGGAAAAAGCGTGGAATGATGGAACGAACGAATAACTGTCTAAGGAACATTGCAAGCCCATGTTAATACACAACAACTGATAAGATTATTGTAGTATAGGACTGTAACCCTCTGAAAATTTAAGTACTTTTCTATCTAGTGCTACCCGATGTGCGAAAAATATCGTTGCTCTTTTAGAAGGTTCCCATTCTTCGCCCGCTTGCCCTTCTTGTTACAGTAGTATTAAGATGAAGACGAATATAGAGCGTTGGTGGAATAGTACTGACAGGGGAAAACCGAATTACTGGGAGAAAAACCGGTCCCAGAGCCATGTTGTGCGTGAAAATCCCACGTGGACTGTCCTGAGATTGAAACCGGTCCTCCGCGGTGACAAGCCGGCAGCAAGCGAAATATATAGTGAATGTTTTTGTTTGGATTGTAAGCTGTCATTCAGTTACGGCAGAGTGCCGGTACTTGTGCCTTCTCTCACGTTTTGGCCACAGCAAACATCATTGCTGTTTTTAATTTACCCAAGGTCAAGTGTTCTAATTGTAGATCGTGGCCATGTACACGTACTGTCAGACTAGCAGCATAGAACGGAATGTGAGGATTGTAGGTATTGTAGAGTGGAACGTTTTATTGATAGCAGTTCTATGTCAATAAATATCCAACTAGATGCAACTATACACGGTTTATTTTATCTGTAAACTGTTCTACATCTTTCGGATGGTCTCTCCGTCCATCATCAGGAGCACAAATAAGTGTATTTACAACATCTGGTACTAGTCAACTGTTGTTGCTACCGGTCGGTATTGTGGAGGGGTTGAGACTGTTAATTGACATAGAATTGCGACGCACGGTCCCATGAACATAAAATTCAGTGACAGCAGTTGTAGCAGAAGGCAATCCGATGCAAAAGTGACTGCCGAATGTGAGACTTACGTTACGGGAGGCAGCAGAATGTCGACATTTACGTTGAGTGTGAAAGAAGAATGTGAGTATATACCCGGGGTGTGAAAGAATGTGAACATATGTACTGAATGTGAAAGAAGATTGTGCACATATGGTCGGGGCACGTAACAATGTGAACATTGAATGTTAAGGAAGATTGTGAACATATAGTCAGGATGTGAAAGAATGTGAACGAACAAACATACTGAATGTGAAAGAAGATTGTGAACATAGAGTCGGGGTGCGAAACAACGTGAACACATATGCTGAATGTTAAAGAAGATTGTGAACATATAGTGGGGGTGTGAAAGAATGTGAACGTGTATACTGAATGTGAAAGAAGGTTGTGAACATATAGCCGATGCGTGAAAGAATATGAACACAATGCTGAATGTGGAAGAAGAATGTGAACTTATAGCCGAAGTGTGAGAGAATGTGAGCATTTATTCTGAATGTGAAAGAAGATTGCGGACATACAGCCTTGTGCTGAGTTCATGGATCAATTAAGAATGAGTGTTGAGTAGTGTTACGGTATATATATGTATGTGCAGAACAGGTAATACAATGCTGGAGTTCGTGAAACGTGGACATGTTGGAAATGCACCATCAGCAGAATACTGTACTCAGTATATCAACATCAACAACCGAAAGAGCAGTGTGAGCGATGAACAGCAGTGCCAGCATTTGGCCGCCAAACTTCTCTGTTCCCTTCACTGCGTCGACAGATATGCAAAGGAGCAGGCAAATGATTCCTGGCGCTTTCATGTCGGAAGGTAGGTGTAGTAGTTAGTTCTTGTCCGCGTAAATGTAAAACAAACACATCCGCCCTACACTGTGTCCAGCTGAACGCGGAACCCGCTAGTAGTTGCTCTGCTGTACTCTCAGCGTCCCGTTAACGCGTGACTGCTCGCCGTAGAGCGGACGACATCAATTGTAGCACGGCGAATGATGGCGGCCTCAGTTCTGCAATGTTCAGTTCCGCATTTAAAAAATCCCTCTGTAACACCACATGAGTGAATCAAACCCTGATTGTCGTGACAGTTGTTACCGGGTTTTGTGTTCTGTGTGGGCTGTCTGCTGTTTCACCGTCATTATCGTAATAGCTATTGTTAGTAAGTTGTGTGTTCGGTCTTCAGATATACCCGCGGGATGAGGGTACACGGTGTGTTGATTGACGTACAGCCTGAGGCTGAAGAAACAGTTGAACATCGAGCATATAATACAACATACCTCAGGAAGGTGACAGCACTCCGACAGATGAAATTAACGCGTGGTTTGGTGTAAGAATAAGAAACGAGCGGCGAAGGAGGCCGTGGAGTAGCGCGTGGGTATAATGTAAACTACATGTTAGCATTTCGGATGAAGCCCCTTAGCTGAGGGTTAAGACGTAGCTGCTGTTTGTGAATAATAAACAGCATATAGACGATGGTGAATGCACGTTGGGTAAAGCTGTTCTGTTCGGTGCATGCAGACCAAATGAATTCCCTGCTAATAAAACATCTCTCTCATATCCTGCCTGTTTGTTGTGCTATCCCAGTCTCTTGCAATCAGTACCAACAGGTCTATCGGTCCTGGGGAGGTGCGGTGCACGGATAAACGATACCCCCTCCCCCAGGATATGTACAGTACGTATGCCTTCGCTACTGACAGAAGGCATGGGCATGCGGTCTTCTGTGTGGTGTTAGGGCTGTCCTGTTGTATTGTCAGCCTGTTCTCGTTCAGGTCTTTCGTGGTTCTGCAGGGTCTTTCCAGGAAATTCTACGACAATAATGCGTCATAAAGAAGCCGGGTAACTGTGTCGTTACAGAGAGTGGGCTACGGGGTGGACGATCCGGGTTCGAATTCCAGCAGGTACAACGGATATTTCTCTGCTACCAAACGTCCAGGCCGGTCCCAGTGGCCGCGCGGTCTAAGGCTTAGTTTTGCGGCCGCTCGCCTGCTGAGATTGTGGGTTCGAATCCCACCGTGGGCATGTATGTTCTTCTGTTGTGAGTGTTGTGTGTTGTCAGGTAGAGGTCTCTGCGTCGAGCTGATCACTCGTCCAGAGGAGTCCTAGCGACTGTGATGCGTCTTTGTGCGTGGTCTAGAAATCTCGTGAATGAGGAGGCCCTGACCCGCGGGTAAAGCGACGGGGCGTTAAGTTCACCATTCACCTTCGTTTACGGCCGAGGTTAAGAATGAGTGGAGCTATGCCTCCCCCTATATCCCTTCATGGCGTGGAGGACAACTGTACCGTTTTATCAGTACGTCATGTCAGTCCCTGGCCGATTCCTGTCACATTCTTCCCAATTCATTGTTTTTGTTCATTACAAACGAAACGTGTATGCTTATGTGTAGGTCATGTCTTGTCCTGTCTGTGATGTAATGTCACCGCCTGAATCGCTGGGCAGTTTCTTGTTTCATTTGGTGTCAGAAACAGTCACTAAAATGTGTTGACATGTTGAATTTCCAGCCAAATTACCGCCGCCAGTAAAGTTCGGTTTACTTAGAAGGTCGTAAATGAACCTTTTGACGTGTGTCATAAACCGCAGTGAAGTGTTCTTTTGCAGGCCGTAACAGCAGACGGCGGTGTTGGGGGGGAATTTGTGCTGCATTGCGGCGCGCTCTGTCCCATCTTCTTCACCAGCGTTTTAAGCCGCGTTTCCAGTACTGGTGTATCGTACAGATACCTCAGTACTTGTGCGCTGTACAGGGATCCAAGTGAATAATTGCCATACTGTTCCCACGGCTGGTTTATTTGGAAAATATCCGTACATGCGACAAGTTTTGGTTTGATGATTGTAAAGCGACGTTGTTTTGTTCGACGTACGTCTTCACCCTTCCTGGTGGTCGGTGAGAACCGGTCAAGTGGCCAATGTCAGTTAAAGTGCACCGTTCCCACGACTTGGCAAATATCCACAAGCTGCGAATGTTTGTCGAATATACCTTTAGTGTCAGCGCATTGCTTTACCATTCGAGGGTGCATAGTAAGGAACTTTCGCATTTTACGCGTGCATTTTGTGACATCTCGGAAGAGAGAATACACTGTTCGTACTGCAGTGTTCGAATGGCAGTCCAGACCGCATGTTGCTAATCAAGGCCGGACTGATGGTAAGCGCCGGCATTTGGCGCGAGGTGGTAGGAAGTCCAGACGTTTAAACATTGGCAGTTCTGACCCAGGATGTTAGAGAATCCAGGCGCTTAAACGTTCACAATTCTGGCCGAAGATAATAGCAAGTACAGGCGCTTATATATTTGCAGTTCTGACCCAAGTTAATAATAAGTAGAGGCGTTTCAATGTTTACATTTCTTACCCAGGATTTTAGAAATTCCAGGCCTTTGAAGATTTACAGTTCCGATCCAGTCTTCTATAAAATGCAGGCGTTCAAACATTCACATTGCTGACCCAGGCTAACATTAAGTCGAGGTGTTTAAACGAGCATTTACAGCGCTAAAATGTCTGCTTCTAATAGCCTGCGTGATTTCTGAAATGTCTGCTTACCATCTCGCCAATAACCCGTCTCAGACAGCAGACACCCGTATTTTCTGCAGGCCCTCTATGTATATGCACACACACAGCAGTCAGAATCTTCATACGTGAAGAGTGCATATAAATAGCAACAACGATAGACCGTATGAGTTGACTGACACTGGCACTTGGAGAAATTTGGGCTCCAGGCGTGAGTCACTCCTCGTGTCTGCCTGCACTGTGCTCTGCCGACGCCGTCAAAGGTGCTCCTTTCAGCGCTGCGGTATCGTCATGCAGTTCCATGATGCGAACCGCATTGTGCCACAGGAGATAGCGCCCTGCGGCCAAGCACACGCAGTTCATAGTGATATTCCGAAGAATGGAAATGTAAGCACAGCTTTGGTTGTGAATGTTGTTCTGGAAACAACGTATAGCGTGCAGAGCAGAACCTGATAACTGGCGTAATCTTCCATTTTTGGACGTGATCCACCGTCAAATTTTTTTAACAAATCTTCACGGTTTGGAAGACGGCTCTGCTTCTTTCTTCAGGCAAGGAAAACACCTAATCTGGTGGATATATTTTTAGTTGCTGAGAACAGTTGTATCTAAGGGGTCCACCAGATTAGGTGCTTTCCTGGCCTGAAGAAAGAAGCAGAGCCGGCTTGCAAAACATCGTGCTTCATTAAAAAGTCAGACGGTGGAGAACGTCCGAAAAATATTTGAGCGAGTGAGTCTTGTAGTATAGTCAGAGCCCTATAGATTTGAATTAGAACGTAATCACGATCAGCCACGGACGCTTGTTCCCACTGTGCAAATCCGAGATTAGCGTCTGACAGTGGCTGGTAGGGTTCAGGCCCCGGGGAGGTCTAAGGTTAAGGCAGGCTGGAGAGGAGTGCTATTGCAGACAGGGCCAGGACGGCAGGCACCTCGCCGAGTGCACTGCCCAGAACTGAATACATTGGCATGACGTGTGCATGACGTCAAACTACATGCCACGCAAAGAAACCCACCGGAATAATTCCACAGAGCAAGTTCGCTTCAGAATTGTATACTAGAGGCTCCCTGTTCACATCTCGGCTAAGACGCCGATTATGCTGAGTCATATTTTCGTGGTTTTTCTGTCTGTCCTGCCTCGCGTCGGGCCACGACCATTTCCATGTTTGCAATTCCTTTCTTTCATTAATCGCCTCAACTTTCCGCCCTGTAGTGTTGTTATCTCAGCTACTGACAGCATCTTTAAATAAACTAAATATTATTCAGTTATTGTGGTATGTGACGCTGTGTTACTGGTTCACTGGTTCCCGACGTTTCGAAGGACCGTGGTGCCTTCATCTTCAAGAGTCAAGGGGTGTAAGATGGACGCTTTTCGCTGGCACAGAATGTCAGAGCCGAACTGTTACGGCGTGTCGGGGTGAGAATTCGGTGGTTAGACCGGGTGCACAAATCCCGGATTCCAGGTGACCCAGGCCACTCAATTTTGTACGTAGTCGTCTGATATTTGTGGACCCTCAGCGTGGAACTTAGTGCATATCACCGTTCTGTTGCCTAGGATAGTGTGGTAGCTCCTAGAATTTTGGAGAATTGATATAGATTGATATAGACCTGTCATAAATTTTACCGTCACACGCGAACTTGTTTGAGTGTGTGTGTGTGTGTGGGTGTGTGTGTGGTGTGTGTATGTATGTATGTTGTGGGTGGGTGTGTGTGTGTGTGTGTGTGTGTGGTGTGTGTGTATGTATGTGTGTGTGTGTATGTATGTATGTGTGTGTGGTGTGGGTGTGGGTGTGTGTGTGTGTGTGTGT
>Ga0123353_10014132_pt1 | contig 11488 bp, 9 predicted proteins | sample TergutLab28metaG_3_FD_92763 | JGI IMG/M metagenome (GOLD analysis project Ga0123353, IMG submission 92763) | Labiotermes labralis P3 segment gut microbial communities from Petit-Saut dam, French Guiana - Lab288 P3 | ecosystem: Host-associated > Arthropoda: Insects > Digestive system > Gut ... | reverse complement strand
TTCGAAGAGGGCTAAGATTCCAAGCGGAGCCAAGGACGGCGGGAGCGAAGGAATCTTGCAGTCGAATTGAGCCATGGACGGCGAAATGAGACGTCCTCGGAGAAGAAGCCCCTCCGCGATGTCAGCTGTGATGTGACAAGCTGTGCAGATCTATAAGATCAAGTATGAACCACTACACTTTATCGCGTAGCAGGAGCGGGTTTTAAACCCGCCCCTACTACGCGGCGTACTTTACCTCTCGGTTATATGCATGATTCTTTTTACCGGCAGAGGCGGTGTCAACAGCGACAATCCTTGCGCGTACGGCGGAACACCTTCAATCGCCGCAGATCTGCGCCCTTCTTTGTTCAGAGCCGGATCATTGAAGGCGCTTGAAAGATCGATCTGTTCCACGCCGGCAGTGGAGAGCTGTATCACCGCCTTGCTATTGAGAGCGGCTGAGGTCGGAGTACCGCCGGTGTTGTAACGAACCGCCCACAAAAAACTTTTGCCGCCAAGAGCGCAATCGTCGTTATACGGCTTGAACGTAGTGAAGTACACCAGGCCGGAGGTAGTGCTCAACGGATCGGTGATAACCCGTTCTGACCGGTAAGGCCGTGTAATACCGTCGTATGTGTAGCTGCCGTCGCCATCCAGATTGATATACCACCCATTGATGCCCGACGAGTTCGCTTCACTTTCCTGCGGCGCGTTCGCCGCGCTCGTGACATCGACAAACCTCGAATTGATCGAAAGCGTCGTCGTACAGGAGGAATTGATCATGTTACTTGACGTAAAGCATGGCTCTTTGAGCCCAAAGAGCCTGCGCTGCGCGGACCCGTCGTCCACCTCCGATACGCCCTCATTCCCCATCGCCGGGATTTCATAGAAGTAGCGCCCCGTGCCGAAGAACAACCAGTTCGTGCTCAGGTTCCTGTTCTGCAAACGCGTTATGGCTGAAGTAACCGGGCCGATTCCGTCGATAACTTTGCTGAACTTCCATTCGACCGGGCCGTTTGGATTAATTGCGGTGTCCACGACAATCCTGCCTACGCCGCCGTCGTTCCATATCGTGCCCGGCTCTGATTCTTTCTTTACATACCCTACGTAAATCACGTCATCCTGGTAGTCACTATTGAAATCCGCAACTGTGTTGAGCATCGATCCCGCGAAAGCGTTCTCTATACCAGTGTCAATCGTCTGAACCAACGCCCCGGTTTTGAGGTCGAGGACAAAAAAGCGCAGTTCCTGGTTCGAACGACCCTTGAACTGACTGCTTATGCTGTCAATCGGCCCCGTCGGACCAGATCCAAACACGACATACCATTCCCCATTCGATGATATGTCGCGGCTTGAAATGGGAGTACTCCTCGCGTTTACCCGAACAACGGCCGGGCCTGTCGTCGCAAACCCAAGATTTGGGTGAGCAAACTCCCACAACAGGGACGGATTCTCCGGGTCGGTCACATCCAAAGCAAAATATGATGAATAGCCGACATCAGCGCCATCCGGAGTTCTTACGCAGTTGTTCTCCGGAGTGCATTTGGAATCTTTGCCGCACGCTCCGCCGGTCCGCATGCCTCCTATGAGAACCGTGCGCCAGCTATCCACAGTTCTTGGATCAGACGCGCTTCCTCCAATGCTGGCATCGAAGATGTAAGGCGTAAGATCAACATAGTAGAGATGGCAATAATCAGGATCTTTCAAATACTTCAGGTAAGGCAAAGCGTTCTTTGGAATAAATGCCCAAGCTTCGCCTCCAAGCATCAAAGCCCCGGAACTCAAGTCAACCAACCGGGCCTTCTGCGAAGATGTCTTCCCTTCCCACAAAAGCTCCAGCTTGCCAAGACGAAAAGCGTGCATCATTCCGTCGTTGCCGCCCGCGAAAACCATCCCGCGGTTTTTGTATGTCGGTTTTTCGATAAATGACTTGTATGTAAAATCAGAATAAGTCGAATCGTACTTACACAACGGCACACCCGCAACGATTCGTGGGGTGGAGTTGATTACGTCTCCCAGTCTCCAGGGGGCGCTGTAAGTACCTACGGTTGCCGTCCGCGAGCGCAGCGTCAAGTCGTCCGCGTTGTCGATCCCTGCTACGTAATTGATGGTCGTAACAACGTTATCGCCCGTTTCGAGCATGTACGGCGCAAGAACCGACGCGTTGGCGGCAGAGAAGTTCATGAAGGCCAAGCCGTCAAGAGATGTCTTTATGTTGCGCGGGTTTTTGGAGAGGTCTCTCTGCCACAGCTTTTTCCCCGCCTCCCAGAGACTGCTTATATCTTCGACGCTGACGGGAGCCTGCTCTTCAAGCGTGTTTCCTTTGGCGTCGGATTTCCATCTCCTTACACTGGTCTGCTCCATGATCGGGTCGTAGTGAAACTTGATGATATAGTCGTTGGAAAAATCCAGCACACTGTCAGCGGTCGTGTCTTCGTAAACCGTCGAGTTGGAGAAAAACGGGTCCACGTAGTACCACATGTTCTGGAGCACGCCGGTCCACGCGATGATATCGTTTCCCATAGCCCGGCGAGGGTAATATAACGCCTGGATGAGGTTTGCCCCGCTGCCTTCTCCAGAGGCAAGCACCGATGCCGCGGTTCCGGAAGAAGCGCGCCTCAAAATTCCGATGAAGGCGTTCCGTACACCATGCTCCAGTTCCGCTCCATCTGTTGCCTCAAAATAGGTATCGGGTATGCCATCGCCGTTTTTATCCCAGTTATATGGCGGTGTTGAGGAAGGCATGTCGCCGGGGCCGTATCTCTCGAACCCGCCGTTGATCGAAGCATACTTCAGCAGCGTTGACCCTTTCCCGAACGCAAACACCGTGTAAAGCGTCAGGTTTTGAAATCCACTGATGTCCTCTCTCAAGTCATTGGTATGCATGAACAAAGCGACATCCTCGAGATATGAAACACCAGGAGACGCGGCGGGAAAGCTGTAGCCGGGACCGCTTTTCGCCGGGCAACTCGATCCGGTGCAGTTGAATTGCGATTTCCCATTCGAGTATTCCCGCAAACTCACGGGAATACTCCCATCGCTCACAGGCTCGCCATCGGTCATCAACAGGATGAAGTTTTTCTGGCAAACAGGATATCGGGGCAAGCCCGCCGCACCCAGGTTCATCGGGTCGCTGCCGGGACTGGTGTAGTCGTAGTCATTGTTGTGATAGAGAGGTCCGTAAGCGCTGCTTCCGGTATGGTTCAAAACAGTTCTATTCTGCCGCGCGAAGTAACCTACCGCGCTCCATAAGGATTCCGCCAGCGGCGTGGTAGTGGTCGAAGCAGTGTTGTTTATCTGGCTGATTGCCGCCGAAAGACTGGAGTCGCCCACATTGACAACAACTTTCCCGCCCTGTGAATCACTATTGTAAAACATCAACCCTATTCGCGCCCTGGCTCCGACAACATTCTGCAGAACTCCTTCCAGCGGCACAGGCGCTTTTACAGTCACTTTTATTCCCGAAGCAACCGCTGTGCTGACCGTTGAGCCGCTCGTTATGCCGCGCGGCACACGTACGACATTGAATGAGGAAATACCCGTAGTTGTGGAGAAATCGAATCTGAGATCATCACCGAAATCGTAAGGGGTCAGCAGGCGCGCCTCCTCGGCGACAATCCCCCTGTATAGTCCATAGGCGCTCGAATACATGTATCCGGAGATCGTATCGCCCGAAAGAGTTCCTCCCGTCAAAATTCGACGCATGATATCAATACGGCGCATGGTCATCCAGTTGAGCAAATCTCCTGACCATGTATTTGAAGGTTTTTGCGCGCCAGGAACTATTACGCTATGGGGCTGGAACACATTATTTGAGTAGGTGTACCATTGATTTGGGTCAAAATAGCCGTAATAGCGATGGGAAGCAGGACGTCCCACATAATTGTACCGGTAGCATGGCGCAGACCTGGTCGTACAACTATTGACAGCAGCGGTAGGACTGTGAAATCCGTCCTGGTATGCAAAAGAATTCATGCTGGCGGAAGTATCCAGAATAATCAATATATTCGGAGTGACGTTCTGAACAGCGTAAGGCGGAACCTGACAGTAACTGCTCATCTCCGCGCCGATCGCCACCTTGGAAACAGAAAACCCGAGCAAAACTAAAACAGCGATCAAGCAACCGCTTTTCAGCATCCGGCAACAGGAATGTGATTTCATTTTCACCTCCCATTATTCCGGCACTGACGAGAATATTTTCGCGGAAATCAGCTTTCCGTCACGATAAAGAATTACCGCCATCTTTCCGCAAAGAAAGCTCCCCCTTTCCAGAATTGCTTCTTCGTTTTCGTCAATAACCGGCACTCCCCTAATATCGTACATCTCGTTTTCCACAGTGAGAGCATCCTCGCTCGCATATTCCACAACTCCACGAACCGTGTAAAACTCCACGGCATTTCCGATGCCCTGCTCCACGATTACCAGAAGCCCCGCGAACAAGAGAACCGCCACCATTTGCCCTATCCGTCCATTTAAAGCCACAGCGACCTCCTCGCCAATGCAAGTATTGAGAACCATTACCCTGTACCCGGTAGTGTTTTGCATGCAATACATATGCCGCCATGCCTTTATTTGCCAAGACAGCTAAAACATATACCTGTCAACCGACTTCTCGTACCTGCAATAAAAATATGGATAACTCGCTGGTTTATTGTTATAATTCGTCGCTATATAACTATTTCCGCCGATGCTGGCGTGCTAAGGAAGGACACTATGAAACATGCCCTTTCTATCGCAATTCTCGTAGCTCTTTCATGGATCTTCTTGCTCGCGCCCGTCGGCGCGACTGACAAAAGCATCGGCTTCGTACAGAGCGCTTCAGGCGAAGCCTACATCCATAGAGACGGCGCTACGATATCCGCCGCTACAGGTACGCATCTTCGTGTAGGCGACACTCTCTCGACCGGATCAGACGGATTCATGGGTATTGTATTTCTTGACGAATCTTCCGCCTCCATGGGTCCTGGCAGCAACTTCATCGTGCGAAACTTCGAGTTTTCTCCTCAAGAAGGAAAAATCGGGGTTCTGATCCGCATCACGAAGGGATCTTTCACTTATCTGTCCGGATTGATTGCAAAGCTGTCCCCGGAGTCCGCCCGATTTGAAACTCCGACAGCCTCCATAGGCATCCGCGGAACGCACTTCGCTGTCAATGTCGGAGAGCCCATCTTGCGGTGAGAAAAAATGCCTGAGCGGGAAGCAAACCGACTCACGCTACGAGCGCAGTCAGCACTCGCTGCGCTCGTAGCGTTACTGCTCTTTATGCCCTGTTGCGCCTCTGCTCCGCAAACACGGGACACGATCATTTTGCTGCCTGACGCCTACGGCAGAACCGGCGCAATCACCGTTACCAGTGGAGGGAAAGAAGTCCACCTTTCGAGAACGGGCCAGGCTGTAATTGTCAAAGAAGGATCACCACCAGGTACGCCGTTTCTCCTATCCGATGAAGAAGTCGTCTTGATCGCGGGTCCGGCTCTCAATGCGCTTCCGCCGCCGCCACAGCAATATGTCCTCTATTTCAATTACGACTCGACCAAACTCACGAAAAATTCCTTGATCCTGTCTTCAGCCATGATAAGAGCCATCCGGAATAATCCGCCAAATCGTATCAACCTTGCCGGACATACCGACACCGTGGGAGACCGCGAGTACAATTTACAGCTTTCCTACGAACGCGCAAAAGCGGTGGCCGAAATACTCAAAGCGCAAGGTGTGGATGATTCCATCATACATATCAACTACTACGGGAAAGAAGTCCCCATCATAAATACAGGCGACCAGGTCAACGAACCACGAAATCGTCGGACCGAAGTAACAATAAGGTAAGTGCGAATTCCAAAGCCAAGGACTCTTCTCGTTCCAACAGCGGGCGTCCTACTGACTCTGGCTATAGCGGCGCTTTGTTTCAAACCTCCGCAATTATTCATGTTCCTTGACGGAAAGATCTACGATTCCTTCCTTAAATCATCCCCTCGCCGACCGGCATCTGAGTCAGTCGTCATTGTGGATCTCGACGAATCAAGCATTGCGGTCCTTGGCCAATGGCCATGGCCGCGCTACCGGGTAGCCCAACTACTGGAGAAGATCCACAAAGCGGGCGCCTCCGCCGTGGGCCTCGACATACTCTTCGCCGAGCCGGACAGAACCTCGCTTGAACTGTTTGCCCGTGAAATCCGCCAAAACCTTGGAGTAGACGTCAACCTGAAAGGCGCTGCGCCCAATGCAATGAACAACGACCAGGCGCTTGCCGACATCCTGGCCAGCGGCCCTTTCGTTCTCGGACACCAGTTCGATTTCGACACACCTCGGGGGGATGAATGCATACTCCACGCATTGCCCGCCGTGGTCCGGTCCAAAAAAGACAGCGTCGGCAACAGGCCTTTTTTCGACGCCCCCGGAGTTATCTGCAACCTTCCCATCCTGTCAAACGCGGTGAACGCTTCCGGCTTTTTCAACGTCACCCCTGACTCCGATGGAATCGTCCGGCGTGTTCCCCTCGTGATCATGCACGAAGGGCAACTGTATCCAAGCCTTGCCCTTGCCTCTTACCTTAAGACGTTTGGAGGCAATGCCATCATCGAAGTCGGACGTGAAGGGATCAACGCAATCAGGGTCGGCATGAAAACCATCCCCCTCGACAACCGTGGAAACGTCATCGTGAACTACCGCGGCCCCCGCCGCACGTTCCACTACATCCCGGCGGTATCCGTGCTGTACGAGGCAGCCGATCTCTCTTTCCTGCGCGAAAAGATCGTCCTTATAGGAACTTCGGCGACGGGGCTATACGAACTTCGGACGACCCCGCTTGAACCGGCGCAGCCCGGAGTCGAAATTCATGCGACGGTTCTGGACAATCTCATTACAGGAGACTCGATCGGTTATCCACAGTGGAGTCTGGGTCTGCAGCTTTTTCTCGTTCTTGTCCCCGGTATACTCCTGACGCTTCTCCTTGTCCGCGCCCGCGCAATATGGGGACTGGCTATAGTGGTGCCTTGCGCCGCAGGCATCTGGCTGCTTGCCTGGTGGCTGCTCGCGTACCAACAGTTATACTTCTCGCCCCTTCTGCCGATAATCACGCTTGGGCTTATCTTCACTACAGTTACATCGCTGCGGTACATGGAAACCGAGCGCGACATGCGGGAGAGGACACGTAAACTCACCCTGACGCAGGACGCCATCATCCAAAGCCTGGCGGCGCTCGCGGAAACGCGCCACCACGAAACAGGCGGACACATCCAGCGCACCCGGCACTACATACGGGCGTTGGCGATACATCTGAAGGACCACCCGAAGTTCCGGCACTTCCTGAATGACTCGGTAATCGAAATGCTTTTCCGCCTCGCTCCATTGCACGACATCGGCAAGGTCGGCGTTCCGGACCATGTCCTCCTGAAGCCAACGCGGTTGTCGGAGGAAGAATACGAGAATATGAAGAAGCACACGGAATACGGATCGGAGACGATCCGCCTTGCCAAGAATTTCCTCGGCGAGGATTCCTTCCTGCAATTGGCCGAGGAAATCGTCCTGAACCATCATGAACGCTGGGACGGCCAGGGCTATCCGCGAGGCTTGAGCGGCGACGAAATCCCAATCCCTGGACGGCTTATGGCGGTAGCGGACAGCTACGACGCCATCATCAGCCCACGGCTATACAAACAGGCGATTTCTCATCAGGAAGCGATTCCTTTGATCCTGAAACTGCGGGGAACCTATTTCGATCCGGACGTAGTCGACGCCTTTCTCTCCGCCAGCGACGAGTTCGCCGAAATTGCAACCCGGTTTGCAAGCAGCGGAGTCGAACCCGAGCCTCCGAAAGGCTTTTGAGATACCCTCAGGACATGTACGCCAGGAACCCCGCGCGGTTACTATATAATGAAAAACTATCATGAATAATCGGACGAGCCACCTTACGAGGCAGACCGCGCTACTCCTTCCCGGCGTCTCCCTGTTCGTAATTGCGGGGATCTTCTTCCTTGATAACCGGCTATCCTTTGCGGTCGAGCATTTCCTCAGGGAAGGTTCTACTTTTGGCCGCAGCACCGCGCGAATTCCGGATTTGCTCCTGCCGTTTACCTTGATCATGTCGGTGTCCTTGCTCGTCGCCCGGCGTGCGCGTATCCGCCGTTTCGGAGAGGACGCCTACTCCGCCTTCTGTCTGCTGGGCGCGGCGGTGCTTCCTGTCTCTTTCCTCCTGAAAACAGCCCTTAAACTGCTGTTCGGAAGGATCGAGACACGCGTGTGGCTGAAAAACCCATTACCCCCCGGCCTCCAGTGGTTTCACCACGAATACGGCCACTCGGGATTTCCTTCCGGCCACATGATGGTTTTAACGGCGCTGGCCGTCGCGTTCTGGCTATACTTCCCCCTGCTTGGCGGAAAGCCTCTTTTCTTCCTCATGTCGCTCATTGGAATCGCGCTGATCATCACCAATTACCACTTCCTGACAGACGTTGTGGCGGGCGCATATTTCGGCCTGGTTGTTACCGCAGCGGCGGCTAACCTCATGGAAAAAAACATTCACTGGCGGATGTCATGATAGGAATTTTGACGCTCATTTTCATACTGGCCGGGGGGACGGTCTCCGCCCTCGACTGGATCGGCGTTTGCACAGAGTCTTGCGCGGAAGCGTCCATGTATCGCATCTTCGGCTTTCCGCTCCCTCCGCTTGGAGTGGCGTACTTTACGATGTGCGCGGTTGCCTGGCTCTTGAGGCGCCGCCACCCGCTTTTCCTTGCGGCTTTGGCCGGCCTGCTGTTTGGCGGTCTCGGGGCGGAGCTTCAATTCACCTGGATCCAGTGGAAAGTCATCGGCCACTGGTGCAATATGTGCGTTATCATCGCGCTCTGCGTCGCCGGCGCTTGCGCCACGTTTCTCCTGGAATATTTTTTAAGCACAAAGACCTTACTTTCCTCATATGAAAGGATACCTCTTATGAACCGCTCTTACGTACATGTGGCGCTTGTGCTCTTCGCGTTATTTTCAGGTTTTGGCACAGCCATAGTGGGCCTCAAAAAACCGGATGCCCTCGCGGCGGCCATAACCCCTGAAACGCTTGCTTTTGGCCTGTCCGACAGCAGCAAGACGGTGTACTTCATAAGCGACTGGTTTTGCCCCGCCTGCCGGGTAGCCGAGACGGAGATCATTAAAAGCGCCCCTGCTGTCATGAAGCAAGCCAGGGTTTTCTTTGTGGACTATCCGGTCCACCGGGAGACGATGAACTATATCCCCTTCAATCTCTCCTTCATGGCGGCTGAAAAAGAGAAATACCTGAAGATCCGGGAAGCCCTTGGCGCCCTCTCCTTAAAAACAAAAGCGCCAACGCCCGAAGAGGTGCAAGAAGCGGTTTCTCCGCTTGGCGTGCGCTATGTTCCGCTGGATTTCTCAGACGTGTTTTCGGGAACCCAAATCCAGATATCAATCGTGCAGCAGTTCAAGCCTTCCGGAACTCCGGAGGTCATCATCGCTGACTCTACGACAGGAAAGACGGTCCGTTTGAGCGGCTCCAGGGAAATCACATCAGAAAGGATCCTGCAGGCGATTTCAGATGTCTCCGCGAAATAGTTTCGAAGGAAACCCCCTCCACGCCAACACCAGGAGGACCACAAATGCCGCGGCAGCCGCGTACTGCCCCGGCGTAAGCCCCAGGTATGTCGCGTCCGACACGCGAAGGAAATCGAGCAGAAACCGCGCCGGGATGTAGAGCAACGGGAAAGCCATGATATAAAACCCCGGCGCGCGTTTTTTACGGTCCAGCAGGAGGAAAACGGGGACAAGAAACAGCGCCGTGAAAAGAAATTCGTACCAGCCCAGGTCGTGGAACCCAAGCCGCGACAACTCCAGTTCAGGCAGAAGTTCCGCCTGCCTGCCCGCTTCCTCGTAAACCAGCCGGATATATTTTCGCGCCGCTTCAGACTTCAGGCTTATGGCAAGCGGAAACGACGTGATCGCGCCCGGATGGTCGTGCGCCAGCGTACACCCAAGTCGGCCAAACAACCATCCGAACGGGAACGTGTAAGCGATGACATCCAGATACCTGATCCGTTCCTGAAAACCGACGCCGCTTCCCTTGAAGCGAAAATAGAGCCAAAACCCAAGCATCCCGCCCGCGATCCCGCCGAAGGAGCTTATGTTCTCCCACATTTTCAGCAGCATGAGCGGGTTTTCCATCGCTTCGCGCGGATAATACGCAAGGACGGAATACAAATGAGCAACGATGAACCCTGTCACGACGACCCAGCCAAACATGTCCTGCATCCGCTCCGGGTCGAGCCCTTTCTTGCGGCACCTGGCAGTCGTCACCCACCAGGCGGCAACCAGCGCAATGGCAACCATCGTTCCGAATCCGTGCAACGAAACCGGGCCAAACAGGTGCAAGCGAGGCTGCGGAAAGTACGGGATCATCCGCTTTACTGAGGCATGTTCTTCTGCAATTCCTCCAACTCCTTCTGCAGATCCCGCTGCATGTCCTGCAGGCTATCCGTTAACTCTTGCAAGCTGGCAGACAGGTCCATCACTATGTAGCCCGCCGGAACCTCGAACAACGCCGGATCCTGCTTGCCAATCTTGATGTTTTTCAAGTCGATCCGTATAACTTCTTTATTGGAATCGGACATCGGAGTTTCTATCCTGACAGGGATGTTCTCTTTCGTCAGCCAGAGCGTTGATACGGCCCCCGTGAAATCCGTCACCTCTATCTTGCGGGTCTTTAAACCATTTACCGTTTCCCGGCCTTTCTCAACATACTTAACACCGATACCCATGCCCCCCCCGTCAAAACCGGAGAGCTTGACTTCAATGTACTTTTTCTCAAAGGGCATCAGCGTCCACATAACTTCCTTGTCACTGCGGATAATAGTCGCGGACACTATACCGCCGCCCATATTGACCTCCGTCCTTTCCTTTCCCGGAGCGTAGTACATCCTGCTCGTCACGCTGATGCCACCCGTTGTCGTCACATAGTCGGCTGAATACTCCACGGTCGGCGCCGCAAAACCAGAAGATAACGCAGCAGGCGACAAACCAGCAGAGAACACAGTGCGCGGAGAAAACGGTGCGACTACCGTACATATAAACATGATCAAAAACAGTTTTACGGCTCGGCTTCCCATGCTTCAAATCTCCCTCAACGTCGATAATAAAAAACTGAAATTCGCGGAAAAAAAATTTCAAATCACCCCTTACTTTAAATGACCGTCAATAGAAATCAACGCCTAATGACGGACTATCGGTTCAACTTGCCCCAGATCCGCATTATAGGCGGGATAAAATTCGTAACTTGCTTACGCGCGGCTTTAGGGCAATTTCTCTTAGAGGTTTACCCGCAATGGCGGCTGTTTTCGCTTGATACATTCTCCGTTCGGGTACGTTCATGTGCCATCTTTACTGCCTGCCGCAATACACCGGATATCGCAGGGGGGCTTCTCCTTCGGGCCCGCCTCGCTCACCATCCATGGCTCGCTCGTCTGCAGGTCTTCCTGGCGAAAGCCTCCATGCTTTTGCTGCGGAAGAC
>Ga0123353_10014131_pt1 | contig 11489 bp, 10 predicted proteins | sample TergutLab28metaG_3_FD_92763 | JGI IMG/M metagenome (GOLD analysis project Ga0123353, IMG submission 92763) | Labiotermes labralis P3 segment gut microbial communities from Petit-Saut dam, French Guiana - Lab288 P3 | ecosystem: Host-associated > Arthropoda: Insects > Digestive system > Gut ... | reverse complement strand
AGCGCAGGCTGAAAAGCCGCTTGCAAGTGATGGGCGCGGGCGGCGGCACGCCGGATAAGCTGTTTCTGGCCACCCAATCGCGCATGATCGGCGCGGGACTGGAAGATCAGCTGGAAGGGTGGCTGTCCCGATCGGACGAACCCGCCATGGTGATCATCGACACGTTCCAAAAGATACGCGGCCTCTCGGGCGGCGGGGTCAACGCGTATCAGAGCGATTACGACGCCGTCGGGCGGCTCAAGGCGATCGCCGACAAGCACCGCGCGGCCATCGTGTGCATTCACCACACCAACAAGATGCAAAGCGTGGACGACCCGTTTGAGAAAGTTTCAGGTTCCACCGGCATCATGGGGAGCGCGGACACCACCATCCTCATCACCCGCGAGCGCGACTCGGAAAACGCGACGGTGAAATTCACCGGGCGGGACGTGTGGGGCAAGGATTTCATCATACGCTTCCGTGACGGGCGTTGGGATGTGGTGGCGGACGACGCGTCGGAGTTTGGCGCAAAATCGGCGTATGAGGGGGAGCCGCTGGTGCAAGTCCTGCGAAGGCTGATGGAGGAGAACCCGGCGGGCGGACGGTGGACGTATGGGGAGCTGGAGGCGATCGGGTATGAGATGCTGGGGCGGGTGGCGTTTGCGACTTCGAGGGAATGTGCCAGCAAAATCAAGCTTTTACGGCCCAATTTGAGGCTGTATGATGAGATTGTGGTGACAACGGGTTTTCCTGTTTGTAAAGATGGCCAAAAATCGAAAGGCATCAAGATTGAACGAATCAGTGAAAAAAAGTGCGATATAAGTCCATATACCAGAGGTATAGTTGATAATGATTCTGGTGATTCTGGTAGACATAGAGCCTTATCTATAGAGTAGTATTTCCGAAGGTACCGGAATCACCGGAATCACTCAACGTATATGCCAGTATAACCACACCGCGCGGTTGCGCATATCCGTCCCATGTAGTATAATTACCCCGCGTGGCAGGAAGAAACTACATGGGCGGGCCGCCTCCGCTGGCGACAGGGGAGGTGATCGTGTGACAGATTATGAGATGATCATGGTCATGTTCGCGATGATCGGATTGCTATTTACAGCGTTTAAGCTGGGTAGAAGAAGATAAGCAGACCGCCGTGTAGACTGGGACTCTACACGGCGGTCTTACTAAGGCAATTTTGCCAGCGGAAAGGCTGACCCTATAGAAGCAACCCACTTCCTGCCACCATTTTATCCTAAATTGCCATCCGTGTCAAGCGCCCGCAAGACAAATCTCGCGGGCGCTCGTTCATGGATCGTTCGTGAATCGGCTCTAATACATGCCGCCCATGCCGCCGCCTCCGGGCGGTGGCGCCATCGGAGCGGGCGGTTCGGGGATGTCTGCCACCAGCGACTCGGTGGTTAAGATCATCGCGGCGATGGACGCGGCGTTTTGAAGCGCCGAACGCGTCACCTTGGTCGGGTCGATGATGCCGCGCTCGATCATGTTGGCGTAGTCGTCCTTGGCGGCGTCGTAGCCGAAGCCGAACTTGTCGGAACTCTTGAGCTTCTCAACGACCACCGAGCCCTCGACGCCGGCGTTCTCGGCAATTTGACGGACCGGCTCCTCAAGCGCGCGCAGCACGATGGCAGCGCCCGTCTTGATGTCGCCCTCGGTCGTGCCGACGATCTTGGCGACCGCCTTCGCGGCGGCGATCAGCGCGGTTCCGCCGCCGGGCACGATGCCCTCTTCAACGGCCGCGCGGGTGGCGTTCAGGGCGTCCTCGATGCGGAGCTTGCGGTCCTTCATCTCGATCTCGGTCGCCGCGCCCACGTTGATGACGGCGACGCCGCCCGCGAGTTTCGCGAGGCGCTCCTGCAGCTTCTCGCGGTCGTAATCGCTGGTGGTATCCTCGATCTGCGAGCGGATGGAGGCGATGCGCGCCTTGATCTCGGAGGCCTCGCCCGCGCCCTCGACGATGACGGTGTTCTCCTTGTCAACCTTGACCTGGCGGGCGTTGCCCAGCATGTCGATGGTGGTGTCCTTGAGCTCAAGGCCCAGCTCCTCGGTGATGACCTGGCCGCCGGTTAGGATGGCGATATCCTGAAGCATCGCCTTGCGGCGGTCGCCGAATCCGGGGGCCTTGACGGCGACGCAGTTGAACGTGCCGCGCAGCTTGTTGAGAACCAACGTGGCGAGCGCCTCGCCCTCGACGTCCTCGGCGATGATGAGGAGCTTCTTGCCCGACTGCACGATCTGCTCGAGCAGCGGGAGGATCTCCTGGATGTTGGAAATTTTCTTGTCGGTGATGAGGATCAGCGGGGCGTCCAGCACCGCTTCCATCTTCTCGCTGTTGGTGACCATGTACGCCGACGCGTAGCCGCGGTCAAACTGCATGCCTTCCACGATATTCAGCTCGGTCTCGAGGGTCTTGCCCTCCTCTACCGTGATGACGCCGTCTTTTCCGACCTTCTCCATCGCGTCGGAAATGAGATCGCCGATCAGCTCTTCGCTGGAGGAGTTGGAGGCGACCTGCGCGATCGCCTGCTTGTTCTCGATGGGCTTGGAGATCGAGAGCAGTTCCTCGACGGCGGCCTTGGTCGCTTGCTCGATGCCGCGCTTGAGCCACATCGGATTCGCGCCGGCGGCCACGTTCTTGAGGCCCTCGCGCACGATCGCCTGCGCGAGTAAAGTGGCGGTGGTGGTGCCGTCGCCGGCCACGTCGTTGGTCTTGGTGGCGACTTCCTTCACCAGCTGCGCGCCCATGTTCTCAAACGCGTCCTCCAGCTCGATCTCCTTGGCGATGGTCACGCCGTCGTTGGCGATGAGGGGAGAGCCGAATTTCTTGTCGAGGACGACGTTTCGGCCCTTGGGGCCCAGGGTAATTTTCAGGGTGTCGGCCAGCGCGTTGATGCCCTTTTCCAGCGCGCGGCGGGCTTCCTCACCGTAAATCAGTTGCTTTGCCATGATTGTTCCCTCCAAAGATGTATTGTTTGATTATTCCACGACCGCCAGGATATCCGACTGGCGCACGATGATGTACTCCACGCCGTCCAGCTTCACTTCGGTGCCGGCGTACTTGGAGTAGATCACCTTCTGGCCCGCCACAACGTGCATGACGACGTCCTTGCCGTCCACGTTGCCGCCCGGTCCTACGGCGAGCACTTCGGCCATCTGCGGCTTCTCCTTGGCCGCGCTGGTCAAAAGAATACCGCCCTTGGAGGTTTCGTCCGCCTCGACATTTTGCAGTACCACGCGATCGCCCAGGGGATTGAGTTTCATGTCCAGTCCTCCCTATTTGTTTTCTTGTGCCTCTTCGTTGTTAGCACTCTTTCGAGTTGAGTGCTAAACACTGGAATAGTTTAGCCAAATCTGCCATATTTATCAAGCATGGGAATGGCAGTCATGCGCCGAATATCGGGATATACGGTCATTGTCGCGCGATTCTTTGCGATTTTCTCATGTTTTCTCTGATTCTCTCTGAATTATTCTATAATTCTGTTCACGGGCAGGAAATGACGGGGATTATACCGAAAATTAATATCCGTCACGAGAGGGAACGGCAAGGGCAGAGCCCTTGCCCTACAAGAACGATCTATGTCGTAGGGCAAGGGCTCTGCCCTTGCCGCCGGGCTTTCATCCAACGAATCGGAGGGCATACCATGGACAAATGGGACGCGCGCTTCATCGAAATGGCGCATTTGGTCGCCACCTGGGCGAGCTGCTATCAGGAAAAGCGCAAGATCGGCGCGGTGATCGTGCGCAACAAGCGGGTGCTGACCACCGGGTACAACGGCGCGCCGAGCGGGGTTCAAACTTGCATCGAGCGCGGCGAATGCCTGCGGCGGGTGATGGGCATTCCCTCCGGCACGCGGCAGGAGGTATGCTACGCCATCCACGCCGAGCAAAACGCGATCATTCAGGCGGCGAAGCTGGGCGTGTCCATCGAGGGCGCGACGCTGTACTGCACGCACCAGCCCTGCGCGGTGTGCGCGAAGATGATCGTGAACGCGGGCATCGCGCGGGTGGTATATGTGGAGGGGTATCCGGATGAATTTGCGGTGCGGATGCTTCGGGAGGGCGGAGTGGAGTTGGAGGCGTATGCGCCCGACGAATCCCATTGATAATCAAATCCATTTATCATTCTTCATTCTTCATTTGCGAGGGCAAGTTAAATGAAAAACGATGAATGATAGATGATGAATGATGAATGATGAAATTACTGTGCGGGGGGACGCGGCGGCGAGGGTAGCAACCCCCGGCCTCACGGCCACCTCCTTTCAAAAGGGGGCGGGGATTGGGTTTACCTGTGCGTCGTAGGGAACGCATTCATGCGTTCCGCTAACAACGATCGACCTCGAATAAACACGTATCGACGTCCGCTTCCTTATGCGGAATGGCCGTAACGGTGTTCATCGTGCCGGAATCGTTTCGCGCGATGGGTGCAGAACGCATGAATGCGTTCCCTACGACCGGGATTGATGTTTCCGCCCCCCTTCCCCAGCCCCCTTTTGAAAGGGGTGGCCGTGAGGCCGGGGGTTTGCCCCCGCCCATATCATTCAATGAGGTGACCGCCCATGCACGCAATCCTAACCCCAGCCCAAATGTACTCGGCCGAGCAGCGCTATTTCGCCGAATCCAGCGCCCCCACCATCGCGCTGATGGAGCGCGCGGCGCGCGAGTTCACCAACGCGCTGGAGGAGCATACGCACGGATTAGCCGGGCGGCGGATCGCCGTCGCCTGCGGAAAGGGCAACAACGGCGGCGACGGGTACATGGCCGCTCAGATGATGGCGATGCGCGGCGGGCTCCCGGTGATCCTCCCGCTGTGCGCAGAGGACGAACTGCGCGGCGATGCGCAAGAGGCGTGCCAGATTGCGCGCGAGGCGGGCGTTCCCTTCGCCGACGTATGGAATCACGATACAATCGAAAGGCCGGATATATGGGTGGACGCGGCCTTCGGCATCGGTTTCTCCGGCGAACTCGATGAACGGCATCAATCGCTCTTCGCGCGCATCGAGCGTGACAGGCGCGCGGGTGCACTGGTCGCGGCGCTCGATTTGCCCTCGGGATTGGATGGATTGACCGGGCAAGCACAGCCCGGCGCAATCCGCGCCGACCTCACGATCACATTTCAAACGCCCAAGGCAGGGCACCTGCTCGGCGACGGGCCGGACGTGTGCGGCCAACTCGCCATTCGGGACATCGGGCTGAACGCGCGGTATTTCCCGCTGGACGCCGTCATGCGCGTGGAACCGTCCGATCTACTACCCATCTTCCAGCCGCGCAAGTACAACACGCACAAGGGGGATTACGGGCATCTGTTGATCATAGCGGGGTCTCGGGGCATGGCGGGGGCGGCGGTGCTCACCGCGAGCGCGGCGCTTCGCATGGGGGCGGGGCTGGTCACGGTGGCGTGCCCGGAATCCATTGTGCCGATCATACAGGTCGCCGTTCCGTGCGCGATGTGCCTGCCTCTCTCAGAGCGAGACGGCGCGTTGAGCGCGGATGCCACCCCGGTGATCCGGAATGTATTGCACGGCAAAGACGCAATCGCCATCGGGCCGGGACTATCGCGGATGGCAAGCCCCGCTGTCCTACACGCCGCGCTCGAGGGCGAACTGCCCGCGGTAATCGACGCCGACGCGCTGAACATCCTGTCGGAAAATGAGGCGCTTCACGCGATGCTTAACGAGAAGCGCGTCATCACCCCCCACCCCGGCGAGGCGGCGAGGCTGCTCGGAAGGAAAATCGAAAGCCCGCTGGAGGACGCGCGCGCACTCCGCGAGATGGGGCCAATCGCGCTTTACAAGGGCGCGGCGACGGTGATCTGCGGGGAGCGCACCTACATCAGCGCGTCCGGCAGCCCCGGCATGGCGACGGGGGGCAGCGGGGACGTGCTGACCGGCATGATCGGGGCGCTGTTGGCGCGAGGGGTGCCCGCCGAGCGCGCGGCGTGGAGCGCGAGTGAGCTGCACGGGTTGGCGGGAGAGCAGGCGGCGCGAGCGCTGACCGAGACTTGCATGTGCGCGCAGGATATCATCGCGTATCTTCCGGCGGGGATTCGGAAGGTATTAGAGCGGTGAACGGCCACACATCCCACCGTAGGGAACGTATTCATGCGTTCCGTGCCTGTGGCACAAACCGCAGCATTTGCATGTCACGCAATAAGCGGGGTAAATGCGAGGTCTGCCCCTACGGAGTTTCACACCCGATCGCGTATCGGCGGATACTTGTGGAAATAGCGGAACGCATGAATGCGTTCCCTACGGAATAAAGGTAAATCACTACGCGCATGATTTTCGTAGGGGCAGACCTCGTGTCTGCCCTTCGTATCTTCCGCACCCCAAAACACCCCCGCTCATACCCTGAAAGCGGAGGTGTTTTTGATGATGCAACGAGAGGCGCAGGCGGTCCTCCAGGGCTCCCCGCACTGTCCGCGCGTGTGCGGGCTGGTGCGCTTTACCGATAAGGACTGCGGCTGCGTGGTGCAAGTTAAGGTGAACAATCTGCCGTCGGACGGCGGGCGCCCGCCCCGGTTTCACGGCTTCCATATTCACGAATGCGGCGATTGCACCCCTTCGCGCGGGTGCGATTCCTTCCCCCGCGCCGGGCTTCCCTTTAACCCCACTTGCCAGCCTCCCGGCCGGCGCGCGGGCGACATGCCGCCGCTGCTCAGCAGCTGCGGGGAGGCGATGGCGACGTTCTACACCGGCGCGTTCTGCGTTCAAGATATTCTCAATCGCAGCGTCGCCGTCCACATGGATTCGAACAGCTCATGCAACAACCCGTCCGGCAGCGCCGGTCAGATGATCGCGTGCGGGGTGATCTGTCCGCTCAATTCGTGCGAATGCGCCCCGCCTACGCGCCCTCGGTGCGAGCCGTTGTGCCCTCCAAAACCGTTGTGGCCTCGGCGGGGCTGGTGACCGGGATTATCCACTTGCCGCTGCGCATCCGATTGACGCAGAGGATCGATTTAATCAGATCCTCGCTCAGGAGCATAATCGCGTAGACGAGTACCAGGTTCATATTCAGCACGAACGCGCAGAAAAATGTGACCGGCAGCGCCAGCCCGAAGAGGAATATGGTATCGTAAATCAGGCCGGTGCGGGTGTCCCCGCCCGCACGGAAGATGCCCACCACGCAGATGTAGGGAATATGACGCAGGCCGAACTCGAGGCCTATGACCAACATGATGAGGTACGCCATGGCGCGCGTCTCCTCCGTCAAGCCGATGAGGGAGAGGAGCGGGGTGCGAAACGCGATGAGCAGCCCGCCCAGCGCCACCGAGAGCGCGGGGATCAGGAAGGCGAAGCGCTTCGCGTCGGCCATCGCCTGGCGGGGCTGATCGGCGCCCACGCTCTTGCCCACCATCACCGTGCAGGCGTGGCACAGGCCCACCAGGAATACAAACGCGAAATCGGTAACCGAAAAACTCGCCGCCATCGCCGCGTAGAAATAGGGGTCCCTGTTGGTGAAGATCATCCGCACGATGAGCGTGCCAACCGCCCAGATCGACTCGTTGAGCAGCACCGGCAGGGTGGTCTTCACATAGTGCCGCACAAACTCCTTCGACCAGTTTAGCAGCGCCCGGACCGGCGCGATGAGTATGTTGCGCTTCTTGAGTGAGATCAGCAGCAGCACGACCGGCGAGAGCCACGCCGCCATCACCGTGCCGATCGCCGAACCCACCACGCCCATCCCGAGCCCGAAGATGAAAAACGCGGTGAACGCCACATTGCCCACCACCGAGATGACGCCCACATACATCGGCAGCCGCACCTTTTCGGTAGACCGGAGGACGGTAGAGAAAATCTGCTGGATCGCGATGGCGATATACGAGAAGCTGGCGATTCGAAGGTACGCCGCGCCCTCGGCGATAATCTCCTCGTTATCGGTCAGCATGCCCATGACCTCACGCGCAAACAGGCAGCCGACCAGCGTAAAGAGTGATGAGGAGATGACCGAGGCAGCCATCGCGAACCCGTAGGTGCGCCGGATGCCGCCTAAGTCCTTCGCGCCCCAATACTGCGAGATGAACACCGCCGCGCCGGAGGACAATCCGAAGAGGACGAGGTACATCAAAAACGAGAGCATGTTCGCCATGCTCACCGCCGATAGCGGCACGTCCGTCTGGCCGATCAGGCTGATCATGATGGTATCGACGAACGCGAACGAAGTGGTGAACATGTTTTGAAGCGCGATCGGCAACGCCAGCCTCAGCGCGCCCTTCCAGAACGGCCGGTCGCCGACGAGATTTGTCAGTTGCATGTCGATCTTATCCTCCGGCGGGTTCTTCGGCAAACTGATCGTATCGGAGGTTGACCTCCTGCGCCCCGCCCGAGCCGGGCACAAACATGCGCACGTGATCCTCCGAGAGCCACTCCACATCGATGACCGGGCTGTCGGTTACAAGGTCATAGCCCTCGATCCGCTCGGCCATAAAATCGTTGTACATCGGCCACACCATATAACGGTAGGGGGCCGCCTCGTCGTCGGTCAGCGTGCGGACGACCGCGACTTGGCTGGTGCGCTCGGGGGAGGGGAATTTCCCGATGACGACCTCAAGTTCGGTGGCGAGGGCGTGGCTCATCGTCCCGGCGGTGTAGAGCACCACAAAGGCGACGAAGCCGATCAGCACCGTCGCGACCGTTCGCGAGCGCCCCTGCTTCATGCGGTGAAACGCGGCCAGCGCCCCCATCGTGAGCAGCAGCCCCACGAAGAGCCCCGCCAGCGCGAAGTACACCCACGAGTACAAAAAAGGCAGGCGCATGAGCGCCACCAGCGCGAGCACGGTGAGGACGGTCAAAAAGATCAGGATGCGCATGGGGATTTTGCTGTAGTTTCTAGGCCCCGCGGGCAGCTGGTAGTTGATTCTGGGCCCTCGCAAGTTCATGAAAATAACTCCTTTCCTGAAACAGACGCAATAAATAATGAAATAAAAGCCGAACGAAACGCGGATTCTGCGAACCCCTCCGAATCATGCGGATCGATGGCCTATGCAAATCCGCGAAAATCCGTAAGCATTCGTCAAATCCGCGTTTGAGTGAGATATTACCGAGAGTTCTCCCCCGGGAGGTGTCGGAGGGCCGCAGCCCTCTGACTGGAATCGTGCCGGTGACCTGTGCGGCGGCGCGGGCGGTAAATCGGAGGCTCCCACAGGCCGGAGGTTTACTCACCCGACCCGGCATCGCCCGGAAATTCCGCAGAATTTCAGATGCCGTCCCCCGTACCCCGACCATGAAAATGTGTCCGACCATTTTCATGGTAAGGCGAAGCCGTCACACGACGCCCTTTTTCAGGATCACATTCGCATACAGCGCCGACTCCCCGGTCGCCACGATCGCGTACGCGCCCCGCGCGCGGTCGTAGAAGGCGAAGCGCTCGACTTCCTCGATCTGCGCGTCCCCCGCGTGGTCCTTGACGATCGAGCGGTACTCCTCCCAGATGATCGGGATCACCGGATCGCCCGGCGTCACCTTCATCAGCGCCACCGGCGCGGGGACGTAGGTGTCCAGCGGGAAGAGCCGCAAAATCGCCTCCAGCACGACCGGCACCCCGTGCCCGTCCAGGCGCACCAGCCGCTTGGCGCTACTGGCGGCGGGGAAGTTGCCGTCCCCGATGACGATTTCATCGCCGTGACCCATTTCCATGAGGATCTTGAGCAGTTCCGGAGATAAGACAGAGGAGATTCCCTTGAGCACCGCGTTTCGCCTCCCATCGATGGTTTATTGGATAAACTCGCCCAGGTCGTCCAGCACGAAGCTGTATGCCTCGCCGAGTTTTACGAACTCGCCGCGGTCGCCGTTCACGATCAATATGCCCAGCGAATAGCGGCCCTCGTTGTATCCGGGCACGTTCACATCCAGGTGCGCGGTGAAGTACGCGTCCGCCGGGAACTCGCCCTCGCCGTCTGCGGGAAGATCGACCGCGGGCGGCCACACCGCCGGGAAGGTCTCGTACACGTAGAGGATCAGGCCGTCCGGATCGATGGTCACCAGATAAATCGTATCCCCATCGGCGGCGTAACCCCGGGTCAACGCGAACGCCCTGAGGTGAACGGCGGACATAATGTCATCTGACACCAAGTCAAAATCGCTCACCGCGTAGCGAATCGCCTCCCCCGCTTCCGGCACGTGAATTTCCTCGACGGGGTTGGAGAAGCGCTCCTCATCGTCGGAAGGGCCATCTTCCTCCTCCCCGCCCTCGGGGGTAGTCGTCGGCGCGGGCGTCTCTTCGGGCGCTGCTTCAGGCGTCGCTTCCGGCGTCGCCTCGGGGGTCGATTCGGGCATTTCAATCGGGGTGCTCGTGGGCGTCGTCCTGCCGGAATTGTCATCCTGCATGAGGAACAAATATCCGGTGGCTACGATGATAAAGAGGAACAAAAGGCCAATCACAAACCGCAAAAGCGCGCGCCCCTTGCCCTTTCTGGTGATGGGTCTATGTTCGTCTCGATTTGCCATGAAACCGCCCCTTCCGACTTGTAATGTATCTTCCGCCACATTTACATGCGATTTCCCGTAGGGGCGGATGGCAATCCGCCCGTATTATTCACCGTGTAGTAGCGGGACGATTGCCATCGTCCCCTACGCGCGGATGTCGCTATACGCCACTATATGCCGAGAATCCGCCGTCCACCGGCAAGACGACTCCTGTAATAAACCCCGCCGCCTCGTCGCTCAGTAAGAACAAGAGCGCCCCCAGCAGCTCATCCGCCTCCCCAAACCGCCCCATCGGCGTGGCGGCAAGGATCTTCCCGGTGCGCGCGGTGGGCTTGCCGTCTTCGCTGTATAAAAGCGCCCGGTTTTGACTGGTGACGAAGAAGCCCGGCGCGAGCGCGTTGACCCGAATGCCGGATTTGGCCAGGTAGGTGGCCAGCCACTGCGTGAAATTGCTCACCGCCGCCTTCGCGCCCGAATAGGCCGGAATCTTGGTCAGCGGGCGGAACGAGTTCATCGACGATACGTTGATGATATTGCCGCCCGTCTCCACCATATCTTTCGCGAATACCTGCGTCGTGGTGAGCGCCGCGATGACGTTTAAGTCAAACACAAACCGCACGCCCGCGGGATCGAGGTCAAAGAAGGTCTTGATCCCCTCCACCGACTTGTCGTACTGCTCGTCGTCAGTGGTGCCGCGCGGGTTGTTGCCGCCCGCGCCGTTGATGAGGATGGTGCAGGGGCCGAATGCCGCGACCACTTGCTCGCGCGCGGCTTTGAGGCTGTCGGTCTCCAGGCAGTTGGCCGCAACCGCGATCGCCTGCCCGCCCGATTTGGTAATTTCATCGGCGACCGTCTGCGCCGCCTGCGCGTTGATGTCCAGTACCGCCACCTTCGCGCCGCAGAGGGCCAGCGCCTGCGCAAAGGCGGAGCAGAGCACCCCGCCGCCCCCGGTCACGACCGCGACTTTTCCCGATAAATCCACCGATAGCGGGATACGCATATCCGTCATCCTCTCAAATTGAAGTTGGGTGTCCGCACTACAATGGAACAACGAACGCTTCACACTTCGTT
>Ga0123353_10014128_pt1 | contig 11489 bp, 9 predicted proteins | sample TergutLab28metaG_3_FD_92763 | JGI IMG/M metagenome (GOLD analysis project Ga0123353, IMG submission 92763) | Labiotermes labralis P3 segment gut microbial communities from Petit-Saut dam, French Guiana - Lab288 P3 | ecosystem: Host-associated > Arthropoda: Insects > Digestive system > Gut ... | reverse complement strand
TGAATTGACGCCTATAACCTAACCTTATTACCTTATTAAAAACGACAAAAAGATGCAAATAGAATACAACAACATCTATATGCTCAAGAGTATGAAACATTTCTAAAATTCTATCAACAAACCTTTACACCCAAATTATACAAATATCAAACAGGGATGCAGTAAGTTAAATTATTTTTCATTTGAAATCCGAAAACGGCAAGATCGCCCTGCATAAAGTCAATGTTTTCATATCTTTTAAACCCAATTTTTTCATACATTTTCCATGCCGTTTGCATTGCTTTGGTAGTGTGAATTAAAGTTCGCTGTATCCCTCTTTCTTCAATTCTTTTTATACATTCCATTGTGAGTTTATAACCAATCCCTTGCCCTCTTGAATTGGAATTTACTGCGAGAAGTCTAAAACCTGCTGCATTTTTTTCCTGAGTTGCAGTACCCCCTGAACCGTAATATTTCATATCATAAATAAGTACAATGGCTCCAAGTATGATATTGTCGGTATTTAAAGCAACAACAATTTCCACATCAGGTTTTTTTGTCAGTTCTCCAACATTCTGTAAAAGTTTATAATATTCAGGCTGTTCCGATTGTTTTGGGAAGCCATCAAGTTGAGAATACACATTTACCATTAGGTTTCCAATTACATCGAACTCTTCGTGGTTTGCTGTTTTTATTATTATTTTTTCTTGGTTCATTAATTTTAAAATTTGTCGGTGCAAAAATAGCAATTAAGATATTCATCGCAAAACGGCAGACTAATGAATTCAGAAGTTAAGAGGACCAAGAAATGAGATTTTTAAATCTTAAAACGTAAATCTAAAATCGTAAATCTAAAACCATTAACCATTAATCATTAATCATTAATCATTCCTTACTCCTGCCGCCTCAGGGAGCTTCGGTGCAAGAGCAAGAGAAATTCTTGCAGAAACTGTTGGTAGTTTTCATCTTGTAGAGCATTTTCTTCGTACACGGAAACTACTTTCTTCCACTGGTCGGGCTGCAAGGGAGGGAGGGCATGCTTGGTTTTTATAGCCGCAATTGTATCTACCACTTCCATGCGCTTGCTCAATAGTTTGCTCATTTGAATGTCAATGCTTTTAATCAAATTTCTCTGTATGAATAACGCACTGTCGGCAAGGTTGCCGGAGGTGGAAAAGGTTAGTGATTTTAACAACTGTTCAAACTGTGCGGGTAAAAGTTGCTGTTTGCCGTCCGACAAAGCACTTTCCGGCGCGTGATGCACCTCCACCATCAGTCCGTTGAACCCATAGTTAAGAGCGGTTTGCGCCACATCCTGCTGCAAAGAAACATTTCCCGCGATGTGCGCAATGTCGCACAATAAGAGGAAGTTGGGCAGTTTCATTTTCAAAGCCACCGGAATCTCCCAGCAAGGGGCATTGCGATACACATTTTCATTTTCAATAGAAAAACCTCGATGCACCGCTATCACATTCTTTATGCCTGCATTTTGGAAACGGTGTATGGCGCCTAACCACAGGTTAATGTCAGGACTTATGGGGTTTTTTACAAAAACGGTGAGAGAAGAACCTTGTACTGCATCTGCAATCTCCTGCACTAAGAATGGATTCACCGTAGTTCTTGCTCCTATCCAAACAGCCTCAATGTTGTTTTTTAGACACAAGGCAACATGCCCTGCTGAAGCAACTTCTACGCAAATTTTAAACCCAAACTGCTTTTTTATTTCCTGTAACCATGGAAAGGCAGCATTTCCAACACCTTGAAAGTCATCAGGATTTGTTCTTGCTTTCCATATACCGCATCTAAAAAAAGCATACTCGAGAAAACGAGAATCTATCTGCAAATCGGAAATCTCTTTTGCAGTTGCAAAAAGTTGCGCTCTCGATTCTGCGGCACATGGACCGGCAACAAGGATTTTAGGAGTATTCAAAATATTAAATATTCAATTTTTAAAAAACGCTATATGATTGTTTTTATTTTTGTTTGCAGATTTTCATAGATTTACACAATTTTTTTTCAATATTAAGTTATAAAACAGATAGAAAAATTTTTGTGTTAATTTGCACCCAAAAAATAGTATGAAAAAATTATCTCTTTTATTATCCCTTATTGCATCCGTTTTTCTCTTTGTAAGTTGTAGTAAATCTGTAGTTTTTGATAAGAAAGTTACCTTCCGGCACAACAATTGGGCGTTTGAGAATAAAGCTATCACTTTTGAGGCTCCTTTAAAAGGCTCTGAAAAGCCATTCGCCGTTGTTCTTGAACTTGAACTTGTGGGTACTCCAAATGTGGATTTGTTTTACGCCACTTTCACCGCAATTACCCCGCAAGGAGGGAAAGCTGTTAAATCTATCATTTTTAACTTTATTAATCCTAAAGAACCTTATATACAAGGGTCCTCGCCTAATGAAAAGATTTATCAATTGACTGTTTACCCAAAAAGATATTTCTCTGAAACCGGTACTTATTCCTTTGAAGTAAATCAATTTTCCAACAAAGCCGATAACCACGGTATTAACTCGCTACGTATGTATATCAAGAAGGTAAAAGAGTAGGGATTAATGATTAATGGTTAATGATTAATGTAGAGACGTGGCATGCCGCGTCTCTAATTGTTTTAAATTTTGGCACAGTTGTTGCAAGTAATGGAGCGTTTTCATTAATAATATTAACAATTAAACATATCATTTACTATGGGAAAAATCATTGGAATTGACTTAGGTACCACTAACTCGTGTGTGGCAGTAATGGAAGGCAGCGAACCCGTTGTGATTCCGAACAGCGAAGGCAGAAGAACAACGCCTTCTATCGTGGCTTTTGTAGGTGACGAGCGCAAAGTGGGGGACCCCGCTAAACGACAGGCTATTACAAACCCAACTAAAACTATTTACTCTATTAAGAGATTTATGGGCGAAACTTGCGAGCAAGTGAAAGAGGAAGTAAGCAGAGTACCTTATAAAGTAGAGTGCGTGAACAATTTGCCCAAAGTGCAAATTGACGACAGAAAATTTACTCCACAAGAGATATCTGCAGTTGTGCTGCAAAAAATGAAAAAAACAGCCGAAGAGTATTTGGGGCAAGAGATTACCGAAGCAGTGATCACCGTGCCGGCATATTTTAGCGACTCTCAGCGTCAGGCTACCAAAGAAGCCGGAGAGATTGCCGGATTAACCGTGAAACGTATTATCAACGAGCCTACTGCAGCAGCGTTGGCTTACGGATTAGACAAGAAGAAATCTGATTCTAAAGTAGCTGTCTTCGACCTTGGCGGCGGCACATTCGACATCTCTATCCTTGAACTTGGCGACGGCGTGTTTGAGGTAAAATCAACCAACGGAGATACACACCTCGGCGGCGATGACTTCGACCAACAGATAATCAACTGGTTGGCAGAAGAGTTTAAGAAAGAGTATAATGTGGATCTGCGAAAAGACCCTATGGCACTGCAACGCTTGAAAGAAGCTGCCGAAAAGGCAAAGATAGAGCTGTCGAGTTCTAACCAAACGGAGATCAATCTCCCCTACATCATGCCTATTGACGGTATTCCGCAACACTTGGTGCGCACTATCTCACGCGCCCAGTTCGAACAACTTTGCGACACACTTATTCGTCGAACGATTGAGCCGTGCAGAAAAGCCCTGTCGGATGCAGGCATGAAACCTTCCGAAATTGACGAGGTTATCCTCGTGGGTGGCTCTACCCGTATCCCTGCTATTCAAAAAGTGGTGGAAGATTTCTTCGGAAAAGCTCCTTCCAAGGGGGTTAATCCTGATGAAGTAGTAGCTGTTGGCGCAGCTATTCAAGGCGGTGTGCTGAGTGGCGAAGTGAAAGACATCTTATTGCTCGATGTAACTCCGTTATCGCTCGGCTTGGAAACGCTGGGCAGCGTAATGACACGCTTAATTGAAGCCAACACTACTATCCCGACTAAGAAAACCGAGACCTTTACAACTGCTGTGGACAACCAAACCTCAGTGGAAGTTCATATCCTTCAAGGAGAAAGACCGATGGCAAGCCAAAACAAGAGCATCGGGCGTTTCCATTTAGACGGAATCCCTGCTGCGCCTCGCGGAATCCCACAAATTGAAGTTACTTTCGATATTGACTCAAACGGTATTTTGAACGTAACCGCAAAAGATAAAGCAAGTGGTAAAGAGCAAAAAATTAGAATTGAGGCTTCTTCCGGTCTTTCCGATGAAGAGATCAAGCGCATGAAAGCGGAAGCAGAAGCCAACGCCGAAGCTGACAAAAAAGCCAAAGAAGAGATTGATAAACTGAACCACGCCGATTCGTTGGTTTTCCAAACAGAAAAACAACTCAAGGAGTTTGGCGACAAAGTTCCTGCCGAAGACAAGGCTAAAATAGAAGAAGCGGCAGCAAAGCTAAAACAGGCACATGGCGACAAAAACATATCAGCAATTGATTCCGCCACAGCCGAGTTGAACGCAGCATGGAACGAAGCTTCTCAAAAGATGTATGCGCAGTCGGGCGGTCAACAACAACCCGGAGCCGATCCTTTTGCCGGAGCAGGCGGAGACCCTTTTGCCGGAGCAAGTGCCGGAAACACCGGAAATGCCGGCGCACAGCAAAATACCAATAACGAAGGTGTTACAGATGTGGATTTTGAGGAAGTGAAGTAAAATAATTGACAATTGATAATTAGCGGTAATACAATAGGTTATCGCTTTTTTTTTATTTTTTTGTACGTGCCGCCTTCCTCTCACACAATCGCTCACGCAACCAACCGGAACGGTTGCTCCGTAAACAAGACCCACCCTACACCGCCCTTCTGTTGTTTTTTTTGCTTCACGTTTTTTGCCCACCCTGTCGCAACACATTGTCTTTTGCTCTCGCGCCGCCGTCATTTCGAGCAAAGCGAGAAACCTTAAACAACATTCCATCCACTGCAAACAAACCGACTCAAAAACACAGCATCGCCAACCGCACGCAGGCGATAGATATTGAAAATTGTTTTATAATGTTTGAGTGTAAATTGATTGATTTTTCAATCCGTTTTATGATTTTCTTGGCTTCTACTGCTACAATTTTCTTATTTGCAATCAAGTACGGCTGTACGAGCAAATTTATTTCTTCTTTCAAATCGGAGCAATTGTCCAAGACATAATTAAATCCTTTAAAAACTTGTTTTGCGTGTTTTTCGCCCCACAATTCCAAAGCGTATTTCAATAATTCGTATGGTTTTTCAGAAGCTTCAGCACTTATTTTGGCATAATTTGCTACCGTATCCATAGCATAATCGCGGACGATCGTACTTTTATCTTTCTCTACCAATGTTTGAAGTACAGGCAAAATAGAAGAAACAATATCGGGAATCTTTTCTGCAATAAGCGATAAAGTATGAACTGCTTCCCAACGTGTTTTACTTTCTTTGCTATACAATAAGGGTAGAATGTTCTCCACATACGGAACAATAAATTCGGGTTTCACTTCCGAAACGAATGTAAAAACCTCTATACAATCAGATTGCAATTTTTTATCCTTATCCTCCAATCCGATAGCGATTTCCGAGAGGAACTTCTGATTGGCTATACATTGTTCTGCGACAAGCTTGTTTGAAATCTCTGTTTTATCCCCTTTTTGAGATGATAGTTGATTTAATATTTCCATACTTATATTTTCCTCTACTTTTTGCTACTATTTATTCATTGTTACTTCGATAAATTACAACAAATATTGTACTATATTTACCAAGCCCGCCGATAGCAGCTTTTTAAATGCCTAAAAACAAAGAGGCACCAAATTTGATGCCTCTTTTATTATTATGTTTGTATTCAAAAAAAAATTAATGTGTGCAAGTTTCTTCTTTATCTTTTTTGCAGCCTTCTTTATCTTTTTTGCAGCATTTATCTTCTTTTTCTTTGCAGCATTTTGCTTTGATGCAGGCAAGTGTTTGGTCAAGGAGTGCTTTCTTTTCATCTAAAGCCAAGTCATCAAATGCTTCCCATTTAGTTTTAAATTCTGCACATTTGGCAGCTTTTTCAGGGCATACTTCTTTCACTTCTTCACCTTCTTCCTTAGCTTCTTTACATTTAGCTTCACATTTAGTTTTGCACTCGTCAAGGAATGCTTTCATTTCGCCAACTATAGCTAATTGTTGTTCTTCATCAAGATCTGCATAGAGGTCCCAATTTTCAAACATAGCTTCTTGTTCCGGAGTTAAAGCACAGCAAGTTTCTTTTGCCGGTTCGGTTGCTTTTTCAGTTCTTGGTCCACAAGAAACAAAAATAAGGCAAGCAACAGCCAATAAAATCATGAGTTTTTTCATAATAATTTTTTTTTAATGAATAAATAAATGAATATTAAATTTTTAATAATGTACAAAATTTTTTAATTTGCGCGGCAAAGATATAAATAAAATGTTCTAAAAAAATAAATTAAGTTTTTTTAACTTTTGCGTTTCATTTTCTTTGCTATATTACTTATAATGTGTTTAATAAATTAAATATCTTAATAGTTTCTCCACACTGTTTAACGTCGTGCACTCGTAAAATAGAGACTCCCGCTTGAAGTAAAATCGTATTTAATGTAACCGTTCCGGTTAAAGATTCCTCAGAAGTTACTCTTAAAACGTCTCTAATCATAGATTTTCTTGAGATACCAGCAAGTATTGGAAAATTCAAAATAGAGAATGTTTCTAATTGATTAATCAAGTAATAATTTTGCTCTACTGTTTTTCCGAAACCAAATCCGGGGTCAATGATAATGTCTTTAACTCCCTTTGAAACAAGTTTTTCAATATTATTACCAAAGAAAGAAAGCATATTTGGTATTAATTCTTTAGTAGAAAGAGGGTTTGACCGATTGTTGTGGGTTAATATATAAGGTATTTGGTGTTTGCCTGCCACATGAAACATTTCAATATCTGCGCCTCCCGAAATATCATTAATCATGGCAGATCCTTCATTTATCGCCATATCTGCCACATTCGCCCGAAAAGTATCCACAGAAATACAAGCATCAGGAAAATGGGTAAGTATTACATTCAAATACTTTTTTATAGTTTCAAACTCAACATTTTCACTTACTTCCGGTGCATTCGGTCGAGTAGAAACGGCACCCAAATCAATAATCGCTACCCCTTCTTCTAACATTTGCTCCACACGTTTCAAAACCTCCACTTCAGAAACATATTTTCCCCCATCAAAAAAGGAATCCTCTGTAATATTGAGGATTCCCATTATTATCGGGGTATTTAAAGAGATAAGGATGTTTTTTAAACGTAAGGTCTTCAATGATTAATGGTTAATGGTTAGTGGTTAATATTCTTTTAATTCTTAATTCTTAGTGTTACTTGTCACTTTTATACATAATATTCTGCCCACAATCATTCACAATCATCCTATACCAATTATCAGGGTATCTTGGTTGTTCAGGAAAAACTACTTGTGGATTTTCATTTCCGTTAGTGATAAACTTTCCGTTTTCTTCTTTTTTAATATTCCCATCGTGATATTTAACTAATAGATATTCGAATAGTTTATTCCACTCATTTACAACCTCTCTGGCACGTTGGCTCGAAAAATCGGTCAGTATTTCACTTGCTCTGGGAGGTTCTATTTTATATATATCAACAATAAAGGATTCCATATTTTTGATATCGGCAATACTTTGATTTTCCCATCTATCCTGTTTTTCCATAATATGTTTAATCATAGAATTGTAGCGAGAATATGCAAAGTTGCTTACTTTAGTAAATGTCCAAAAAGCGGAAGTAGGTGAATATTCAACCATAGAGCCGTTTCCTACTCTAAAAGGTTCAGGGATGTAAGTAATAGAACAGAACATTGGCACATAGCATGAGCTAGCGGCATCATCCACACTAAACCACAAGATACCTCCAAAGCCATCAGGGAGATGGCTACGGGCTTGTCCAACAAAAGAGAAACCGGTTTGTTGCGTGGCAGTAGCACGTTCGTGAAGATATTTTTTCCCGTCAAGTTCCCATGTCATAGGGCGCCATCTATAAGGACACTCAAAAGGACCTGCTCCCAAATCTTTGGTCATATCCATTGAGGTTTCTTCGTAATGGTCGCGCATTAACATCATCACCTTTCTCACATCTACTTTTTCAACCGGTTTAATCCACAGTGGAAAACGATTGGTGAGATCATCTCCGCGAGCATAGCTCTCATATTGAGCCATCTCTTCTTTGTTAAGGCGGTAGAAACCTGCCCACACACGTGCTTCACAATATCTGGCAGCTCCGAAATCTAAAGGTGCATAAGTGTCACAAAAACTGAATTTAGCATCTGGTGCATCTTTAGGATACAAGCCTTTCAGTTTGGCAAACGAAATCACATCATGCGAATAGATAGTCTCAACTTCGGGATTGTACAATTTATCGAATTGCTTATTGGTAATAGAAGTCTTACCATTTGCTAAAGGAAAAGTAGTAATACGCGCTTGATTGGCATGCCCACTCACATATCCATCGGGAATAAGCCGTGCAACCCACACTGCACCTTTCGTCCAACCCATTAGATGTTTCCCTTTAGCATCAACCATTCCTTCGCCTTTGCCTATCATTTCAAAAATCCATGCTTCGTTTTTGTCAATAATAGAGAATGACTCTCCTGAACTGGCATAGCCATGGTTGTCTAACAAATCACTGATACATTTGATGGCCTCGCGGGCACTTTTTACACGTTGCAAAGTGATGTAAATTAAAGAACCGTAGTCCATAATCCCATTCGGAGTTTCCAACTCTTTAAGTCCGCCGTAGGTAGTTTCTGCAATACATACTTGAAACTCATTCATATTGCCTACTACGTTATAGGTTTGGAGAACTTGTGGAATTTGTCCTGTCTTTTTACCTGAGTCCCACTCGATAATATCCATCATCGTGCCGGCAGGGTAAGTAGCAGCAGGCCAGTGATACAGCTCGCCATACAAAGTATGGGAATCTGCAGAATAGGAAACCATAACAGAGCCATCTTTGCTGGCGCCCTTGGTAACAATAAAATTTGTGCATGCAAAAGTTTGCATAAAAATTGCGGATACAAAAAGTAACACCGCAGTGAGAATTAATTTTTTCATAAGGTAATGGTATTTATTAATAAATATGTTTCAAAAGGGGGCGAAATTAGAAAAAAAAAAATATTTTCGCGAAATACATAAAAAAAATATTTTAAGTATGAGAATTGGTGCTATCGTTTTATGCAACTTCCTTGCGGCACTTTTTTCGATTTTGTCTCTTTTCTTGTTAGAGCCATTCATCAATTTACTTTTTGCAGGGAATTTGAACGATTTAACTCCATTAAATTCATTCTTTGTCTCATTATTATCTGGAATCATTGATATTCAAATACTAACAACATCAATGATAGCAATGGTAGGGCTCGTAATATGTTTTTTTATTTTTAAAAATTTGTTCACGATTTTATCATCGTGGTTAATGGCAACGATAAAAAGTAGATTTATTCAAAAAATTAGAAATGAAATTTACGAAAAGATAACGATTTTGCCGCTTTCCTATTTTTCTCAAAAGAAAAGGGGCGATGTAGTTTCAAGAGCAGTAAACGATGTACAAGAGCTTGAAAATACACTGTTGCGCTCTATGCAGCAATTTCTTGCCGACCCTATTACTGTTTTAATCTTTCTTGTTGCCCTTTTTTTAATTGACTATAAACTAACCTTTCTTACCCTGTTTTTGCTTCCTGTTGCAGGATTCTTTATTTCTTTGGCATCAAGAAAATTAAAGAAAAAATCAATTATTTCTAAGGAAGGAATGGGCAGGCTGTTTTCCCATCTTGAAGAATCTCTTTCTGGCTTAAAAATAGTAAAAGGATTTAATGCTCAGCAACATGCAGAATATGTTTGGGATAATGAAAACAAAAAATATTCAAGGTTATACAAACAGATTTTGTGGAATGTAGATTTAGCATCTCCTCTTAGCGAATTTTTGGGCGTAACTGTAGTAATGATTATTCTGGTTTTTGGGGGCTGGCAAGTGGTAAGCGGAAACAGCAATTTGTCGGCACCGCTCTTTATTGTATATATCGCACTCATTACCCAAATAATCAATCCTGCAAAAAATTTAGCTGCCGCTTTTGCTAATTACCGAAGAGGGAAGGCGGTGTTGGCAAGAGTAAAGGAAATTTTACAAGCAGATGAGAAAATTATCCAAACAGAAAATGCTATTGCTATTCACAATTTCAAAGATAAAATAGAATATAGAGACGTTTCTTTCTCTTACAATACTGAAACAAAAGTTATTGAAAACATGTCGTTTACTATTAAAAAAGGGGAAACATGCGCTATTATAGGAGCATCCGGTTTGGGAAAAAGCACACTGATTGATTTACTCCCAAGATTTTACGACATTACCTCCGGTGAAATTTTGATTGATGGTATTAATATTAAAGAATATGTGATTGATGATTTACGAAGTTTATTTTCCTTGGTAACTCAAGATATTGTTCTATTTAATGATACTATATATAATAATATAGCCTACGGGCTGAAAGGCATACCCTTTGAAAAAGTAGAAGCAGCGGCGAAAGCAGCGCACGCCTTAGAGTTTATTGAAGAACTTCCTCAAAAATTTGATACTGTTTTAAGCGACAGAGGATTATCACTTTCAGGAGGGCAGCGGCAGCGGATCAGCATTGCCCGCGCTTTTTTGCGAAACGCCCCTATTCTCATTTTAGACGAAGCCACCAGCGCATTAGATATTGAATCGGAAAGAAAAGTGCATGAGGCAATTAATGAACTTATGAAAGAAAAAACGGTTATCATAATATCGCACAGGCTGCAAGCAATAAGCAAACCTGAATTGGTTGTTAAAATATAACATTTCATAAATTATGAAAAAATTATTCCTTTTAGATGCCCTTGCACTCATTTACAGAGCCTACTACGCCATGATCCGCTCGCCACGTGTAACAAGCAAAGGATTAAATACCTCCGCTATCTTTGGCTTTACCAATACACTGTATGAACTGATTCGCAACGAAAATCCTACCCACATAGCAGTCTCTTTCGATACCGGAGCCCCTACCCTGAGACACGCCGAGTTTGAAGCATACAAAGCACACAGAGAATCTACTCCCGAAGATATTATTACTGCTATTCCACATATCTACCGACTCTTAAAAACACTTAATATCCCCATTCTGATAAAAGATGGCTATGAAGCCGACGACATTATAGGAACCGTAGCAAAAAATGCTGAAACAAATGGATTTCAGGTTTTTATGATGACATCAGACAAAGACTATGGACAGTTGGTTTCAGAGAATATTTTTATGTATAAACCCGGTAAATTCGGACAGAAAGCAGAAATTGCCGGCGTGAAAGAGATTTGCGATAAATATGGCATCGAACAACCCGAAGAACTGATTGACATTTTAGGACTGTGGGGAGATTCTTCCGATAATATACCGGGAGTACCCAATATTGGTGAAGTGAAAGCCAAAAAATTAATCCAACAGTTTCATTCTATAGAAAATATCTACAAAAATCTTGAGCATGTTGATAATGATAAACTG
>Ga0123353_10014127_pt1 | contig 11490 bp, 6 predicted proteins | sample TergutLab28metaG_3_FD_92763 | JGI IMG/M metagenome (GOLD analysis project Ga0123353, IMG submission 92763) | Labiotermes labralis P3 segment gut microbial communities from Petit-Saut dam, French Guiana - Lab288 P3 | ecosystem: Host-associated > Arthropoda: Insects > Digestive system > Gut ... | reverse complement strand
CCATTTATGGGTGTTATGCTCTTGAAAACATGCAGAAGTCATAAAACCGTGATGCAGTAAGTTAAGAACTTGTAGAATGATGGGTAGGGGAACAAAAGACACAGACAACATGATAATGCGTATAATTAATGAATATAAATGTGAAAACATTCAAGATGGCATATGAGAGATGATGCCATCATTCCTGGCTGCAAGTAGTCACTGAACCAAACAACAAATACACAGCAAGAGGGACAGAGAAGACGGTACAAAGAGTGCTGACTTCATTGCTTTGCCTTCCTCTGCATGGTCTTCACCTGCTTGCATTGTGCCATGACAGCTACCTCCACCTCATGCTTAAATTTTTGGCACCACTCCATCAACATGTCAACCTCAAAGGTAATACCAAGTCTTCCACCAATCAGGGCCAATCTTTAGAACTCTGGGAATCAGTATACTATAAATTTCATCTATTGTTCCATGGACATGAGATATATTCATGCTGTCCAAGACAATAATTACTCTTACAGTCACATTCTCAATGCATCTGTGATCAATAACAATGAAACCAATGCCAATTTGGGGAAAGAAAGCATAGGGCATACATCCCATACATACTGTAAACAACACAACGTAATGCTAGACTACTTGAACAAACTACATCAGCACCATCCATAAACTTTTGAACAAAATGATGAACTGTCTGAGATTACTGATGGACACACAGTCCATGGTACAAAAATGCAGTGTCTTTAGATCCCTCAACCCACAGCAAGATATGCACCAGTCAAAGTGGTCATCACATTCCCCAATAGACTCTGAATACATAAGGGACACCAGTCTGAAGAACAAATGAGTAATGGCTAAAAAGTACACCAAAATTCTGACAACCTTAGTTGTAGCCAGCATCCAGACTTATCCACAAATTATCGAAATAATAAAAAAAATCTGCACAACTTCCACTGTGAACACGGATGTAACTGATCAAAAGTGTTTCACCCCCTTTCCTCCAGTCTTACTTCTTAACCAAATGCACAGCACTGTGCTTTTCAATTTCCACACTTGCTCTAACCACAAGACCTACACTGTATATCAATGTACCTCTTCCTCCTGTTTCACATAAACCTGAACACCCTGAGTGCAAAGCATTGCAGAATGTTATTTCCAAGAAGTGCACAGTAATATTTTGTTCTGTCAAGTGTTCTCGAGTACCAATCTATAGTTTTGTCACATATCCTTTTGAAATTTGCAATTAACCTCTTGCAAGCAAATGAGTAAAATGAACATGGAGTCCTCTACTAAATTGTCTCTGCTGAAAGAAATTTCTACCTATGCAGTTCAGTTTTATTATCAACCTGTCCTAAAACACATTAAACCTGGAGTGATTATATACATGAATCACCACTTCTAACATTCCTTCAACCTTAATAAGTCTCCTATACAGTGTTGAATCTATACTCAAAGCTACAAAGGATAAGAATATCAAAAAGACAGACCAGACATTATTTAGTATACCTTGTATACAACATCCATCCCTCTTCACATCTCCCACTGTAAGAATGCAGTAACAATCACTATCATTTCAGTGCTGTTAAATATCCCCTGCAAGAGACAGAATGTAATAAGCTGTATAAACTCTTCTGGATATGTCTTGCACTGGATCTGGGAACATCCAAAAGTGTGACAGTCACCAGTGAATGCCAGTGGTTCTGGGTCCAACAACAAACAGAATAGGGCTGGTCTTCAGTCCACCATCCCATACTAACTTGGCACAGTGAGGGGCAGGGTTTGGGAAATACGAGCCCAACCACAACACCAACATTTATGCTATAATCATGGATGATGATGATAATAACAATAATACTACCAAATGTCAGAGGCAGCATTTGATTTACATGTTTAATGAAACCCACTCAAATATGCACTTAAAAGCCAGTCATCACAGACATGCTTTGAAACATGTGTAGTACTAGCAGGAAGATTAAGAAGTTACTGACCAGTGGTTATAATCTCAAGGTAATTTTTTAAAATACAAAAGAAAACTGGGAGATACCATGGGTACCGCTCTGTACTAGACAGAAATTATATAATATAAAAATAAAAAAAAAAGCACTAAGTACAATTTGATATTTAAAATCAATAACCAATTATGAAACCTGTTTAAATGCAATTCACAAGTTGCGTAGGGAAGTTATAAAACTCCGTTCCATCAAACAATAATGTTTCAAATGGCCCATCCTTGTGCTGTGTATAAGGAATGTCTTCCTTGAACACACAATAATATTCTAGCATAACTGCCAATACATGTTCAGTGGTCTTGCAACACTGCATGCACGATACGTGCGTGTGGATGGAAACTTGAGCAGTCTGAACGTACTATACTGCAAGGAATGAGAAGTGTAAAAAGCCTTCAAGTATTTTACATGAAGAAACTGAGCAGAGCGAGCTAAGACCAGTGTAGTGAAGGTCAAACAAATACTGCATACATCCTCAAGCTTCACCGCAATTCCATGCTGAGAGCAGCTTATCATGCTTGGGATCATATGGACATGTGTGCTCATAAAATTAAATTAAGTAATATTTCTATTACTAATAATTTTAATATAAGAGCATGGGCTGAAATTATTCTAAATTATTTATTGTACCTTCACTTTCAACTATGGCATTTTAACAGCAATATCATTTTTCACCATGTCAGTTATTTTTGCTACTTAGGAGGTAATTTGATTTTAATCCTGGAATGAATTGAAATTACATTAGTTTAATGAGCTGCTACACAAGATCTGCAAAACAGCTATGGAGGACATCCTGTAGATGATCCCTAAAATCTCTCCCTCTACAGCACTGATACATAAGCCTAGGGAAGAGTAATGGCAACAGTAATGTTAGCGTGAGATGTGTTGTCAGCAAACGTGAATGAAGTGCTACGCTTAGTTCTCCACACTCTGCCCTTTACTGGTGCCAAGTGTGGATTTTGCCACTGGGAGCAAATGAGACAGAGGGGGACGGAGGACTGAGCAACTGCTCTATTCTGCAAGGCAAACTCTGACAGAACCACCTTCCAGTCATTCATCATTCAGTAGAGAATCATCTAATTCAAACTGGTCCTGCTCTATTGGCTTCTTCAGCCACGTGCCCAGTTCAGCCTTGTGGAATGCAAGTACCAGCTGCTCCTTTGCCATCTGCAATCCACAATAATACATACAATTAGCAAGGGGCCTCATATATTTAAAAAAAATTATACTCAATTAAATATGACACCATTTGTGAGGAAATAAACTGAAAAGAAAATGGTTAAGTAGTACATAATGCAGGACAGTGCCATAATTCATGCATTAAATTTCTTCATGACAGCCCTACAAGCCCTGAATTATGTAAGCTCAACCTTGTATAACACATTTTCATAAACTACATATAAAAAATGTAAGATGAGTAAATATTACATTATGCTCAGACTTTATCATTTACACACATCTGAACTGTAAGACTACCTGTTAAGTTCTAGCATATGTAAAGCATACAATTTTTTGTCAGAAAGGATTACACTTTTTGAATTGGAGGAAAATCTTCCAAAAACAGGAATTTCACATTACACTTTTGTGAACCATATGTAAAATAATCACTTTTAACTATCAGTCATGTTATTCATTTCATTAAGTCCATCTGCTTAGTAAAACTCAGACTGCTAATTTAATGGCAGGTTTTAGTCTTCACATTGTCCATATTGCTTTTCAAAAAGTGCTATTGCAATAATAGATGATAACGTTGTGGAATGATCCTTCAACAGCCTGACTCATCTGTAGTAATTTCTGTATTAGCAGAACTTTTGGATGAAGCTATGTATTTCGTTACATAGCAATACACTTCATACACACTAAAATAATACTTATAATATCATGGCATCACACTTGCACACTCTACAACCCCTAATTCTCATTATGGTTTGAATCTGGAAAACAGGAGAAGAGAGTAACACCATGACAGTGATAGTGAGTGTATGTTCCTCCTGCATATTTTTTCCTCTTCAATTTGATCAGAAAAGAAGCAGAATGAAGAAACCAGAAGGCTTTACCTTATAATCTTGAACTGCTTCTTTTGCATCTGAGTACTGACGTGGACATGATCCAAAAGCCAATCCTGTTCTTGAACTGATCCTTCCTACAAGGTTGAGGAAGCGTCTGAACAGACCTTGTTTTGAAAGTCGAGATGCGACACCTTGGTCATCCTTTCCTGTCACGGAGTTAATTATCTCAGGGCCCTCTTGTCCTAGAAGTAAACATTTGTCTTTAAAAATTAACCACAAAACTAAGGAGGTTATTCACAAAACTCTCTGACATATGCAATATAAGAAATCTGCACCTGCCAATCTCATAATTAAATTAGCAAAGGAAGGTGTCCAAAACTTGCCAAGAATTTATTAAATCAGAACTCTTAATACATATCAAGCATGCTGTATAAGTATAGTTCCACAGTCTACAAACTTCGAGTTAATTGAGCAGTGCATTCCTTGGTAGAATTTTTAGTAGGAGGTAAACACGCAGGACATAGTGCAAGTGTCAGTCACATGCTATTCAGGGAATAATATGATGTGCAATGTCAACAACACCAGGAACCTGATCCTGCCAAGCAAACTGTAGAGTGATTCAGCGTTTTTGAGGCCAAAACATGTTTCCCGCACTGAAGTTCACTGCCAATTGAAAGAGGTAAATGCTGATGACACAAGGACTTTGCAGCATGGCAGAATATAGTACAGAGCTTTTGAAAATGGTTATATGAACACGAAAATGATGATGATTATGATGATGACTGCACCAGCTGGTCCAGCAAATCAAGGATGGATGTAAATGCAGGAGTGGAGCAATTGATTTTGAGAGCTAAAGCAACACTTGTGAAGCTGTAAATACCACAGTAGTGAGGAAGAACTGGCCATTCATGAATGGATGCAAATGCAAAAACCCATTTTGTACCATGATGAAATGCTGACACTCATGCCAGGATTACAGAAATGCAACACTATGCTCAGGGATTGCAGTGAAAAACAAAGATACATCAGTGGATTAAATGAGCTACATATATGATACAACAATTTTTAATTTCATTCTTATGATGTGGTGAACCAGACTTAATGAAGAGCCTTGATATATGCAAATAAAACAAAAGTGTTACATGTGAAGTTTTATGAAGTTCATCATATGATTGTTCACATAACGTAAAACTATAACAATCGAACGTGCCTCTTAAGATCACTTAAAATTAATTAAAAAGAACAAAACTTGTGTGTTCATACTTATGTAACAGATGTGCCAAGTCTAGTTTCAACAGAGACAAAAATATCCATGTACGAGTCAACTACAGTCTCGATGCTGTGGCTCTTAAAATGAACAAAGCTAAATCCAAATTAAAATAGTGTAACAACTTTAGTGATCCACCATCGTGAATTTGTAGTACAAATCAGTTAGGATGGGCAATGTTCATAGTGGTGGACATAAATAATGAAACTAACAGATGGTTTTTGCAACAGACCTACAAACTTTTAAGAATTAATATGAGCAGTTTTTTCTAGCTAACATGTAATTGACACCTCCAAATAAAAACTTGGGGTGATGATACAGTACGTTGTAATTTCTGATATCTCAGACCCCTATGTGAGCAAATGCATTAATACCACAATACAATCCATTCATATGCAGAAATGGTCAAGACAAGCATTGTTTCCCTGTACATGTAGATGGCAAGTTCTTCACAAATTCTCAAAAAGATGGCTTGTTTCTTGTGGAAATAAAAACATTAAGACTGACAACACAAGACCATTAACAATATCAACGCAGCAGACTGGACTTCAGGAAAAGACCTATACCACATTTGACTGTTGCAACTTCCTTAAACACAAGAATACACTAGGTTGAAGAGATCCAACAGTATGCAGATTTTATTTACTGCTAAATTAGCAGTAAATAAGTATTTGCATACTGCTGCATCTTGTTGGATTTCTTCAACCTAGAATTACAATGCACAGAACTATAAATACAAAAAATATATATATATATAACAATACACCTTACGATCACAGTAAAACAAAGTATCTGTTTAAATGGATCTCCCTACCTGTGGTCCAGTTGACACTGTAATTAGGTGCCTTGCCAGGCTGACGTACTTCTGGTGAAGTAATAAGACTCATAAGTGGCTTGTTTAGTCGATAAGGTGGCGGAAGCCCTTGGATTGTGGTTTCAATTCTTCCACACACAGCCCTGAAACAAACCACTTGAAAATTCTCCCTGCACAAAGGTCCGAATGTAGCAGTGAAGTCAAGAATATGCATTACCTCTATAAGTATTTTCCACCACACAAACAAACTTGCATTCTGTTCTTGGAATAACTGAAATGTTGTTTGACAAAAAATGACTCACAAAAATGTGTACATCTTAATGCCTGAGGGAAGTGAACTGACACAAGTGACTTGTCACTGGTGTTGAACACTGTCACTCTGTATTGAATCATCGATATGGAATCTACAACAATACAACAACCCCCCACAAAGCACAATTTTGCCTAGTCTAGTTCCAGAGATTTTGAATTGCACAATTTTAGTAATTTCTTTACATATTAAATCTTAAACAAGATAAGTTATTTTTGGAAATTCAGGTGCCAGATCATGCAATAAAACCTAGAATTTACTGTGCCTAATGTGACATGTGATAGTGTCAGCTTATTGGTACAACTGTACTCACAGAGACAGAACAGACTCAATTTTATGTGTGCCACACCCGCTCACAATATGGACACGCTTTGATACACATCAGGTAGCTTGATCAGTTTAGTGAAATTAATAATATTCCTTACAAGCATGAATTGACAAGTAAATTACATGAAATATGGGTGCTTCATCTTCAAACTTTCACAATCATAAGCAGTACTTGCCTTTGTACTAGTGATAAAAAATATGACATCAAACCAACATTAATATAATATTTTCAATAACAGTCATGTTGTTATTTTATTTTCCACCACTACCACCACAAAAACAAAATTTGTACATTTTTTAACCCTCTATTACTACATACCACTTCATGATCACATATGGAGAAGGTCTTAGTGTAGTTTTCCCTCACAAGTTTGCAAATCTGCAAAGCTGCTGTGACTATATGATACTGGTACAATATCAACACTAAAATTCACAAAAATCAGTCAACAGGTTCAAAATTGAATCAGCACGATATACATGAGCATGCATGCATTACACACACACACACGCCACCGTAACTTCTTAAGAAACGAAAGTAGGATAAAAATGGATCTAACTGCAGTATATTATAATTTAGTACAAAAAATAAACTCAGTGACAAACATTCATAACCAACACAGTACTATTTTTATGTATGTACCGTGCAGCTTGTATATAGTTTTCATATCAACCAACAATGCACAATATATACTTTTGTTACTTTGTATTAAAAGACTAACTCCACGTAATAACATCAGTCATTTTTGAAGGCTGACATTCACTAAGCTGCTCAAGAAATTCTACAGCCTTTTTAAACCCTGAAGGTTCTATACCATGTTTCCATGCACATACCACTGGATGCCAACCTGTGATACTCTGGATTAAAATGGTCAACATCTGTGTGCACAAACACAGTACACAACTGTGGTTCTTGTAGAGTACATACGGAGTGGTGTAGCAAGTGGCTCACCTGTACATGTGGCTAGGATGGAATAAACTTCCTAGCACAATACTCTCCAGGTAAATTGGCTCAACAAAGTGTGACAGTAATGCTCCTTGTATTCCCACGACATTCCACCGGGCAATCTTGTCTGAACATGACATTGTTAGCAATCTTTGGCCCTAAGAGAAATAAGTAAACATAATCAAAGAACTGAATTATTAATATTATGTTACAAAAGCATAACTTCCCTGACAGAAAAAACAAAACATTCAACACAGTTACAATGTACAGCATGACTACTACAATGTTAGTAAAGTCAAAACCACTGCAGCCATGCTGTATCTAATACATTATCAGAACACCTAACTAAAAACTTTGTAAAAAATAAATTATTTGTACATTTCAAAAGTAAAAAGATAAAGCTACTAGGGTCAAAATACCGGAACCAAGGCAGTAAAGGATGGTCTTGGAGCATTAAATTACAACCATAAATTTGTGAACCCAACTATACTCCTGCTTTCAACTATCATATTAAAAGAATACAAACACAAAATGTATTCAATTTACTGTGTTCTGCACCTCACATCAGGCACAGCACTGTGAAAGCTGTGTATATAGGTATACCAAGTATAATGTACACATACCTTCCCCACATACATACTTCTCTTCAGAACTGAATAAAAACAGGATTAATTACATGATGTATAAACACTTCAACAAATTTTATTTCTAAAAAAATTCATATTACATTTAACCAGATGAAGAGTATTTTATTCAGTACCACACATTAGTTATATAAGAAGACACAAAGAAAATTATCTAAAACAAAACCACAGGAATAAACAGAAATGCAAGAAACCGTATCGATCAGGCTAAGCACGAACACTGTAATACATAAAGAATTTTAACAATCTGAAGAGTGAAATGAACCGACTTAACGTGTGATGATTTTGCTTGTACTGCAGGAAAGCATTAATGAAGTATGAATACAAAAATGCATACATATGTCGATGTTTTCAATCACACACAACACACTCCTTTTTTATAATTTATTTGGTAATTAGTTTCAACCTCGAGTATACTTCATCATGACGTCATTATACAAGAACATGGATGCATACAGAAACTAAGTACCATAAGGTAGGAGGTCTTCCCCCCCCCCCCCACTTCACATTAAAAATGTACTTACAGTGCATACAGGTACAATCAATTACAGTAGGCGCAAGGACATTTAAAAAAAAACTGTGTAACTGTTGATAAAAATACTAGGTACAAGAAATTTATATAAAAGTAAAATATGTATTTTCTTCATACATGCACCAGATCTACCAACAAATCCCATAAACTGTGTAAACTGGAAGTTAAACATGCACCAGATCTACCGACATGTCCCATAAACCGTGTAAACTGGAAGTTAAACATGCACCAGATCTACCAACATGTCTCATAAACTGTGTAAACAACTGGAAGTTAAACATGCACCAGATCTACTGACATGTCCCATACACTGTCTAAGCTCACTATGTTCCATGTTACACAGAATCTCACTTCAGTACTTTTGGACCATTACTCATATATAAAATTTGAATATTTTATTTTAATCTATTTCTGCAAAATAATTCTACCATAATATGAAATTACACTTCTATTTATAATTGGCAGTACTGCAGTATATATCGAGTGATCCAGTAGCATCCAACACCGCAAAGTACTTTTATTTTCAAATACATCTTTCAAGAAATACCACAGTTCACATACAATGAAAACACATATTTTACTTTTATATAAATTTTCTGTACTGAGCATTTTTATAAACAGTCACACAATTTTTTTTTAAATGTCCTTGGGCCTACATAATTTACTACCTTTACACACAGCACATACATTTTTAATTAAAAAAAGGGGGTGGGGGAGACCTCTTACCTTATGGTAATTAGTTTCTGTATGCATTCATGTTCTTGTATAATGGCCTGATGATGACCTATAATCAAAGTAAAAAATAGATGCCAGACAATAAATGATCAAAAAAGAAATGTGTTGTGTGCACTTGAAAACGTCAACATACATTTGGGTGTTCCAGCAATGGGGTATGCTTCATATAAAGAAAAATTCATATAACTCTAGTCCAAAATTGCTGTTAGGTGCTTGGAAATATGGGTATATTTCAAGCTTATGATACTGCAGCAGTTGGCCACATGGAATGCCCATGCAGTAATGCAAGAAATGTAATGCACAGCTAAGGTTAACCTATACTAGTCTCTCCAGGCCTGACCCAACCAGTCTAACCTGTCCTAACCAACCCACATCTCATTATATATAATCTCCCTGACCAGTCTGTTCAGTGTTCTCCAATCCCACCTGCCTCGCCCCAACACAATTTGACAAAAGCACTCCTCTTGTAACAAAGTCCACTGTCTCTCTTCAGTTGAGTGTATGTCATGTATTATCACTGCTTACCTGCAGAACTCCATCCCAGGTTTGAATACCATCACTAGACTTCACGGGGATAGTTCCCTCACCCGATTCTATTTTTGTCCGTAACTGTCCTCGTGCCTTTCTGTTTGGATGCTTATCAATGGAGTCATCTTGTGTTACTGCCTCATGAGGAGAAAAGATCCTACAAACAAATGAATAAATATTAATGGAAGAGTTTCACCAAAGTACAGCATGTAACATGGGCATCTGAACTGTAAGCCTCAAACAAATGTAGTTTGTGTGTCTGAAGACACACAAACTTGGTAAGACAGTCAATTCAAATCACTGCCTAATTCAAAGAAAGAATAATTCCCCATATTTGAAAACACAATATTTATACTTTTTAATGTACTCAATGTATAAACAGAAAAAACATTCAATCCCTGCAAGTAATAACATTTGAACAATTATAAATTATTATCTATTACAGACTGTAATTTTTATATTCAGTACAACACACATTAAAAGTAAATACTCTATGCAACCCCACAACTCCCCAAAATCCTGTAAAATAGTTTACCACCATGAAAAAGAATGACATAAAAGGGGCTACTATAAGCCAAGACAGCCTGAAGGATGGGGTAAAACAGGCTATGTGCTCACAAAGAAATCCTTCACACCATCATGAATGATAAAGCTGTTTCCAGAACCTATATGATGCAGAAACCAATATTTGTCTTCTATAAGCCAGCCACGTTACTTCTCCGAATTAGTTTTTCAGGTTTCAAATTGTTCACACTACTCTCTGATATTGTGTCAATATCTTAATTACAAACACAGGCCTGTCTTCCTCCCACAAAACAGTGATGATCTTTCGACTCTTGTTTCAGATGCTTGGGACAAAGTAGCTTATGCTCAACATTATGTTGGATCCCTAAGCGAGTACAAGTCAAAACAAATGTGATCCACAGTTGAAGCTCTGGGATTTTGGATGTCATACAAAAGCTGCAAGGCCTTAAAAAAAGCCACTGCAATGGCTAACATACTAATTCATATTTAATATTAGTGCCACACTTCACAAAACAAAATGCTTCTAATGCACGCATGTTGTACATATAAAGCTGTTTGTCTACAGTCACATTTGAACACAGACCCTTTAAATCAGACTGCTAACACAAGTCTTGGAAAAACAACAGAAATATCTGCAGCACTCATACTTCCAGCCTCGCCAATAAAGTACAAATGATTTTTTAAACATACAGTTAAACAACATAAGTGATCGGTTCAAATCAGTATTTTATGAGTACAACATGCATGGGGGGGGGGGGGGGGGAAAATTTTTCTTTAAAAAAAAATTAAAACCAAATATTTTGTTCTTTTACCAAACACACCCCCCCCCACGTCCCTCCCCCAAACCACCAAAATGGGTTTT
>Ga0123353_10014126_pt1 | contig 11490 bp, 5 predicted proteins | sample TergutLab28metaG_3_FD_92763 | JGI IMG/M metagenome (GOLD analysis project Ga0123353, IMG submission 92763) | Labiotermes labralis P3 segment gut microbial communities from Petit-Saut dam, French Guiana - Lab288 P3 | ecosystem: Host-associated > Arthropoda: Insects > Digestive system > Gut ... | reverse complement strand
GCCGGGGCGTGCTGCTGACCACTCACCCCCTTCTAGTGCCGCGGTCATGGAAGAGTAGAGCTATACCTCTACCCACCCTCTGGGCCACACCGGGCCTGTAACGGGATCACTTTACCTTTTACAAATCCTCACTTGTTGTTCCCTTGACAGCCATCAAATAAACCAAGTGTTCATTGGTAAAAAAAAAAATACATGTTCTGATCCGCAAACAACGTCATAATATTTTATGAAGGCGGATAAAATATTTATTCGTCTAATTTCCTATCTTTTTGTTTCTCGTTTCTGAAATTAGATCGAAGGCCGCATTGCAAGGGCAGAAGGACCGCATTTTGCTGATAGCTACTCTAGAGATTAGTAACTCTTGGAGATGTGCTTCCAGTCTACCCTGTACTTTGCGGTGTGGTGATTAGTTATGCACAGAGAGAGTTTTACCTGTGCCTCTTATAGTCCTACTCATCCTGATGGGCCATATTATCTATCGTAGAACAAACTCAGTGTCTTGTTGCTGACCGGTAATCGGAAGGGTCATAATTCCGCATATTGGCTTGGAGACATGCAGTCTGAATCTTTGTCATGATGTTCGTCAGTCCTTCTAGACTGGGATTGTGGGAGTTATAACGGATACTGAGTCCGAATCTACGCTTGTAACGCTGGAATAGCGTTTGGGTTACAGAAATGTACACTGTTTTTAAAACAAAAGGAAAGTATTATTTTTGTCCGCCTGTAACATTAGACTGTAATGGACGTGGTGGCCCGTCACCAACGTATGTTGCCGGACCCATTGATAATTTTGCAGTGTCTGGTGTGCTACACCTCTATGCCTAAACGTAAAGAAAGAAGTGAAAATAAAGTTCGACGCGGATTTACCACCGTATGATGGTGGTTTGCTTTACACACCGACCGCCTGATGCTCGGGTAGCGAGACGACCGCACGTATTGTATGCGACATTGCGTATGAAAAGAGCATAAATTTGTATCTGTTAGACTCGAGTTGTTATGTGATGGCACACGGTGACGCACGGAAGGGGAGTGAAGGGGAAACTGGCGAATGGAGTGGGTATCCCATACCCTTCACACTGCTTCGGAACATGGTGTATCCAGCATTACTACCGCTGATGCGCACACCTCGGCTGCCAGTAGTCGACTGAATTGACGCCCCCGCTGATTTAAATAGACTCGTCCGTTTCGCCGAAAGACGAAATCTGGTTTCTGCGCGTGTGCCATCACATTTCAACTGGCCCCTACTAAGCTATTCGCGTGCCTCGTGCCTATGTATGCAGACTGCTACTTGATGCCTGCGGAACTGTACATCTTATAGAACTGTAGGTCTGTTGCGACACGTTTCAGAGTACCCCCGGGACCCAACCCCAGGACATTCATGAATGGAGCGCAACGAGTCGTGTGCCGCATCATGATGCTGCATTGCTGGTTGTGACCCCCGCATTGATCGTGTAGTTCAGGACTCAGCTTTGTGGCCCTAGAAGCTGGACAAATGAACGGGGAAGAGAACCATAGAGCTTAGTCGCTGAATTACCAGTGTTCCGGTCAGGCCCTTGTGAATGGCGAAGAATACGTTGAAAATAACGTATGTTATGCGAGGTGATGATCAGATCGAGGAGGATGATATGGGCGGAGAATGTGGCACGGATGGGAGAGACGAGAAATGCACACATACTGTGGGTGGGAAACCGTCAAAGAAAAAGACGCTTGGAGTAATGAGGCATAGGTGACATGATAATATTGAAATGGGTCTGAAAGAAATTGGATGGAGGATGTAGACTGGATTCAGCTGGCTCAGGAGGAACGTACGCAATCCGCGCCCATTTGGTGCTAAGAACGTATGCAGATTCTAAGTTTTAATTTGCTGGTTCATGTATAGACATAGTAAAACATTTCTGAAAGGAGGTAATGTCCCGAAGCACTCCATTTCCACACACACAGAAAATTAAATATGAAATTGTGAAGCCTCGAGGGACACCGGTAACTCACCATTTGGCCATCGTGGTACGGCGCAGCTGAAATCACTTTCGGTAGCTTGTAATGTACAGAACTTTAAAATTATGATCCTGCGAAGATGCTATCAAAGCGAGCCGGGTCTAGCCTAGTTGAATGCTTACGCCGGCCTTGCGCAGCATCATATAATGAAAACCCTGTAGTTGTGTAACGAAGCCGTGCGTCCCGAGGAAGTGAACATTATCGGTGTTGTCTCGTGCGTGGGCTGGTAACAGCGTATTGACACGCGGGAATCCTGGTGTTTGAGAACAGTGTGTCGGGGAACACAGTTGGCTGTAAGAGAGCTGACTGCAGCAAAATGGCGAGTTGAGAGGGGGGTGTGATTTTGCCCTTCTCATTGGCATTTATTGCGGTCCCGGATTTGTCAGTAGTGGAGTTTAATTGACGTAATATAGGCGTAAGGTTTTTTTTGTAGTTTTTTTTTTCGCCAACCGTAGGCCAGAACCATTTCGGAAACTACAACAGATAAACGTCGTAGATAATGCATTTTCCACTGCGAATTTTAATGCATGTATGAAGTTTAACTAGAGGTTTGTGTAGTGTATGGGATCATGTACATGTCGGTTTCAAAACGTTGTTCTACGTTGTCCGACACCTAGACTCCACTACTTCCTATTTTCCCACTGGCCTTCATTTAGGTTTCTTTCGTTCATGGCCTTCCTTTTACCTCCCATCCAGTTTTTCTTTGGTCTTCCTCGTGCTCTCTTTTGTTTCGGCATCCAATTCAAATGTATGGGATCGTACAAGACCGAAATGAACCGTATTGGAACTTCGAAGACAGTATAGGTGCTAGAAGTATAGGAGATCGTAATCAGCTTCTGTTGTAAGTCAGGCGAGGGAGAAACACCTTCACGATGGAACTGGCTGAAGATTGTGTTAAGTGGCGGAATTTCGTATTAGCGTTGCTAAGCTGCAAGTTTCTGCTTCCAAATAATTGCACTCATTGTAGAACCTGGGTATGAATTGCTTTGATTTCTGAGATGAAACAGTGGATATGGACGATGTCTGCACTGAGCGTTGTATGGAGAGGTTGTTACCTTTCTTGTTGCCGTGATAACGGGCAGTGGGGTCGCTGAACTGGCGCGGCACGTACCGGAGACAAAGTAGAATAATTTTCTTTGTTGCGCTGCAGCTGTCTGAAGACCGTGGTAACTGTCGCCGTTGGATGGAGGAACTGAGTAAAACCAACCTGGGTTCTCTTGGTAATTCGGCTGACAGTCTAGAGCTGTGTTCCCCAACCTTTTATCGATGGAGGAACCCTTAGAATAATTTTTTCATATCCGGATGAACTCCTACCTTTGAAAAGGTTGATGGCGGAGAGCGCAGTTCAGTTATTGCAAAACTGTTATAAAAAAACTTGTTTGTGAAGACATGTATGTGTGTGTGTGTGTGTGTATATATATATACACACATACATACAGGTAAAGTGATCCCGTTACAGGCCCGGTGTGATTCAGAGGGTGGGTAGAGGTATAGCTCTACTCTTCCATGACCGCGGCACTAGAAGGGGGTGAATGGTCAGCAGCACGCCCCGGCCGCACTTAACCCCCGGGAAAGACCCGGTACCCATTTTGCAGGAGGCTGGGTGGGCCCCAGGGCCGGTCTGGACGGGCGGAAAATTTCGTCCCCCCGGGATTCGATCCCGGACCGTCCAACCCGTAGTCAGGCGCTATACAGACTGAGCTACCTGGCCTACACACACACACACACACACACACACACACATATGTCAACTTACATTGCAAAAAAATGGAGCATATTTGGAGGAATATTTGGAATCTTCGCGGTATTTAAGAATTTGTCTTTATTTATATATTTCACAGTGTCTGGTGGAACCCCGAACGATGTTCGTGGAACCATGGTTGAGAAACACTGGTGTAGTGACACAACTCGACACGGATTGTTGGCTGTGGTTCATATCGCGGTAGAGGCGTTGCAGGGTTTTTTTCTTCAACTGTTTCTTCGATGGCTCTGGGAAACTCCCACTTTTCTTTGCAGCTGTAACCGGGAGCGCGAGTGGTGGGACTTTCCCCTTGTAAGAAAGCAGACGGAGTGTCAAGCTTCACTAGTGTCATAGATTGCGATCTTCTGGGTTACGAAGGCCTCTTTCATGCGCTGAAAAAAGGGAGGTAGCATGTCCTTCCGAAACGTCTGTAAATTTCTACCAGACAGCACAACAGCACACTCCAGAATACCACATTCTAAATTTTCATCGCCATGAAAATGAGAATTTCTTACAGCTAATTACTGTACGGACTTGAGCATGAAATTTCACTTCCAGTCTGCGTACACTTCTTGGTGGATTGGTGCTTAGGAACAGGGTTCATGTGCGCTGACATTTTATATGCTTTGTCTGTTGCGGAAGCTGGTGTGCAGTATTAGGTAGGGTGGACGAGCGGCCACTGGACATGAGCGTCGAACAGAGAACACCAGTGCTGATTCTTGCCCCTAACCCAACCTGGTGTTGTTAGTGTTGTAACATCACTGGGCTGGACAAGCCATAGATTGGAAGGTAGGAAGTGGGTTGAAGCGTTGCTTGGAAGTTTTGGAAAGTGGCTACTAGGAAGGCCAAGGAGGAGATTGGGGGAACATAATTGTATCCAGCTAAGCAAATGGCAAAAGAAGCAGGTAAATACTGTGGACTAGATAAAGGTCAAATATGAAAAGTTGAAAAATACATCTCCTGAAATGTGATGTGCAAACAGTAGCTTATTCGGAAAACAGGGAAGACGCCACGTGGAAGACTTAGACACAACTTGGAGGGTAATATTAAAATGAATCATGATGGCAGTGTAGACTGGATGTGTCTGGTTCAGGATGGGGTCTTCCTTCGAATTCCATAAAAGGTTAACGTTGGTTAAGTTGTCAAAAAGGAGTCTTCGCTATTGAGAGTGTAGATACTGAACTGCCGTTTACTGTTCCGTAAGACACGAACGCGTTATGTAACATTGATTGGCGAGTAATACTTTAGCCTTCGTGCTGTGACGTACGGGAAACGTTGGGAAATCAAAAGCATTGTTTCCTTGTATTTTGACGCCCCACCCATCCATTTCTTGATCGTGTGTTGTGAATGTCGCAGTACACAGACGATGGAATCACAGCCGGTTTGTGCTCGGTTATGTACTTGTGCACAGAACCTTCAGTAAAATACTGAACGACTGACGTCAATTTCCAGCAGTGGTAGGATTTATGTCTGTCCCGGATCTGGGTCGCTCTCGGCCTCCTCTCCTTTGCATTGTGCAAGAAGCGGAACCCTCGCTTCCTTGTAGCACGGTGTTTAACATTCATGGAACTTTTCGCAGTACCAACATTCATGGAACTTTTCGCAGTACCTAACATGGAGAATGTTCACGCGACTATAGTAGTATACTCTAGTGTTTAGAGTATTTTATTGTATGGCACATATGTTCCCTGTGTTCTTGCCTTACATAACATCGAGCGTAAACAACGATATGCGTAAAGTGTGGTGCCAAATAAACACAGACCAGCTGAACTTAAAAGACGGTATGCCGAATGTATGCGAAGTTCCATTTGGTTAATTAGAAGGTGCGTGTTACCTGCAAGGTCATTACCATACCATAAGCGCAATTAATTAGCTCCCTAAAACTGCTTTTCGGCATGTCGGAGACTTGATTTGGCAACGTTCGTGTGATACGGCTTTTGTTGTTAATAAAAATCCAACTAGATGTAACAGTATGCAGATCTTTATTACTGCAGAGTCACTCTACATGTTTCGGGTGTCACAGCACCCATCATCAGGAGTACTAAAAACTGTAACCGCAGCCTACTGTTGCATCTAGCTGGATTTTTATTAACATTGAATTATGATGCACGGAACCATGAGCTTAAAAAACGGTTTTTGTTGTTTCTCATCTTCTAATGCGTATTTGGAAGCGGGGTTTTTTTTTTTAATTATTGCGGAGTTCTGGTTTAAATAAGTAGGCTGTTTAAGATTCATTGCCATTGCTGAAGCACAGTACTTCATGAGAAATACAGTCTCAGACGTCCTGCTTTGGGCTGTGGAAGTTCTCTTGTGGTAGGGAAAGTACGATCGTCTAGTCAGGTCGACAGTTTGTTGCGCGTGCTGTTCGTTTTGCTTGGCGTGAAAAACGACCGTTTTGCTCGATTAGATTTCCGCGACTTTCACAATAGCTGAGTTTGCAATAGTGGTCACGTAACATGAAATTTTTGTTGCTCATTTCGCTTCTCTGCATTAATTGTTACTAAAAAAATAGGTAATTGACGTAACTTTAATACCATTCGTTTTAGTCGTTTAGGAGTCAGTTTTCAGTCAGATACTTCCATTATTTGTTTTTCATCTTCACCACGAGAACTAGATTTAAAAAATAACATGAAATTCGCGGATGTCTGGAGCATGATACCTGTAATTTCCTTTCCACTCGATTGCTTCAGGCGCGGAGCATGTAGGCAGTTTAATGTAACCAGGACAAAAGCATACTGCATGATGTCATTACAACAGAAACCTTGTCACTCCCAGGTTGCTTCTAACCAGCCTTTCTTGCAAGCATATTGTTCCCTGATTCTCCGAAGCGTTGAATCACACAGGGACCGGTTTTATATCATTCGTCACTCAGGACAAGGCTCTTATGAGTTTTTGTGACAGGCTTCCTTTATCAAAAGTGCTGCAGTTTGCCCCTCGCCTGCTTTTAGATAGTACTTTAAAAGGTCGTTGACAAGTCTCGTGACGTCGGGATGAAATTAACGCCTTTGGAAACCCCTCATTCTTGACGTTAATGAGGCAGCCTTTCGGACGTTTGAGGCTAAACAACGCTTACATTTAGACGTAACTGAAATGCAGGGTATTGTCCATTGAGCAGTTGCATCGCTCAGTATGTTGTTTGGAAGTCTTGAATGGTCTTGATATGCTACGATAACTTCTTTTTTGAGGAGGAGGAGGAGGGGGGGGGGGAGGAGGCGGCGGCATGTCAGTTGTCTGTACAGCCCTGCCGCTCGAAACTGGCGGAAGTAACCACGATGCCAGCCTGACTTTGTAGCGCTGCTTATCCACCTGGTTTAGGTAGTTGCATTGTTACGTGAATTTGTAGGTCTTTATGTAATGACATTCCGACTTGTCTTCTGTCAGTTTTATTGTACATATAACGATGTGTAGAACTAGTATAGGGATAATATTGGGCATTTTGTATGGCACCTTTCATGAATTATCGACCTATGGCCTCTACATGTACAATAAATACAATAAACGCGAACATACCTGCATGTACTGAGAGGTAAACAAATCAAGCGATTCCAGTATCCATGTAGCCCCTGTGATCGATGTGACTATTAGCATTGATACTTAGTAGGGCTTCGCTTGGAACCCACAGTGCATAACAACGTTATGTGCTTGTGCTCCGTGGTATAGTGTGTGTACTACAGTCATGTGATTGTGTCCGGATTTCCGGTTGACCGTCACGTTCACCGGACTTGGAAGTGGTTTGCAAACAGAAACTGGCTCCGTGATTACACGTAGCAGAATAGATGAGTGCCCACTGGTGGACATGAGTTGTGCGTGTGAGCTGATTCAGCCTGTATTTCCAAATGCGTTCTTCGAGATATTGTTTTCCTCAAGGTTTCTTATTCATTTCTTTTGGTAAAGTAAAGGAACGTGTAGCACGCATGGCGATCTGAGAGACGTACATAAATATTAGACTGAAATACCGAAGAAGATTGACATCTTGGGAGAACGGACCGTGGATGGAAGGGTACGAGTAGAAGGGATCTTAAAATGAGCAGGGTGTAAGGATGTGGACTTGATTCATGTGGCTTCTGATAACGTCTTGAGAACACGGCATTGCGCCTTTGGCCGAGCTTAGCGAGTGTCGGCATCTAGACTACCCATTTATCAATGATGTACTGCAGGGCTGAAATCCATTCACGTTTTACTGTGCCGTAACAGATTAAAGGCTTTACTTTACTGGATATTCGCGAATTGAACTAATATACAACAGAACTCAGTCCAAGATGGGTTAAGATTTGATTACGGCATTTCCACCACAACTGATTTAATATGTGTCCCGCCATGGTTCCATCTTGAGAGCATTGTTTGTGCAATAGGTTGCATTATGTAAAGCTGCGATTGGCATTGAAGTAAGGGGGACAGAGGAATTTCATTTTGTATTCTGCATCTTGCAGTTGGCTTCTCGTACTTTATTTTAGTGAAATATTTAATCTGTTATGAACGTATTGGCTGCAGTCATCCCTCAGATTACAGCCTACGTCGTAGGCGGCCCCGAGACCGGCGACGTTAGTCGAGACGGCGTAAACCGAGACAGGTCTTCCCATAAACACGATGTTAAAATTGGAGGATTGTCCTAGGCAATCTGTTTTGACCACGACAGAAGATATATACGTGCCTGTGAAAAAGTTACAGAAAAAAAAACGCATGAAACGACCACAACATCGCAATTTAAGGAGCCACTTCCTCGTTTACAGTAGGCGGATCATGTGGATCTTCGTCTCCAGTGTTCTGTCATTACAGATGGACGCGCATGAGTCTCTGAAGACTTGAAATCATGCGCTGAAGACTGGCGAGACGAAGTCCTCTTCTTTAGAATCTTCTGAAGGCAAGCAGCCATCCCCAAAATCCCTCGTCTAGTTGTTGCTGCTCGCCGCTCATTCGTATCAGTGACCTCAGACGCCTGGATGCCAGCGTAACGAGTCCGTGCTCTTCAGTAAACAACAAAACCCTGTCATGGTCCTGTCATTAGGCTGTGGCTCAGGCTCCGGTTCCTCAGCTTTGCTTCCGATTTGCAGGATAGTCTAGCGTAAGCTCCTGATCGTAGTTCAGCAACTCGAAGACATCTTCAGCATCTTACTTAATAATTGGCGCGCGTGGCTAAATAAGATATTGTTACCGAGAGCAATAAACATTGTTATTGTTTAAACCGAGGACACCTCTGTTACAGTATATTGGGTTGCAGCACGGACGTAAATGTAAAAGACGCAAGTCAAAACGATGTAAACTGGGGGATGACTGTATATAAACTGAGTTCAGATATAACGTGGAGTATGTTTTTATATATTGTCTTTGAATAAAGCCTTCAGGATAAACCAGTGTCTGGACGTCAGGCCAGTCAGTTTAGCTGCACGCGTCATCTCCGAAAGCGCAGAACAGAGTGGTATTTCTTAATGCGTATAATTACAGTTAACATGGATCTAACACGCATAAACCACGGACCTGCCGGTCATTTTACATGTCGGTCAGATCGTAGTTTGTCGATTTTCTAAACAAATTGTTCAGATTGAAGAGAGACTGTATAAAAAATGTAGGTATCACCTAGATGTTCATCTTCATCTCATGAATTTTCCGACACGTATATTGAGTGTGTATTGAACAAAGTGCAGTAATACGTGTAAAAGGTAAAGTTAAGCAAAGGTAAAGTTAAAGGAATCCCATTACAGGCCTGGACGGGCCCATAGGGTCCCAGGAGGTTGAGGCTTCCAGATTTCAAGACGGTCGGCACATGAAGGTGGTAAGGTCAGTCCTACGCACCGGCCGCCTTACTCCCCAGGAAATTCCTAGTACTCATTTCTGTTAGAGGCTGAGTCGACCTCAGGGCCATAGTGCAGCCGGAACCCGCGACCTTCCGGCTTGTAGCGCAGTGCCTCAACCAACTGCACCACCGCGTACCCCCCAGTTCTACGTGTACAGTGTTATAATTTCGAATTTGTGATATCTGTAGTGTGATTATTTTGAAACAGGCATGCGTGCAATGAATAAATATGAAAGGTAGTGAGATACGTAGGAGGTAAAAAAACTGATTTTCGTTCGTAATGAAAATTTGAGTAAATTTGTACGCTCGTTGCGTATCTTATGTATAAAATTTAATTTAACCGTTGATTTGTCAGATTGTTTTGATTGCGCAGGCCCCGATGTTCTTGTTGGGGCCTATTATTTTTTTGTTATTAAATGGAGATCGACTGACAAGACTGGAATTTCCAGCGTTGGATATCATATGCACACACAGTTCCACGTCTTGTCCTTTTAACTAAGCAGTGTAAGGGATTTTGAATTTTTTAAAGTGAGGCATCCCCGTTGTGTTTTATATGATCAATATATGTAGTGTGACATTATAAAATTATACAATTATATAGTCATACACAACTCTTAATTTTTAGAAGTATTAGTTGTATTTCTTGCTACATGTTTCGGCTAATATACAGAACCATCTTCAGGCCAGTCTATGTGTGTGACTATATAATTGTGTAATTGTATAATTTTTTAATTTTATACTACATATATGGATTTTGAAATTGTTTATTCCGCGTATTTTAATATGGTTTATATTTTTCATTATTTAACCAACAAATGCACACAACGTATACAATCATATAGATTTTATCAGTCCTACAGCGCCAGAACATGTCGGGGGGGGGGGGATTTATAGAAACTGTAGCATTGTGTGTGTTGTGTATATTTATTGGTTTGATAATAAATAGTATAAATTAGTGTAAGGATATTATCGACACGGGACATAAACTAATCACGCACACCTGTCACACCTATGCTGTTGCTCAAGGTGGTGGACTGGTAACAAGGAGTAATCCGGAGTACAGGTATGTTTAAAACTTTTTGTGTGTAAATTTGTGCGCGTAATTGGGAATGATGTTCATTCACTGCAGTTACAAATAAAATGTTACAAAACTAGACTGAAGTCTCGTCTTGTGTTGCGTAGAATGGAAAACTAGTTTATGGCTATCAACAGTGTAGCATTGCTTCTGTGAACAGTCATATTTTCGCCTTCGTGTAGTAATATGTCTTTTGTCTCCGTAGGTTTGTACAGGATCATTATTTTATCTGAAAAATGTTGCTTGTCGCTTCCTGGTGCTACTCTTCCGCGCGCGTGGGCGGTCGGATGAGTGGGCTATGTTACTACGACAAGTGAACCGACATGAAACAACAGTATTTGTCACATATAATAATGACCATGTATAATTCGATACTGTCGTCGGGCACCTGTCTTGAGACTTGTCACTGCGTGGTCTTGCGGAATGTCACGTTGAATTCTTCACACTGGTGGCTGGAAATTACCACGTTACGTTCTGTGTTCCGTGCCCATCAATTCGGACGGAGGGTTCGTGTGGTTTGTCTCACCTCCTCTGGGCACATGGTGTTGACGCTGCGAAATACTTCATTACCTCATGTTTCGACAAACTTTTCAAGTCACAATCGACACTCATTCCATTCAACGCTTGCTGTCACGAACACGCCTCAATACAGGGTTATTCATAAGTCCGTGAAACACGTTAGAAAACTGGCTGATGCCATAGTTGAAGACAGTAATGATTACATCTTTAAACAAGACGGCTCTCCGGCTCACTACAAAGTCGTGCGAGGATATCTCAATCGAAACTTGCCACAAAGGTGGATAGGACGCACAGGAAAAGAAGATGACGCGTTAATGCGGTGGCCACCCCGGTCCCCGGATTTAACCCCGTGCGACTTTTTCTTCTGGG
>Ga0123353_10014125_pt1 | contig 11490 bp, 9 predicted proteins | sample TergutLab28metaG_3_FD_92763 | JGI IMG/M metagenome (GOLD analysis project Ga0123353, IMG submission 92763) | Labiotermes labralis P3 segment gut microbial communities from Petit-Saut dam, French Guiana - Lab288 P3 | ecosystem: Host-associated > Arthropoda: Insects > Digestive system > Gut ... | reverse complement strand
GTTCGTTGAACCGTCCGCTAAACGAACAACGTGAAAAAAACTTGCAGCCGGAGTACCGGCTAAATATACCGTCTTGCAATTCCGCTAAAAATTCGGATAATATGAAAAAATAATTTTACATATCTACGACGAACATGACTGACTCTCCTGCGTATTTGGTTTTCGATATTGAAAGTGTTGCGGACGCACAACTTATTTCCAAAGTGCATTTTGCCGGTAAAGTGCCGCCCGAAAACGCTATTCGGGAATACCGTGATGAACTTCTCAAAAGAACAAACGGCGACTCCGATTTTATTCCATACACGTTTCAGATTCCCGTCTCCGTAGTTATCGGGAAAGTCAGCGACAAATACGAACTCCTCGATATTGTTGCGATTGACGAACCGCAGTACCGCTCTCACGAAATTTGTGCCAAATTTTGGAGGGGCTGGAAAAAATATAAACAGCCGACACTGGTTAGTTTCAACGGACGCGGTTTTGATATTCCGATGCTCGAATTAGCAGCATTTCGATACGGCATTCCGATTCCTGATTGGTTCGCAGCAAACTCGAAAACCTTTGAACAGCCGCGCAATAGATTCAACATGAAATCGCACATCGACCTGTTCGACATCTTGACAAACTTCGGTGCTGCCCGATTCAACGGCGGATTAAATCTTGCCGCCAATCTTCTCGGCAAGCCCGGAAAAATGAACATGCAGGGATTTATGGTGCAGGATATTTACGACGGCAATCCCGATGACCGAAGCGAAGCACTCAAACAAATCAACGATTACTGCCGCTGCGATGTTTTAGATACTTACTTCGTTTTCCTGCGGACAATGATGTTGACCGGCAACCTGCCGCTAGGCGAAGAACATAATCTCGTTCAGAAAACAAAGGACTGGATTTCATCGCAAACAGAAAAATTCCCTGTTTATAGTCAATATCTTGAACATTGGGGTGATTGGCAAAACCCGTGGAAAACACCGGAAGAATTTTAGACATGCTCGAAGCAATTCTCGAACAGCACGGTAAATCGAAAGACGCTCTGCTCCCGATTCTGCAAGCGGTGCAGAAACATTACCGGTATTTGCCGCAGGAAGTTCTCGAAGAAATCTGCCGCCGCACTGAAATCACGCCGTCTGCTCTGACCGGCATTGCAACTTTTTACGACCAATTCCGGCATAAACCGACCGGCGAACATATCATCTGCGTCTGCACCGGTACTGCTTGTCACGTCAAAGGCGCGGAAGGAATTCTCAACGCTTTTCGGGAAACACTGCAACTTGCGGACGGCGATGATACCGATAAAGACCGGCAATTCACGGTACAGAAAGTCGCTTGTCTCGGCTGCTGTACTTTAGCACCGGTGGTGCAGATTGACGGAATCACTTACGGTCATTTAACACCGTCTTCGGTACCGGATGTACTAGAGGACTTTCAAAATCGGGAAAAGAACGGTACTGCTTCGGCTTTATCTTTTGTGCAGGGAACCGAAATCGAGACGGTTAAAATCGGTCTCGGTTCCTGCTGTCAAGCGCAAGGCAGTGCTGCCGTCTATCGTGAAGTTCAACGGATTATCAGCGAAGCAAACCTCGACATTAACATCGAGCCGGTCGGCTGCGTTGGAATGTGTCATCAAACACCGCTGCTGGAAACCGTCACGAGGAAAAAGGTTTCACGATTCTACGCTAAAGTACAAGCAGAACATGTTAAGACGATTCTGCTGCGCAATTATAAGGCAAAACATTGGACTTACCGTTTCAAAGAACGATGCAGTAATTTTCTCGAAGAACTCTGGAGTAATGAATTTCCCGATGCTTCGAAAGAGAATCTGCTTGAATTCGGGCAGTATCCCGTCAGTTCATTTTTGGGCAGACAGCAGCGCATTGCGATGGACTGCTGCGGCGAAATCAATCCGATTGATTTAGCGGACTATCAGAATCATAACGGCTTTCGTGCATTGAAGCGTGTTTTAACGGAACGCCGGACTTCGGAGAAAATCATTGCGGAATTGGAAACGGCGGGACTTCGCGGGCGCGGCGGAGCGGGCTTTCCAACCTTCAAGAAGTGGGAAGCCGTTTTATCAGCAACCGGCTCGGAAAAATACATTGTATGCAACGGCGATGAAGGAGACCCCGGTGCCTTCATGGACAGAATGTTATTGGAATCATTTCCGTTTCGGATTATCGAAGGAATCAGTATCGCCGCTTATACAGTCGGAGCAAGACAAGGTTTCTTTTATATCCGTGCAGAATATCCGCTCGCAGTGGAACGTATACGCAACGCTTTGAAACAATGTTATGAAAACAATCTGCTCGGCGAAAACATATTAGGCAGCGGTTTTTCGTTTGACTTGTCCATCAAGGAAGGTGCCGGTGCTTTTGTTTGCGGAGAAGAAACCGCTTTGCTGGAATCGATGGAAGGACGGAGGGGTATGCCGCGTTTGCGTCCGCCGTTTCCCGCTGTTTCCGGTTTGTACGGCAAGCCGACTTTGGTCAACAATGTTGAAACATATTCGCTGGTTCCGTTTATTTTTTCCGATGTTCCGCAGCACGGAGCGGAAACCTTCGCAAAGTTCGGAACCGAGAAGAGTAAAGGAACGAAGGTTTTTTCGCTTGCCGGTAAAGTCAAACGCGGCGGTCTCATTGAAGTCCCGATGGGAATCACAGTGCGGGAAATCGTTGAAGAAATCGGCGGCGGTACTAGTCATGCCGATAATACTTTCAAGGCGGTGCAAATCGGCGGTCCTTCCGGCGGCTGCGTTCCCGAATGGTTGTCCGATACATCGGTGGATTATGAATCGCTTGCCGAAATCGGAGCGATAATGGGTTCCGGCGGACTCGTTGTGCTGGACAACAACGATTGCATGGTTGACATCGCACGATATTTTCTGTCTTTCACGCAAGAACAAAGTTGCGGCAAGTGTACCTTCTGCCGGGTCGGAACACGGAGAATGCTGGACATACTCGAAAATCTATGCAGCGGAAAGGGTAAGAAGGACGACTTGAACGAATTGGAATTGCTTGCTCGTCAAGTTAAAGCCGGTTCATTTTGCGGATTGGGCAAGACCGCTCCGAATCCTGTGTTGTCAACGCTGAAGTATTTCCGCAGTGAATACGAAGAACATTTGAAGGGACGCTGTCCAGCCGGTAAGTGTTTGCCGCTGATTGAATACCGCATCAACGGGAATTGCAACGGCTGTTCTATGTGCAGCCGCGCTTGTGCGGCGGGTGCAATACCTTCGGTACCATATCAGCAGCACCGCATTATCAGCGATAAATGTACGAAGTGCGGAACGTGTTTGACGGTATGTCCGCACAAGGCGGTAGAACGGAGTTAACCGTCCGCCGCCAACAGCAGATTTACAATTTTGTCCGCCAGACCTTTTTCGCCGATAACGATTTGCAGTTTGCCGGAAGCAATTAACTTTTCCAAAATCTCCAATTCCCGCAGCCGCATCAGCGTAGGATTATTTTCCAGCAGTTTCGCCGTGTTTGCCTGACTGCGCATCGCAGCCGTTTCTTCACGCCGCACTATCAGATTCGCTTCCGCTGCCTTCTTTGCTTCCGTTACCTTGTTAAGCAGTTCCTTCATTTCGCCGGGCAAAATCACGTCCCGGATTCCAAACGCCTGTACTGAAATACCCAATGCCGCTGTTTTCGATTGCAGCATCTGTTCCGCTTCATTTGTCAATTCGGTCTTATCCGACAAAAACTGTTCCAGTTCCCGCTTGCCGAGAACTTTCCGCAATACTAATTGCGATTCCCGATACAATGCTTTCTGCACATCGTCAACAGTTCTCGCCGTCTTTTCGGCATCAATCACCTTAAAACAAACGTAGGTATTGACACGGAGCGTGACGTTATCCGCCGTCATCAATTCCTGACCGGTTATATCAATGGTCTGTTCCCGCAAGTCGATATTCGTCAATTTGACATCGGTTATATCTTTCCAGAACGCATATAAGCCCGGCGGCAATGCTTCGGTGAATTTACCATCATAGTAAAGCAAGCCGGTGTGATACGGCGGGACAATCAGCGGCTGCAGCAGTTGTTTGCCGCTCGGCGTTTGAATGATAGTTTGCAGCAGCGGATGCTGAAACCGGGTTGTCTTTGCATCAACTGTTTCTACGGATACCTGTTTAGGTCCGAGCCAATAAGCGGTTCGTCCCGGCTTGAGAACAGTGTGAAAGCGTCCGTCAATCCAAACCAATGCCCGCTGGTCTTCTTTCAAATCAATGACTTCCGCCAGTCCCTGCAACTTATCGGAAACCAGTATTTCCTCAAGGCGGGAACAGAGAATCCACGGCATTAGTTTGTGAGATTCTTCGACTCGATGTTCACTTTTCCCGTTGAAAAACCAATACGTTCCCGGCTTCAAAACCTCGGTGAATTCGTTATCAACGAAGTGCAAACCGTATTCGTTTTTCAATACTTTGTACTCTGACCAGAAAAGGCATTTTCGAACGATTTTCATTGGATTCTCCGAAAAAGGTTGTTTATATCTGCGGAACTGTCGGGAAAATTCAAAAACTGCCGACCGGACAAAAAGACCTCCCCGTTCATTCTCTTGTTTCCGCTGCGGAATACGGCTTGAGTTTCAGTATCCGCCGCCCGAAGCCATCTGATTCCATAGCACCAGCGGCAAAACCGGAGTTCTGCCGATGCGCGCTGGTCACAAAATGTTTTGGAGTGAAGGATTCTTGAAACGGTATCTGCGTATTGCAAAGCAGCGTTTCCAAGTGCGGAACAACGCAACCGAAGTTATGTTTTTCGCCGGGAATGTCCGAAAAGTTCTCTCCGCCCAGCCGGCTTCGAATCGACAGCGATGTTTTACCACCGCATCGTAAGACGGGAGTCGAACCCGTGCCAGTCGGAACCTGTATCCGATGCTCTCCCACTGAGCTACCCACCTTTGTCTCGTAAAACCCGTCGCGGAACACATTCGGTTCATCACTTCACTTTCGGCGGGAATCGAACCCGCGTCTTCCGATTCTAATCGGATGTTCTGCCCTTGAACTACTTCGTTTGGCTCAACCGGACGCGCCTGCGGTAAGACAAAGATACTGTAGTATAACATATAAAAATGAAAATTCAAAGAAACTCTAAACCGCTGCAAACTTTTACAGGGCGGCGCGTGTTTAACGGCATGTCCATTTCATTTACCGCTGCTTGTGCGGCGGCGTTCAAATTCTTCTTTCAAACAAAGATGAATAGCATGAGCAAAATCGCGTCCCAACGCCCGTCCCGAATCGGCATCGACAACAGCGTTCGATGCATTAGCGTAAGGCGTTTCAAGAGTTGCCGCAAAGATAATGTTCGGCAATGTCGCCGCCCATAGACAACTGCTCAATATATTTGGACTGCCCATTCTGGCTGATGCCTGCGCACGACTCGAATGATAATTAAGAATGAACGCCTGTTTGTACGGTATAGTACCTTTCTGCTCCGCTTCCAAGATTTTACTGAACCGCTGCTGAATTTTCCAACACTCTTCCAGCGGTGTACCGGCTTCGTGAAGAGTTCCGTACAGTTGCAGAGATTCTTCCGATACCTTATCCAACGGTGCGTCGTTTCTGCCGTTGCGCAGCATCGGACAATGCAAATCTACCCAAAGAATCGGCTTTTCGTTTTGCCACGCCGGCACCTGTTCCGTAATTGCTTTGACTTCAGGATATATCCGCTGGACATAGTCCCGATTGTGGTCATGCGGCTTGCGGTTCTTGCCTTGGTCACCGTCTTCAACACCGTCTCTATCGACAAACGGAACGATGAAGAAATCGCAGTGTTCACGCAGCCATTTTCCGTCGTCTGTATCGGAAAGTGTCGTTTCGATGATTCCTTCCAAGACGTAATTCGCCATCATTTCGCAGCAGTGATGCCGCGCCGTCAATGCAATTTTGAAGTCGGCGGCGTTGCCTTTGCCGGGAATGCGAAGCAATTCAACATCACGTCCCTTTTTCGATTTGCATAGCGTTTCGAGTTTCAGGTTTGCGCTGCCCTTGTGTTTTTCGAGGAAGCGTTTCAGATTCTTTTCGGTATAGTTCATTCCTGTGCTGAAGAGAACGTCTTTTTCGTCAGCAGTGAATGTGTATTGAAATTTAGTCCTTGCAAATCCGGGGCTGTCACTGAGCCAACGCCAAGTATATCCGCCGTCATTGCTGATTGCAGGTCCCCGCGCACCGATGGGTCCGTTGAGAACGGGCGTAAATTCAAAGTTTAGCGTCCGACCTTCGGCACCGCGAATGCGGAACGACCAGTAGAACCATTTTCCGCCGAATTCTTTTTCGCTTGTATCGCGCAAGTCCACGTCTAGGCGGACATTATCACCGTCGATTTCTTTAACAACGATGTTGCCGCCGGGAAAGTCGGCATCAATTTTGAACTCGGCGGCTGCCGCGGTCATTACAACGACAAGTAAAAGAATACTTGTCAACAGGGATACTTTGGGAATTGACATTTTATGCTGTATGAAAAAATGTGAAAGAAGCCATCCGATGACCATTATATCGTCTCAACAAACTTTTTGCAATTATCGACAGATTTCCGTAGTCCGGATTTCATTTATTCAGCAGGGCTGTCACGCAACAATTTAATACAGCGAGAACGATGAAAGAAATAACGAAGACAACGTACAAGTATTTCTCTAGACCAGTACTCCGCATACCATCATAGTGCCAGTAATCACTTTTAATCATACTGTTCCATGAAACATCCCGGTATAGAAAATTAGTAACAGTGGTTCCGACAAAGAAAGACACTACAAAGAGAATCAACACGTACAGCCAATACAGTTCGTGTTCCATCAATGGATACAAAAATAACGGTGCTCTCATAGATGTCATTATTGACGGTTTTTCTGTCGTCGGTTTTTTGGAATGAATTACTTGATGCGCTGGACAAACAGTACCTTGGTTTTTTCACAGGCACTACAAGTAATTTGTTCGATGTTAGTGATAAACAATTCTGCTATTCGTTCTACGTCCGTATCATCTGCCGCCGGTGCCGAGGACAAAAGACCGGCTTCGGTTAGTGCGCGGACTATGCGTCCGAGAAGCCAAATCTCTGTGCCGAAACACGCCCGGCAACTAACGCGGAAAGTAAGAGGAGATGGGGTAGTCATAAAACAAATGGGGTTAGTTTCTTCGATTGTTTTGAGAACGTTAGCGGCTCTTTGTTTATGTTTATTCTACATTTTGAGGCAGGGAAAACAATACCGTTTTTTTATTATTACCGCCGCTCGATACAATACAGCACTTGTCCAACACGGACGTACAATCGGTTGCCGCTCACTACCGGATGTGTATAAACCTGTCCGGTGCTGCCTTTTGGTAGTTGCAATCGAGTCAACACGTCAAAGTTCCGCTCCGCCGGTTTGGCAACGACGATTTCGCCGAACTCCGTCAGAACGAAAAAAATGTCATCGGCAACATCGAAGGAACCCCGCACTATATTCCGGTCGAGAAACACGTCGGCACCATCGTCCCAGCGAATGCACGCAAACCCGCCGCCGCGTTTGTTCGTTGCACCGTACAACAAACCATTACGCAGGACAACGCCTTGATGTGCATTCGACATCAGCCGGTTTGTCCACACTTCCTCGGCATTTACCATCTCATTCTGAGCGGACAGTTTCAGCAGTTTGGAATCGCTTCCGGCACCGTTAGTAATGAAAATTTTTCCGTCCCGATAAATCGGCGTTGTGATATTTTCGTCAAGGCGCGCAGGATGCCGAAAATGAAACAATAATTTTCCGGTCTTGCGATTCACGGCAAAAAGTCCTTTGGCATCCATAGCAGCGATTATCGGAATGTCTTCAAAGTCGAACAGAACCGGCGAACCGTATCCGGCGGCATTTCCGGTACTTTCGCCGAGCCAAAGTGTCTTGCCGGTTTTCTTGTCAAGGCAGAGCATTGATGCTCTTTCGCCGCCAAGTTGTGTGAACAATCGGTCACCCTCAATTCGGAGTGAACCGGAGCGTCCGTACAAGGTGTTCGGCGTTCCATAATCGTTCAATAGATTACGGCTCCAAATTCGTTTGCCGGTTGCGGTGTCGAGACAGACGATTTTTCCGTGCGGCGATTCGTCGTAGAGGAATTTGTTGTCAATGAGCGGTGTACTGCGGGTTCCGGCGAACATTTCCGGCCATGCTGGACCGTTTCGATAAGTCCAGAGCGGTTGACCGTTTGCGGCATTGAGACAGAACACAGTCGAACCGCCGTCGTGGTTTGCCGTGATGTAAATCCGGTCGTTTATCGGTACTGCGGAGGAGTATCCCGCTTCGGGTGAATCGCCGATTGCTGCCGTCCATAAAATGACAAGGATAATACTTGGGTTCATCGTTTGTTGCTTGTACAGTGCAGTTCTTATTTATACGAATTGTACGCTTCGATAAACTTTTTGCAATTATAGAGCAGATTTCCGCCGACACTGAGTTCTTTTGCTAATAGTTCTCTTTCAAAAATTTGCACGTGCGGAGCGTGTTTGACGGTATGACCGCATAAGGCAATATAACGGGAAGCAACTGAAAGCCGGGAACGCGGCGTAGCGAAGCGACCGGATAACGAGCCGCGAATGTTAGAGAGTGAAAATAAGGTTGACTCTTTGTACTTGCAGAACCGCCAAAATCGGATACAATCGCCTCTCAATGAACTGTAACTTTTTTCTAACGAGGGATTTATGAAAACGAAATTGCTCCTCGCTGCTGTATTGTGCCTGTTGCTTTGTGCAGTGAATGGATTAGCGACTCCTGACTGGATAGGGTCTGCAATGCAATTAAAAACTCCTATGGGGCAGCAAAGCAGGAAAATTGGCGGGAAAACGTCGATGCGCACATTCTGGGACGGTCGCGGTGTACGCTTTTGGGATGCTGTTGTGAGCACTCCAGAAGGACGTACCGCTTTGGGGATTTCCGACGAGCAGTACCAACAGATATTGGATCGTCTCAACAATACAGACATAGGCGAGTATCAACAGAAGTATCCCGGTGCGCAAAAAATCCGTGAAGAAATGGATGCAATACGAAGACCGCACGATCCGTATTTTGAGAACATGCAAGACGCTGATGAGAAGACACAAAAGAAGTTTCTGGATATTTCTGAACGACTCTCACGGTTGATGAGTAATTCGCGTACCGATTTCAGAAACGAAATTGTGCTGGCAGTATTAACGGAGAGTCAGAAGAAAAAATTGGACGAGGCGGTATTGGCAGGCATATCGGCAATGCCGGTCATTTCGCCGAACGTGTTTGATGCTCTCGGTTTGACTGGTGACCAAAAACAGAAGATGACGGCTATCAAAAAGAGACATGAGCCAGAATTTGAAAAGGTTCTCGAAAGCGTTCTCAACGGTCAAATTGCATTAATGAATAAGATACTCGCTGAATTTGAGCGGCAGGGAGGCAACCTCATGAGCGGCATGGCTTTCCATGAAAAAGCACCCGGTATTGCTAAAAAATTGGCATATGACCCGGAGTACAAAAAGATTCGCGAAGAAATGAAAGCCCAGGGACAAGCGTTTTCCACGAAATACAGGACGCTGTTGTTCGATGTTTTGACCGATGAACAATGGATACGGTTTCAAGAGTTGATTGATAATCCGCCGGAAGACATTAAGGTAATCCGCAACCTATTGCGAGAAAATATGGGCTGGAGTGAAAAGACAAAGGTAGAACGTTCCAGAGAAGACGTATGGAATCCAGACAATGCTATTCCCGAAGGGTATAGGATTGAACGCAATACACGTTAGCGGTTTCCGAAAAGTGAATAATCCGGTCACTGCACTTCGTTTCGCTTCCGACTTGTATATTTCGCAATTCACGATTGCGGCTCTGACGGCGGTTCTGTTCCGAGCAACCGCTTGATTTCCCGGTCGAAATCGGAAATGTACTCCTTGTCCTGACGCTTGCGGAATACATCGTACTCCGCCTCTGCTTTGAGTTTGGCTTCCAAAGCCGTGACCTTGCCGCTGTCGAACAAAATCGGGTAATCGGACAGTTCCAAGAATCGGTGCAAAAAAACTACCCATTCCGACATCGCCCAGATACGGAACTGCGTCGCCTGATAACTGTTCACCCGATAGCCGACGGCAATAGTCGCATCGAGGTTGTAATACTGCGTCGAGTAGGTTTTCCCGTCAGCGGCAGTATGTGCAATTTTTGCACATACTGAATTTTCCGCCAGTTCACCAGAGTCGAAAATGTTTTTGAGGTGTTTTGAGACAACGGAGCGGTCCACCCCGAACAGTTCGGCTAGCGATTTTTGTGTCAGCCAGACGGTTTCGTCCTGAAAGATAACCTCCACCCGCACATCGCCGTCCGGGGCAGTGTAAAGCAAAAACTGCCGGTTCTTGTCATCGTTTGTCATTGTTTTTTTCCTAACTTACATTCCAAGTTTTCATTTTTGGTTTTGCACCGCCTCGACAAACTTTTTGCAGTTATCGAGCAGATTTCCGCCGGCACTGAATAAGCCGCTGCCGATTAACACGAGAACATCATTGCCGTAGTTATTCAACATAGCGGGTAAATTCTTCAATTCCATTCCGCCTGCCGGACTCGGAAACATCGGCTTCAAATCCCCCAGCGGTTCTCTGCTTGCCGCCACAATGCCGCTGCAATCCTGCTGCGTGAGCGGAAAACGACCGCCGAAGTTCGGAAATATCGTTGCGTCCGCACCCGCAAGCCGCAGCAAAGTTCCATACAACACTGCACAAGAACAACCCTGACCGGCAGTTATTGCCATTCCGCCAAGAAACGCAGGATGCGCAAAAACCGGCAAACCGGTCTTGTCCGCAAGCAGTCCTATGACATCAATTCCTGTCAATCCTGGTGAAATCATCAAGGCACCTGCACCGAGTTCTTTTGCTAACTGCCCTCTTCCAAAAACCTGTTCATGCGGCGCAGAAACATTCGGAACGTAAATTGCGCTGCGGTTTGACTTTGCGTTTGATTGCCGAACTGCTTCCGTGCAGTACTTCACCCGCTCTGCGAAAGGAGAAAACGGCTGATTCGAGATGCCGTGGTCGTCTTTGATAATGTCGATTCCGCCGTCCGCAAAAGTACCGGCAAGTGCAGCAAGGTTTTTCGCCGACAATCCCATCGGTTTCAAAGCAGTAAAAAGCAGCGGACGATGCGGCACGCCGACAATGCGGCGGATTCCTTCGATGCCGAAACGGGGACCTTTCAGGAATTGAAACAATCCTTCGCTCGGCTGGACGGCAATCAGTTGAATGCCTGCCTTCATACTGATATTGCCGAACAGCACGTTGAGAAACTGCGTGTGTTCACCGGCGGCTAACTCTTCGGCAAAACTGATAACAGCAATGTAAGAATTATCTGTATCCGCTTCACGTTCAAAGGATTCGATTTGCCCGACAATCTGCTGCGGAATGATTCCGTCCGGCAGAAGAGCGACTGGAAACTCAACGGTCTGTTCCGCACAAATATCGGCTGCCTTGCCGCGGGCGGTTTTCTCATCGCCGCTGATACGGTAAGTTGCCGTAAAACGTC
>Ga0123353_10014124_pt1 | contig 11490 bp, 6 predicted proteins | sample TergutLab28metaG_3_FD_92763 | JGI IMG/M metagenome (GOLD analysis project Ga0123353, IMG submission 92763) | Labiotermes labralis P3 segment gut microbial communities from Petit-Saut dam, French Guiana - Lab288 P3 | ecosystem: Host-associated > Arthropoda: Insects > Digestive system > Gut ... | reverse complement strand
ATTTCCTTTCAAACGCAAAAAAAAAAACAAAAAAAAAAAACACAAACGACCCGAGGATGTGGTCATTTACGTCAGTAGGCCTTTTTTCTTTCTCTAGTAAATCCAACAAGTTGCACCAATGTTCCAATTTATTTTATTTTTGAAAAACACTCTACATGTTTCGGACGGTCTTTCCGTCGATCATTAGGAGATCAAGACTGTACATACAGCAACAGGCACATGTCAAACAGAACTGCTGGCTGCTTGCGGCATCTTGTTGGATTTACTATAGAAATATAATACGATGCACGGCCATATGAATGTCAGACAAGTCAGTAGGCCTGTCTGTGACCTGTAGGTGTGCATTTAGGAGGTGCGCGGTTCATATCTCGGTCGGGTTGTCAGCCCAGCTGATCTCATGTTCTTACAGCAGTATCTCGATGCCAGCGCCGGTACAAGGATTTGAGCTAAGCAACTGTCCAAACTGTACACACGCGTGTGTTAATGTGCCTCTTTTGGGACACTGTGTAACTGTGAAATAGATTTTGTTGTAAGGGAGTGCCGGCCAGTGTTTAGTTGGTAGGCGTTGGTACGACTGCTGGGACGGTGAATAGGCCCCATGCAAGGTCTCTCTGCCTACATAGGACAACGCGGACACTGGAAAATGTTGCGCAAGTAACCAAAGAGTGAGTCATTCAATCAGAGAGGCAATACAGGCAGTGCACCTATTACGTAACATTCAGGCATTTTCGTGTAACCATTGTTACAGTGGAAAATCAATAAGTATTACATATTCTGAGTGTGTGTTTGTAGTCGTACTTATCCGGCAGGCAAAGCGCATGCGCCGTGTGGTATAGTCATCTGTGGCCTGCCCAGCTGTACCATATTTTCCCACATTATGTCACAGACGGCACGATTTTCGGAAAAAAAAACTTAATGTAAAATGTGTGTTTTGATTTTCTGTACATCTCTTGTCCGGAACATTTCTCATTCTAGGAAGAATTCAGAGAGATGTCATAAATGTATGTTGGTCTTCGTGTAAACTGCCCGTTATTCTTGTCGTATTTAAATGACGCCTGAATTTTCTCGACGGATATTCGAAAAAATCTTCAGATATCAAATTTGATGAAAACACGTCCAGTGGGAGCCGAGTTGTTCCACGAGTACGGGCGGACGGACATCGCGAAGCTGATGGTCACTTTTCAAAATCTTTTTAACGCGCCTAATTAGGACAGTCCATGTGATTGATAGGCCAGTGTTTGTAATGAATACGAATTACTAGCTCCTTTTTTTACTTTGTTAAGACATTGCTACGCTTTTAGTACGTCGATGTACTAGGCTAGTATGTGGCAGGTACACGGTTCGAAATCTGGTCAAGGTACCATGGTCTGTCTCCTTTGTTCCACCTGTATGGGCGTCACAGTGGATTGTGATAAGTTGCGACACGTCCTTACCTTACATAGTTTTTGTTGTAAGTTGCACTGTCATTTAATGACCCAGAGTTGTACACTTTCGTCATATTACGTGACACGATAATTAGGTGACGCGGTTAAACTTTGTTTATAGGAAGATGCATGACCGGCGACGTAGAACGGTTGGTACGCGAGCCACTCGTTGAGTACCACAGTAATTGCTGTCCGCTCAACCCGTTTTAAAGGGCATATGTTGACAGAAATAATAGCTAAATTACTAACATAATGTTGAGTTGTGTGGTTGTGTGAAATTTATGTTCGTGTAAGCAGAAACCTGTTCTTAAAGTGAGGGTTGTCTCCCCCCATCTACACAGCGTTGATGTGCATAACGTTCCGTGGCTTTAAAAGGCTCCTCCCGCATCTCGTTACCGTCATGTTAGTGACGCAGGGCTGGCGCTCGTGGCTGCTGCCGATGAGCGAGGGACTGGTCATAGACTGTTTAGTCCTTTAAAGCAGCGGTTACTGTATATACCACCTTCTTCAACCGTTTAAAGCCCACCGGTAACTATATCCAATACTCCAGGTTTAAGGAACTCCGCGTTTTACGACACATTGTACAGGCTGTCTGGACAAACAGCGATTATTTACCTGTACAGCATTACGCGATTGATTTTCGTAACCGAGACGGAGTGTGTTTACTGCGCGGTACGAACTGTGTCTTTAAGTATTGTTCAGGTTATTGATGACGCGTTTAGTCGCCGGCTTCTTACCGCGGAAGCCCTGGTTCGGTTCCAGGTCAGTCCATGTGAGATTTGTGGTGGGAAAAGTGGCACTGGGACGAGGTTTTTTTCGCAGTACTTCGGGTTTACCTGTCGTCGTCATTCCACGGATGCTTCTTGCTCATCTTCATCGTTATGTCGCCCTTACCAGAGGGACAGACGTACGAAGCCTGGGAACCTTCCAAAAAAGCAACGCTGTTTCGAAAGTTGGAAAGCGTTGGGTAGAAAATTATTTTCACTTTTTGTTTCCGTCTTCGAAGTCTTGACATTCAGGACCTGCATTTTGCCCACACACGGCGTTTATGCGTTTCATGTAACTCTCGTACGAGGCATATCATTTCCATCAATAGAATTGACCGATCTGTCAGTATTGGAGACGCGTTGTGTTGTCTGTGAGGTGGGTACTGAGTTTTTATTTATTTGGATGAACTCTGGGGCTTCAAGGGATCAGTAAATTCCATACTTGACCTGCTGTGGAAATCGTGAATATTGTTACTGATCAGTTTTGGGTTCGGGTTTTCCGTCGATTTGTAAGTTGTTCTGAAGTATGTAGCTTGTCACCCCGAGTTATTTACGTTCTGCTGAAGCACTAAGCAGGTTTGTGCAGTTGTAAATTCGAACTAGTCACGGTGGGTTGAACAGGTGGTGGAGTAGAGGAGAGAGAACGACAGTCTAAGACATTCTTGCTGGTCCGTCCGCGCGAAGTGTTGCTGGAAAAGTAGAAATTAAGTACAGTTTAAGATAATTCATTTTATAAGAGTAATATTTGCTGTGAATTTCTCCGTTAATCCTGTATCTTTCAGGTAAAAAGGAGTGCCGATCCAGGCTGGAGTATCTTTATTTGGCGCATCGTAAGCGCTGTCATATTTTCTTCGTGATTGCCTCTCCTTTCCGTTATTTGCATGCAAGGAAACATTAAATTAGAGACGCTGTAAAAGTGGTCCAGTTTTCCCCTAAGCCTCTTCATGCGTCTGGGCAGGCACAGTTGTGACAGTGTTTACCCAGCTACTGTAACATGCAACACTTTGCGTTCTGCCCACGCACAGCATTTATGTTTTACGTAACCCAGCCAGTAAATAGCGATTGTTCTATTTGGTGTTCACCTGTCGATCTTTGTGAGGGAGAATTCGGACATTCTGTATGTGGCGGAAGCAGAATTTTAAAATATCAATGAGATTAAAATTATGACCCAAATTCTGCAAACAGTGGAATCGGACTTCCGCACATTATGTACGCTTGTATGCTGTCTTGTGTTAAGCCTACAGAATCTGTCTCTAAGCTTCTTCTTCTTCTCTTCTTCTTCTGATTATTATTATTATTACAATTATCATCATCATCATCTCCTTTATGCAGGGTATTTATACTTATATTCCTGAGAAAACAATGTCCGTAGGTAATACTGTGTTGCAGCTATTCTGTTGTTACTGTTCATGGTGCTTATACCGTTAGTTTCAGTGTTGAATATATTGTACTTTTACATTAGTACTCTCCGAAGTATGTGTGCAGTGCCCAATATGGCTGCTTTCTGTAGTTCCTTGACTTCATGTTTTCCCGCTATGTTGCTCACGTATTTTCTGAATGAATTTGAAATAGTCCCAGTCGCCCCTATTATTACTGATATCACCTTTGTTTTTACATTCTACATGAGCTGTATTTCTATTGTACGGTCTTTATATTTTAGAATCCTCTAGGCTTCTTTTTTAATCAAATTTTTGTCTCCTGAGATTGCAACGTCTATTAACACACATGTTCCCTTTTCATTATCATGGATTATAAAAATCTGGTTTGTTGTTGGGGATAGTTCTGTCAGTTTGTACTTGTTGATCCCAGAATGTGGTTACCTTGCCTCCTGGACTTGTTTCTACTGATTTTGGCACATAGTCATTCCAGTGTTTTTTTGTCCAATTGTACCCCTGTTTCCTTGCATGTGTTGAAGTGTAGTTGCACGCGCGCGCACACACACACACAAAATCATTTATTATTATTATTACGTGTCTCGTGCCAAGTCAGTCCAATTCTGTTCCTGTGTTCAGAATTTGTACAGTTGGTTTTATCATCACTTTTCTGTCGTGTACTAATTGACGTAGCCTGCTGTCTGGCATCCTTCCTGAGAGCAGCGCTCTTCTGAGTTACTACGCAGCGAGTAGTGGTAGTTCCTTAAGGACGTTTTGGAACCGATATGTTGTCCCGGAACGTCGGCAAGAAATCACCGCTGCTCGCTGCGTTTTAACCCAGAAGAACGCAGTTCTCATTTCGCGGTGGAAGCCTGAAATCTGGCGTCCTTCGCACTTGTTTACGCCTAATTTATATTGATTGATACGCAAGACTTCTGTCTGCAGTCGTGTCGATGTGTTCTATAGCGCAATGTCCAAATGTACCGGACACATTCCCTCCCTTGTGCGCGGTCGAACCTGGCGTACCATTGTGAGTTGTGCAGCCAGGGACGTGAAGTGCATTGTTGTCTTATATTTTGAACGCTTCCTATCGGCTCCAGTTATGAGTGACATCTCGCGTGTTCAGAGCCACATAAGGTAAGTTTTGTCTCGAGTCTCCCATTGCCTTAGCTGTGTGTAATCGATTCGCGCTGCCCTTATTACGTCAGCACTCTTATCCGTCAAAATGTAGGCTACAGCCTTAACGTGAGGATGGAAGCAGTAGGTTAGTCCGCAACGTCGGTGCATGGTGCCACATCCCAGAAGGCAGTGGCCCTCATTGTGATGCACTTTGTCAAGAATAGCTTAACCTTTTGGCGCCGGAATTATTTTTTTAATTTTAGCACACCCTGTATATAAAACGTGAATAATACAGGAACCAAATACGTTAGAATTATGACACAAACTGCATTTTGAAGAGAGAGAGAAAAAAAGGAGACTATACACCATGTTAAAAATATTCGGTACCCATATTTGTTGAATAAATATATAAAATGCAACTTTGGAGGTTAGCGGTGCGGTACGTCAACTATAGTTGACATTAGGCGTCTAAAGGTTAATATTGTCCTGTCGTCCGCTTACTTTTGATTAGTTTTGTACGCAGTGCCGCGGGTCAGCATTGTGAGGTGTGTGTGTGTGTTCCAGTGTTAATTAGAACAATTCTGCTTGGAATACATGCCAAATTTTACGGATAATTTAGTGCAGTGTGCGATGAAATAAGGTAAGTCACGACATTTGGGTGGGCTGAATTCACAGTCTGTTTTGTTTTGCACTCGGCGAGATGGAATTTTAGTCTGGGTAGATGGCCTTTTTTCCCCCACCTTTCACTGAAGCGTTGAGCAAAAGTGACGTTTCTTATTCGTGATGTAATTTATATTTCAGTCTTGCAGATATTGCAGCTCCTGTTTAACCACAGCATGTTCCGCACTCTGAACATAACGGTGAAAACAGCTTTGTTTGTGGCGATCTTCAGCACCAGTACGCCGTACCTACTGTGCTGTTAGTCTGCTCTCTGCAGCCAGCGCATATTGCATGTACCCGGTGTTTTGTGTTGGCTGGCTATGTACTGTTCCTGTGTGCCTTTCACTTCTCACACTGGTACAGCATTTTGTATCAACCATTTTTTTTTTCGTTAGAAATATATTTGCCAGCCGTGGTAACTCAGTCGGTATAGTGACTAGGCTATGGTTTGGGCGTCCCGGGCCTCGAATCCATTTTTTTGCTCTCCAACAACGTCCTGAACGTCTGTGAGGCCCACTGCTCCTTCTTTTCGTTGCAGGTTGAAGAAATCCAACGACGCAACTGTATGCAGATATTTATTTACTGATAAATTACTGTACATTTTTCGGGCGTCCGTCGCGCCCATCATCAGGAGTACATAAAACAGTAGGTGCAGCCTCTGGTACAGATCATACTATCTGAGGAGCATGCTTCATAAGGACTTATTTGGTCACGTTTGAGGAAGCTTGTTCCCCAGATAGTATGATCTGTACCAGAGGCTGCAACTACTGTTTTATGTGCTCCTGATGTTGGGCGCGATGGACGCCCGAAACATGTAGAGTAATTTAGCAGTAAGTAAATATTTGCATACAGTTGCATCTTGTTGGATTTCTTCAATCTAGAATTACGGTCCACGGAACTACAAATATAAATTTCTGTTCGTTGGTTACCTGGGGGGAGGGTTAAAGCGGCCGGGCCGTAAAGCTAACTGCACTCCTCCGTCTAGCGCCGGCATTAAGAACGATTGGCATTGCACATCTACTTCTGCATGCCTTAATAGCGTCGACAGGGGCGACTTAACCCTTACCTTTCCGCACTTGTTTTCGTCGACATGTGTGAAATTCGGTGTAAGGTATCTGTTGGGCTTCTGTGAGTTTCATGAAATAGGTGGAGGGAAGTTGTACTTTCGTAATGGTCATAAATTTAATTATTTAATGTATTCAATTAATTAAAAATTTAATAATAATTCGCCTGACAGCCATATCGGAACGGAATTGTAAGTACGTATTCGCACGGGCTGACTAAATGCGTGTATTGTAGTATTTATTACTTTAAGAAAAAGGGGGGTTTACAAGTTTTCCAAAAATCTAGAAGCCACCTCAAAATTCTAGGCGCCAAAAGATTGACATGAGTACAATTCCATACTGAGAGGGCCCACAAATATTGAGTGCCACCGTACAAAATGTAGTCATCCGTGCGACCTAGCGCCCAGGATTTGTGCACCCCTGTTTTAAAGTATGCTTTCTTTTTGGACAGAAGCAATTAAAACGTGTAATTAGCGGACAGCTGCACGTGTCATGAACAGCTTTCATGTTACGGCACACGTAGTTGAGCCCATCCCTGTTATACACTTGAACAAAAAGTAAGGGTGAGAGGAGATACATGCTGTTGATTGGCAAGCGGCACAGTGGTAAGCTTTAATACCGTGCGCGTTCGCATCATGTTCGTATCTCGTTTCATTTTTGGGCGTCCACAGCGAAAGGTTGCCAAAAAAAGTAATGTTTTAGCTTTGCCATGTCTGTTTTGCGGAAAGTAAAAAAGTCGAGAACAAACAGATTTTCATGAAATTTCATATTGAGGAGTTATACTAAATGCTTGGACATATACGAATGTGGAATATTGCAACAAATTGGGTAGCATGACAGTAAATGGTACAAGATGTACATGTGAAATTAAATCCAGTATTGCCATGGGAAAAGCTGCTTTCGGCATGAAGAAGGCTCTTTTCATCAGCAAATTGGACATATAGTTAAGGAAGAAACTACCGAAGTGCTACATTTGGAGCGTAGCTTTGTATGGTGCTGAAAACTGGACACTTTAGAAAGCAGATCAGAAATACCTGGAAAGTTTTGAAATGTGGTACTGGGGAAGGATGGAGAAGATCAGTTGGACCGATCGTGTGTGAAATTAAGAAATGTTACATAAAGACAAGGCGGAGAGGAATATCCTAAGTACAATAAGAAGAAGGAAGGCTAACTGGATTGGTCACATCTTGCTTAGGAACCGCCTCCTATAACACGTTACTGAAGGAAACATAAAAGGATAGAAGTAAGGGGTGACGAGGAAGAAGACGTAAGAAGCTACTGTTTGACGTTAAGGAAAAGAGAGGATACTGGAAATTGAAAGAGGAAGCACTAGATCGTACCCGGTGGAGAACTCGCTTTGGAAGAGGCTGTGGACCTACCGTAAGACAGACTATGGAATGTATGAATACGAATTTTAGGTTTTTGACATTGAACAGCAATGACGGACATTTTTATATGGGCCAGGTGCTAGGCTAGCGCATAACTCGTCAAATGTTCTGGGGCAAAATTGCTTCGCACAGGAGTTGTGGGAAGAATGTCCGTCCCTCTTTTGTGAAATACTTCTTGCACGCAACACGATTAAACAACAGGGAGTGGACGTGCCATACTGGTGACACTGTGTAGGCCTGCGTCTCGTAACTTCCCACTTCCCGTGTGGGCCGAAGTACCTTTATGAGCATATGTCATTGAACGTTCACTTACAAAAATGTGAAGTTGTCCCGTCCACACCATGAAGGCATATAGGGGAATAGAAGTATGGCTGCACTCATTATTAACCTCGGCACTAGATGGAGGTGAGTGGTCAGGTCAACATCACACCCCGGCCGAATTGTCGCCGGGGGGGGGGGGGTTGCTGAACCAATTGCAAAGGAGAATGTATGTGCCCCAGAGCTTGTCTGATCGTTTTGAAGAAGAGAAAAAAATGTCTTGCCCGTGCCATGATTCGAGCCCTGGACCATCCGTAGTGTAGTCGCTACCTCGGCTCCGTTATTCAGTTACGAGTCTTTGTTAGTGAACGTTGTAGGTGTTCGTAAAATGCGTTCCAGTTCAGTATTTTGCACAGAACTCACGTAACTTGGCTGTAATCGGTAGTCTGATGATGCGCCTTTTAAGAGCGCCTCATTTAGTACGGTATTATTCATCTGCCATTGCCTACAAGTACGGTAGTAACTAGATTCCTTGCTGGTTGAGTTGATACAGAGGATTCAGGCCTTCCTGGTATGTTAACGACAGTAGCAGAGTGTGCCGGGTTGGTACCTCCAGACTGCGACGCAAGCGCCCTCTTCCACATCCTTGCCAGTTCGTTATTCTGTATTGCCCCGACCATTCGACGCTATGTAGGTTGAGTAATGACAGAGTAATTAAATGTATCAAAGCTACGAGATGTAATTGCTAATCTGAAACAATTGGAGCTACTGTTAAATGTTCGAATATAGACGTTTAGTGTACATTCACGTCAGTCACACACAGTGACATGACAAATTTTGTTTTGACAGGCAGCTAGTTTCGGGCCTGGCTTCTAGCCATCGTCAGGTCTAATCCAAGAACGAAAATACAGAAAAACGTGTGTGAAGCCTTTCTGAATATTATGTCTCGGATAAGGCCTTATGATGGCTGGAAACCAGAGCCGAAACTAATTGACTGTAAAGTAAAAATTTTGATATTGTTTGTGTGCCTGACATTCAGTAGATATATACTTGTGATTTGTAGAAAAAAGGGGGTATCTAATGTAAAGGTGACGTTTGCATGAAGTATGTGTTATACGAAACTCCTGTTCGCACCTCACAGAGAACACAGTATCTGTTATAAAGACCAATCTGTGACTGCTGTTTGGGGAAGTAATAGCGTTTGGTTCAGAGTCATACGGAGCACCTAGATGTGCTGTGGGAACGTGCAGAAGTGTGTAAGTGCAAGAATGCAGCCTTCTGAGATGTCACGGCGTGTTGTTGGGTGAATATTTCCCGACGTTTCGAATGATTTTTTTTTCACTCTTCTTGGACTGTGACTCCGACAAATGTTTAACTTATGTGCTTCGAAACGTCGGGAAATTGTTACCCAATGACACAGCCTAACATCCGATAAGACTTGTGTCTTTACGGAAGTCCCTGTGATCCGTCATATCGTACAGATTCCTTAATGTTGTTGGTGGTACATACAGTTACCACTAAGTCTGAAATAGTTCAAGATGTGCACTAGTATTGTTTAACAAACTGGATGTTCATTTTAAAGTGAACTGCTTGCGTTGCCTCTACGTCCGCTATTTGCGTGTCAGAATTGACAGCCTTGAATTATCTGGCTTTCAGGTTGTGACAGTGGATCACTGTCTTGCTGACAGAGCTGGCGGGGCAGGCTAACCGACAGCTTTTGAATCCCACACGCGGCTTCTAGGGGATTTAATTTGGCTGTGACAATCTGCGTGACCTTCAACAGGGCGAGGCTGTTTAAAAATTTTGCAGGTATCTGCTTATCTGCAAGTAATGCGTCTTATCCCCATTACTAAGATCTACCAGTCTTGGTTATGGCAGCAGTCTGTGTTTGTTCTGAGTACCAAACACCCACAAGAAGTGTACTATGCGTGATGTCGGGCTTCCGCCTCGAAGTACGTGAGATCTGCGCTCTTCTGGGATGTTATTCAGCATGTAGTGGTAATTCTTGGAATTTGGGCCCTTTAAGATGGGACCAATAGGTTGTCTCGAAACGTCGGTGAGGAATTACCACCACACGCTGCGTAATAGTAAAAAAGAGCGCAGTTTTCAAAATCCCACAAATGCAGTATGTCACACAGTGCCGAAGCAGTGTGTCCTTGTAAATCGTTAAACAAATGAACTTCCACATCCTATCACAAGTGATCGTTTTGATTAAGAAACCTCTAAGGTTTCTTAATCGGACTTCATTCCAAAATCGTAGTGTTCTAGTGACTTGGCTCTATGCTTCACAATCCGAGATTCTATTCGAGGTAGGGGCAAGAGAATATTTCTTCTCCAAAATTTGCATACCAGCTTAGGGGCCCACCCGGCCACCTGTCCAGTGACTACTGGGGTAAAGGGGCCGAGGCGTGGAGCTGACCATTTTCCTCCCAACTAATGCCGAGAATAGGAATGAGTGGATCTATACCTCCACCCACGTTTGACTTCATGGCGTGCACGTATCTTCAGCATCTCATTCTTTTAGCTAATCGTTACATCTGGCGTTCGTCATTGGATATTAAGAATTAGTTACACTTATTGTAATTTTATTTTAATTAACTCACTAATTCAGTGATGTGTGGATTGTGCGACGCTGCTGTCGGCTGCCTAGAATGCAGGCACTGGGTTATGTGAATTGAAACGGCTGTAGAGTAGGCGGTTGTTGCCTTCTTGTATTGGTATTAGTCTGTAGACATTGAGGAAACCTCGGACAGTACGGCCGATCTACGTACCAAAATTTGAACCCGGGCACGTCTGGAGCACGAGGCATGATTGTTGCCCGCTGAAGCGCAACGTTGGGCTTCACCCATTAGTGACTGTTTTGTGCCATACAAATCAAGAGTGACTGGCGTGCTACCAGGTACGGCTGAGTTGACAGACCAGCTGTTCTGAAGAACTGCTGTGGCGGCGGTCGTAAAGGCCGTCGGAGGCAGTTACAAAAGAAGAGCGGAATTTTACGTGTGAATGTTCCTGCTAATAAGAACGTGTCTCTATGTTTAACCATTTAAAGCCCAGTGGCCACTTTACGGTCCACCAGGTTTAACATTAAGAAATTCTACGTCCTGGCAGTGGAGTTTTTGTGTTGTGTACGGTCTTCAGGCGCGTTCGTAAAACTCCGAAAAGCGACTATTAGCTACGTCATGTCAGTCTGTCCGTCCGCCCATCCGCCCGTCCGTCCGCGTGGAACAGTTCGGCTCCCACTGGACGTATTTTCGTGAAATACAATATTTGAAGGTTTTTAAAAAATCTGCCGAGATAATGCAAGTGACATTAAAATTCGACAAGAATAATGAGCACATTACGTGTAGACTTAATGTACATTAATGATAATATCTTGCTGAATTCTTTTCATAATGATAGATGTTTCAAAGTTGTACAGAAATTCAAAACACAATTTT
>Ga0123353_10014123_pt1 | contig 11490 bp, 4 predicted proteins | sample TergutLab28metaG_3_FD_92763 | JGI IMG/M metagenome (GOLD analysis project Ga0123353, IMG submission 92763) | Labiotermes labralis P3 segment gut microbial communities from Petit-Saut dam, French Guiana - Lab288 P3 | ecosystem: Host-associated > Arthropoda: Insects > Digestive system > Gut ... | reverse complement strand
GGCTGAGTGGACCCCGTTCCAGACCCACTACTACTCAGAAAATCTGGTAGCGCCGGGGATCGAACCCGGGACTTCTGTATCTGTAGCCAGAAACTCTGACCACTAGACCACAGAGGCGGTCACTAGTAGTAACTACACTAAGAAATGTATTACAGAAAACAGAGGTTCGATTCCCGCGACAGATAAAATCTTTTCTCCTCTCCACAGCCTTCGGGCCAAATCTGGAACCCAATCTGTCCCTTTGTACAGGAGTAAAGGTGAGGGTGTAAAGCAAAGTACAGACAGCCGACTATGGCTATTGTAGGAATACACAAAGCTCTAACTCTCCTTCGCGTTAGGCCTGTCTTCATGATGTGCTTCACTAAGTATAGGGAAAGAATGTCCGCTCCATCATAAAATGTCTCAGAAACCTGCGCCTGTTAATTGTACGTATGTGTGTCAGCGATATGTGGGGTTTCGACTTCTCGTTATTCTATGGGAGGGGCTGCAGGATAGACATGTAACTTACCTTCCACAATATAACCTTGCAGAGAAGGAGACTGGTGAGGGGGCGCCAGACATATTTTGACACCGTGACGATCCAGAGGTCAACCATTACAATCCCTAACAATGAGCCGAAAGACAAGTGAGACGCCACCGCGAGCTGGGTGGTTTTGATTTCACCACAGCCTGTCGAGAGCGGAGAGAAATTGCTAAGGAGGGTTCGACTTCAAAGGGATGCCGCGTCTGTCTCTGCTTCTCAAGAAGAATGGCATATGAGAAGAAGTGATAAATCGGGGTGAAAAGATTGACAAACTATTCTCGACGTCACGGAAATCTTTGTTGTTATTTTTAATTCCCTTTTTCACAGTTTCTATTTTCTCATGTACGGGCAAGTATGGGACGTACTGAATTTTATTCGGTCGGAGGAGCAACCAAAAGAAAGTAATGAAAAGTCAAGTAAGTTTTATAAATTTCTAAAAATTTCGATATCCATAATTAAGGTACATATTTCTTTATATGCTTAAAATTATGAAGATGTGTTTCACGTAGGCTAATGGAGGGGTAGAAGAGTCGGGCTACACCTTCAGGATTTATCAGCCCCTGCTGATCGGTTTCACTTTCCAGCCTTCTTTGCTCCAGAAGGAAAGGGTTCCTAGCAACTCATGGACAAGTCTCTATGTCAGTCCGGACGGGATGGAGAAGGGAAACATCAGCATGCTACCTTGTGCAAGTCTTACGTAATTACTTAGTTTTAGATGCGTCACAACAACAACGACGCAAGATGATGATGATGATGATGATGATGACAATTTTGATGACGATGGTAATGACATCGATATAATAAATATAAAAAATATACGTCTTTAACATCGAACTGTTCATATTAGCAAGCACATATACAAAAAAAATTACATCGTTCTGGAACGAATTACGTCAAATTAGACAGATACATAGAATCTTAAGTAGGAAAGTTGTAACAAGATAGGGGTTATTTATCTTAGTAATTAACCAACTTGATGCACAAATTTTTTGTTTTACAATAAGTTTATTCGACGCCTCTACATGTTTCGAGCACTATGTGCTCATCATCAGGAGGTCAAAATTACACTACACAGCCTCTGGTATCATCACACATATAGGTGGCCGTCCCGTGCACCGGACGGCCACCTATAGGTGTGATTATACCAGAAGCTGTATAATACAATTTTGACCTCCTGATGATGAGCACATAGTGCTCGAAACATTGTAGAGGTGTGAAATAAACTTATTGTAAAACAAAAATTTTGTGCATCAAGTTGGTTAATTACTAAGATAAATATACCGAGATGCACGCTTAGCAAAACGTCAAAGAAAGGTAGGAGGTAATTGTATAACTTTTGGGGAGGCGTACGCAGTAATATGTTGTGCGTAAACAACAGCTGATATGCGTGGTGTTGGTAAGATTTAAAAGAAAAAGGAAGACAGGAATTGTCTTATAAACGTAACATCCTGGCGGGTTCGCCTAAGATTTGTTGCCATGGAAAAGCAAACAGCATTACATATTCTGATTGTGTGTCTGTAGCCTTAGTTTACCTGAACGTTAAGTACCTGTGACGTATTATATTGTCATCTGCAGCACAATTTTCGGAAGAAAAAAAATTGAACATAAAATGTTTGTTTTGATTTTCCCCACAAATTTAAAAAATTTCTCATTCTACAAATAATTACCACGATAAGTGGGTCCCAGTCACCACGGCATGTCCTCGTCCCTCTTAGGCCCAAATATTCTCCTCAACACCCTCAGTTTACGCTCTTCCCTCAATGTGAGCGACCAAGTTTCATACCCATAACAAACACGCAAAATTATCGTTCTGTATACCTTAATCTTTATATTTTGGGATAGCAAAATGGAAGACAACAGATTCTGCACCGAATGATAGCAAGCATTTCTTGACTTTAATCTGCTCTTAACTTCTTCCGGAATAGAATTTTGATACGTTAGGATTGTTCCCAAATATTTGAAGTGTTTCGTCCTTTCAAAGGGAATATTATAAATCTTTACATTGTGACTTCGTCCTGCGTTCTGATCTCTAGACATGGCCAAGTACTTAGTTTTATCAGCATTAACGTCTAGTCCAATCTCCTTACTAGCAACTGCTAAAGTTTCTGTGGTTTTCTTTATAATATTTACGCTTCCGCCCAATATATTAGCATTATCATCATTAACCAGATGCAAAGAACACAAAATGGTAACTGAAGAGTATACAGGCAGAAACATTTTCTGTTATCGAAATTTTTAAGACTGTATGTGCGGGTGATTTTGAAAGAATAACATTGTAGGCAGGGACATATTTATTACCGTTGCGGAATAACGTTCTGGTTCCATATACAGGGTGTGCCGAAGTCTAACAGAAAAATTTCTACGAAATATTCTAAGGTTAAGTGCTGGCAGGATGGATGAGTGTACAGCCTTCGGTCCGGACACTCATCCATCCTTCCTGCACTTAACCTCCAACCAGCAGCAACACGAGAACCAGATAGCATTTGTGGTAATCAAACGCTATCGTCGTGAGCTCCTGATGATGGGCATGATGGTGCCCGAAACATGTTGAGTTTAACATAAGCATAATAAATTAATAAGTGATTTCTAGTTGGATTTTATTCTTCATTTATCTTTCGAGGTTTATCTCAGTTTCTTAACACCGTTCCTTAGCTATCAACGTCAATAAATTGTAGCTGATGGCTGTTAAGAATTCTGGAAAAGGAAATCTGATAAAGTTTTCATTTCTGTATCCGCGAGACGTGATTGGCTGCAAAATAAAGCACGACTGTCTGTGGACTTACAGGCGCCAAATATTATTGTGATTTGGCACGCACGTGGAACAGAAATTATAAATTGTATGCGAAAGGGGAGTTCAATGTGCCCCAGACATGCTAGTCAAACTCTATACCAGTATTCAACATCGTTAAATTACATAGAGCAATGTGAGAAATGACGCAGAACCGTGATTCAGACCAGCTGTGGTAATGTGAATTTTAGTGGCACCAACGAACTTCATTTTGTGCAGCCCGCGACACCAAAGAGATGTTGATACCCTGCGCTTCCCTTACCATTCGCATTAATTTTTAAAATAGGATGGTATGAACTCTTTTTAGGCGCGTTCGCGAAATTGCGAAAAGCGACTGTTAGCTTTGTCCTGTCTGTCCGTCTATCTGCCTGTCTGTCCGCTAATATTGAATAACTCGGCTCCCACTGGAGGGATTTTCATGAAATTTTACATCTGAGCATTTTTCGAAAATCTGTAGAGAAATTTCATGTTTCATTAAATTCTGACAAGAATAACGGGTACTTTACATGAAGATCAATACAATTTTTTTTGTATTATCGCGCTCATTTCTTCTCTGAATGAGAAACGGTTCACACAGAAGTTATAGAGAAAATCAAAACACAAATTTCATGTCCAAAAACACTTTTTAAAGAATATCGCGCCGTTTATGAGATAATGTGTAAAATACAGTGCAGCCGGACAGGCCACAGAAGACAACATGGCGTGTGCGCTTTGCATACCAGATATCTAAGGCTACAAACACACACACTCAGAATATGTTCTTATAATAAAAGCCAACAAGATAAACTATTTCTCAACTTTATTTTGGTAAAGAACTCTCCATCTCGACGTCGCTAGCAGACAGTCAACATAACCAGTATGACAAATAACCTTTCCTGTGAATTCAGTATTAAGACTTCTGATGACAGACAATAAGTCTGTCCGAAATATATGGAGTTCTTTACCAAAATAAAGTTAAGAAATTGTGCATCTTGTTGACTTTCATTATAAAAATATATCACGATGCACGGTCCTCTGAATGTCAAATTCAGAATATGTAATATTTATTGCTTTTCCACTGCAACAATGGTTGCACGACGGTAACTCATTGTTACTTTATATGTACATTGTCGTCTTGTCCTTTGTTTGAAAATGGTCTTATTAACTCCCAGTAATACAGCAAGTACCAAACGCCAAGAATACTGGCAAGTAATAAAATGAAATAGACGAAGGAGCACAATGTGGTCTAATAGAGGCACTGTCCCAGCATTTGCCTTCTGATCGTCCGTCTGCTCTAACAACTTTCTACGATGACATACGTAGGAATGGAGTTAAGGATCCGCACATTTTTATCCTTTGCTTACATAAAGGTTTGTGATTGCTGTAACACTCAAACCACGCCCAAAACCCCCTTGTTTACTGATGACCTCCTTTGCGATCCCCAGAATTTATCCCACTTTCCCTGCGGAAAGGAAGCTCTGCGCCACTCCGATCGATCAATTGTTAATCACTCACTTTAGTAATTAAAGTATCCCACCTGATTATCACTCAGAAACGTACCCAGAATTTAGTGGCATCATCTGAACAGGTTGCCCTCCACGGAGTACAGCGGTAAAGTTGGCCGTCTTAAGACAAGCCACGAAGGCCCAAAGGAGGAGTAAAGGTATAGCTCTACTCTTTCTATAACGTCGGCTATAGACTGGAGCAGGCGGTCAACCCCGCGATGCACGATGAGTGAATTAAAATACCGCGCACTTAACCCACTAACACAGTCCGGCGCTTTGGGCTGTGATGTTTATTTTGTCGGCTGTACAATATCGCTTCATTATACCTGCAACAAATGAAAAGGTATGGTACTTGGTGACTTGTTTCGGGCATGGATCTGCCTTTACGTAGGAATTTGATTAGGCATGCATGCAAACAGTAAATAGCATTCATGGACAACGAGCAGTTGGTCAATTACGTGCTCTTCACGCCAGGTAGCAGCATCGTCCAGTTAGAGGTAGCGCGAAACGTAGATCAATATTGGTGTGTCGTCATTCCATCATAGTTACCATCATGTAATGTACCGTACACAAACTATTCTTTCTGTAAGTCGCCTCTAGTTTACAGTCAGTCAACCTGTGGTTAACGTGCCATTTATAACGACTTGCTGAATTATTCGTCGTTTATTGGCTAAAAGTGTAGGCTTAACGTTTATCCAGTGTTACTCAAATGACAAATCTAAAAGGATTTGACAGTGAAGATAAGTAATGCACACAACAGAGATGATCAATAAATTCAAACTACTTGTTGAAAAGCTTGGAAAACCTCATATATGGCGCATATTGAAGGGTAATATTAAAATGGATCTTCAATATCGTGTTGAGATGTGAACAGAATTTGACAGATAAGACAGGTTCCGAAGACTGTTAGCTCCGGTAGTAATCCGGTGAACTTAACTAGTCCATTATGCGGAGGGTACATGAGTTCGAATGAGTTGTGAACAGACACAGCGACCACTGGAGGGAGCAGCAGCGGATTCCAACCTCAGCCATGACACGACCATTCTAACAAGTGTACATGGACTTTTAATTCTGTCAGGTTTCATATAAAAACCACAAATATAGAAGTATGACAGAGTACAAGAGAAACAGAGCGTCACAGAATCAGTAATGATAAAGCAAGGCTAAATATAACTCAGTGCGAAGTTTTCAAACCGAAGGGTTTAGAGATGTAACTTTATAACAGATTCGCCTTTCTCAATGTTATCACTAAAAACAATCTATCTCCTATTACAAGCACTAATTTCCTGAGACAGTTCGAATTAGTCGGGAATAATCCCGCCTGTTGGTGGACAAATAAGTAGTTGGGCTTCCACCGATTTAAGTGAGGAGAGAAACAGATAAATTCTCATAAAAATCGTGGTTTTGAAACATAAGACGATTGAAAGTCAAGAAACTAAAAACCCTAACCGACAAACTTCAAAGGTCTAAAGTGTAAAATTTATTTCTCACTAAACTGATTGAGAAATTGTTTTATTCCTGCGACCTTACAGTTCTTACTGGACATCTTTATTGCTGATACAAATACACACACACAGCTAATTACATTTGTAACTTTGTATTTTTATTATAACGATGTCACCATGAAGATGGCGGCTACAATGGCCGGAACATGTTGTTGAGAAACTCGTGAATAAAATACATCCTGAACTTTGAGGTGCATTTTGTTGGTTATGTACACATTAGCCTTTTTGACGCCTAATGTCAACTATAGTGGTCATACCGCACCGCTAACCTCTAAAGTTGCATTTTATATATTTATTCAACAAATATAGGTACTGAACATTTTAAACATGGTATGTACTCTCCTTTTTTTTCTCTTCAAAATGCAGCTTGTTTCATAATTCTAACGTATTTGGTTCCTGAGTTATTCATATTTTATATACAGGGTGTGCTAAAATTAAAAAAATAATTCCGGCGCCAAAAGTTTGATGATTATATTGTCCATTCAATTGCACTAGGTAACGAATGTTAGCTTAAAATGAAACCTACAACTCGTGCGGCGTACTTAAGAGGAGACCGTCCCATGTTCGACGAACCTTTTCAGAAAACGTGTACGTTAATTATAACTCTTTGTAAATAAAACTGGGCTTCTGCTGGCAGTCCGTAAAGTTAAGAACACCAACAGGCGGTTTTGGTCGAATGGCATATAGACTAAAAAACTTTACCGGAAATGAAATATGTCGTGCACACCGAGAACGGCTTCAGTTATTTCGTTTAACAGAAACTCTGCTTCTAAACAAACACCGCCCTACTGGATAGCAGAGTTGTAATGGTAATTGAAATATAATTGTGAACGTGATGAAAGTGTATGTAATGTGAGTCTTTCTGTAGGTTGGAAAATAAGAATAATGACAGTGTCTGTGTAATAGGGATCCGGAAGTGGGCGTAAAGTTAATCTGCTCTCAGCGACACCTCCGAACAAAAATTAGCCGGATCATATATTAAATTAATTTTCTCGGTAGTGTGCTTTGGGGCTCACCACATTGCTGCTCAACACCTGCAATTTTAAGTGATTCAGTTTCCGGTTTTACGCGCCCATAAATGTCCAAGGTTATTCAAGCATTAACTGTGTCTGACGGAGGTCTTCTGGCAAGGTGTCCAATTCGAACATCGGACAGAATATTGACTAAATTGACTGGAAGTTTCCTCAAGATAAACTTCATGATAACATCTTAAATTAGGCCAATAACACTTCCTTCCACATCCCAACAGAATTACGCTCATTTATGATTAACACTCTTTGTTGGAACGTGTAAATAGAGATACCTAGGCATTCTAGAATTGTGCGTGTTACTGAGCAGGAATAGTTGGACATGCACACAGTACATGTTAGCAGAGGATAGGGTAGGTTCCTTTTTCGCGGACGATTGCATCAGTCAGTGGTACGCTGTCGTGAGCAGTGGAAGGTAATGTCATAGACAAAGGTGGACCACTTGGTTCTGGTGGAAGAATGGGGTATAAGCTAGACGCCGTGTGTGCAGAAGCTGCTAAAGTCATGGAAGAGTACTGCGATGGATGGAAATTTTCAACATTGTGCATGAAACTGTCAAGAAGGGAGTCAGTCCGGGCAACCCGCCAACGGCCCGCAACTCGTCAGCTGTGCAGCGTGACTCTGACATCAAGAAGAGGAGCGTAAGAGTTGATCAAATGCATCTGGCAACATCTCTCTATCGTGCAACAATTTATTCAATAATCCACAAAGATTGACTTATGAGGCAGGATTGTGCACTCTGGTTTTCAAGTGATTTCAAGGCCGAACAACATGAAGAAGGGTGCAGAATTGTAAAAAGATGCTCTCTCTTTACAACAATGACCCAGAGTGATTCTTCGCCAGACTGGTTACCGGTGACTGATCCTGGTTTCACTATAAAACTCCGGAGGTGAAAAGGCAATCCATGCAGTGAAAACATGATGTGAGTTCTCCTCTAAAAATATTTCGGACAGCACTTCCTGCTGGACAGCAGATGGCCTATGTATTCTAGGGCATGGAGGGCATCCTGTTAAATGCATGGCTTCCCCAAGGGACGTCAACCAACAATGAGGTGTGCTGCAACATTCCTTGGTGTCTTCTTTGCAGAATCCAACTACGGCGCCAAGAAAAATGGACACGTCAGGTTCTGTTGCTCCATGACATTGCGAGACCGCAAGACATTAAACAAACAACATAGAAATTTGCTTCCTTCGGATATAGAGTTTTTGCCTCAGCCACAATATTCTCCAGATTTATCCACATCGGACTAAGTTTTGTTCAACAGAATTAAAGAAACACTCCGCTCGAGAAAATTCCCTACCAGTGATGACATGGAGAGAGATGTCCGTGACTCTGTGTGCATTATCACCAAAGACTGGTAGAGTACCAATATTCGAAAGTTACCAGAAAGATGGCAACGGTACACATACTACGTTGAAAGTGCTACAGTGTGATTTGTCGCCAGACATCAATTGGATACTTGTAACCCAGTTGAGTGTTAAATTATTTATGAACAGCCTTCATATGATTTACTATCAACCTATCATACGACGAAATGCGATTACAGCTCGAGATGTTGAATAGGTGGCCAAAAACGAAAATAAGTAATTCTAATACAGAAATAAAATTTGTTAACTCCAGTGATAAAGCTGGTGATTTATACCAGATAATGACATTGATATTCAATCACCACTCTGTAAGAAAGCATTACTCATTATAAAATATCTCAGGTACTGGTAATTCAAGGTACACATGTCTTTCTTTCGGCCGTGCTTTGACCTACAAAATAATTCAAGGTGTTCATAATAATTTTCACCATTTCTATAGTGAAACCAACTAGATGCACCTGTGTACCAAATTTATTTCATTTTGGAATGACACTCTACATGTTTCGGACCGTCTTTCCGTCCATCATCAGGAGTTCAAGACTGTACACACAGCAACAGGCATACGTCAAACAATACTGTTATTCCAAAATAAAATAAATTTGAGACACTGGTGCGTCTAGTTCATTTTACTGTAGAAATATATTACGATGAACGGTCATGTGAACGTCAGATTCACACAATAGATTTCTTAAGCTCCGTTTGGGAACGTAGACTGACACTGGCTTTTCGGGAAAAAAAGTGTTACTGCCATCTTCCGAGTGGTGGATTTACATAAAGGTAGGCGATATCAAAGGACAAATAAAGGAAAAGGAACTGGTATTCAGTAGGGTTTCCATGTATAACCGCCAGTGGACTCTTGTTTCCTAAATTTTCAGACACTGAATCCATTTTAATGGGCTATTCTCATATCACATTCTCATATCACTCCTTGGTATCTTACGCGTTTCTCGTTACATTATCAACAATGGTGATTTCTTGTTTTCACATGTTGCTGCTCCTCGTCTCTGGATAAGATTTTGAAAAGTATTTCAATAATCCAAACTCAAACCTTAAAAAATAATTTTGGTGTTCCTACCAAGCTATCTGCTCACTATTCTTATATCAAAATGTACCGATTCTGAACGATCCGTAGTAACAAAGGCTGCAATAATATCTCAGCATAATCGCTTTCATTTAAAACCCATTAAAGCCTACACAGAAGGTCAATACGCTTTTATTCTTCCATAAAAACACGAAACAAATGACAGCAAAGAAGGTAATAAGCAAGCACAATATTTGTCGTTCATGTTCATGAAACTTCAGCGTTATCAGAAAAGCTTTTGTGTGGGTACAAGGCTAGAGTTATTGTGTGGCAATACTAGTGCGATCTAAACCACATCCTGACGCAACCATTAGCTGCTTCGTTCCTACACGACCTAACGCGCTGCCAATAGAGACAGAGCGTATTGACAGAATTCTATATTACACAACTCATTAATTTCTTATTTTCTACCTTCTTTTATAACCACCATAAGCTAAATTGTGGCAGTGAAAACAGAAAATACGTCACCTATACGACCAAAGCCTAGTACATCCGTTTCTCATATTTGAAATATGTTCCTCCAACGATCCTTCTAACTATTAGGCTGTCGCAAGTTTTCTGTCTTAGAAGCGGTCTTTTCAGGAGGTTTCTCATCTCAATTTCCAGAAGATTATACCAACGTGTATTAAATTAAAATAGGTACTAATTAATTTTGAATTTTTCTTGTCGAGAATATTTCCTTTCTATGTCTAGAACTAGCAACTAACATTACGCTATGACAGTGGTAAAACTAGAGATGTATAGAATAAGCTAGGTCATATTTAAACAAGAAAGTAAAAATTAAACTACTTTTAAATAAGCAATTACCAAACTACAGCAGAGGAGGAAGAGAAAACAAAATACTTTTGTGATTTAGGAAAATCTTTGGTGAAATTATGTGGAGAGGAGTCAAAGGGAGTATAACATGCGGTAACGAATGCACCCATTAAACATAGACACGAGATATTGCCTCTTGGTATCTCAACATCGTTTAGAGGATATATATATATATATATATATATATATATATATTGTAGGGTCTCGTTTTGCGACGGTTCGTTTTACGACGGTTCACTTTTACGACCCCTGTCGAGTCGGGCCGAGCACTCCCGACTTGTTGTGCATCAGTGTCGTAACTCCAACGTCCTTTCTCTACTCAGTACGCTTCTAGCTCTTTTCCGGTGTGCACGTGTTTCTTCTTTTTCTATTTTAGTGCAGTTCTTTTTAAGTTGATTGTGGATTTTTCCACCCACGATGTCCATCAAAAAGACAGAAAAAAGAAGAAAAATCAAGACATTTGACGTTACGTTCTTTTGTGACGTCTTCTGAACCACGGTCTGGGCCTTCTTTAACAAAATAAAAAGCGATTTGATTTATTTTTTTCAATTTTCTGCTTTATTTTCTACACACCCAATTCATTAAATTAAAATTGTACGTCATAATGTAAAGAAATATTGTAAATTATAAAATTATTTTACTAATTTATCTGGACCATGAACCTATCTCAATTTAAACCATTTAAATAATACTCGTTTTACGACGATTCGAGTTACAACCAAATATTCGAGAATGTAACCCCATCGTGAAACGGGTCCCTACTCCATATATATATGTATATATGTATGTGTGTGTGTGTGTGTGGGGGGGGGTATATATATATATATATATATATATATATATATATGTGTGTGTGTGTGTGTGTGTGTGTGTGTGTGTGTATATATATACCGATGTT
>Ga0123353_10014122_pt1 | contig 11490 bp, 6 predicted proteins | sample TergutLab28metaG_3_FD_92763 | JGI IMG/M metagenome (GOLD analysis project Ga0123353, IMG submission 92763) | Labiotermes labralis P3 segment gut microbial communities from Petit-Saut dam, French Guiana - Lab288 P3 | ecosystem: Host-associated > Arthropoda: Insects > Digestive system > Gut ... | reverse complement strand
TGTATGAAAAAAAAAAAAATTTTAAAAAAGAAAAATGCTATGTAAAAAAGGGGGTGGGGGGGGGGGGGGGGACTTTTAAGATTTTTAAGATACAGAAGGATGAAATGCACATTGTTTTGAACATTGTAACAGCATTGTAAATTTAAAAAACAGGATATATTTTACATTTTTTAGCACAGTCTTTGTAACAACATTGTAAAAAGCATATAGATTTTGAGCAAGTAACACAATGATCTCACTGAAGATGGTGTAACAGACACCGAAATATATAGGAGGTAAATGGTGATAAATGTATGTATTTAACATATGAAGGGCATTTTGCTGGAATAAAAGAAATGATTAACCTAACTCTATTTAGAGCAGAAGACTTCTGTAGACTAGTAAAATATACAAACCAGCATTAGAATCAAAGCCTGGCAGAGTGATATCTATAATTATTATGTTTTTATACCGCTAAAGAGTCTAATGGTACATGAACAGCGAAATGGCACTCACAATCTGTAGTTGATGCATCCCCGTCGTGTATGTAACAATGAAAATAAAAATAAAGGTAGAGTAAGTCAAAACACAACCAGTTTTATTGGATGTTAATGAAACGACATGTTTCGGCCTACTCGGCCATCATAAGGTTTGCAAAAGTTCTAAGAGACTAAATATTGTTTGTGTGTGGTGGATGTTGAGATCTCATCATCTGGCCAATAAATTAGATATGAGACATAAACTGTGTGTTAGCAGGTACCTGCAAACAATATTTAGTCTCTTAGAACTTTTGCAAACCTGATGATGGCCGAGTAGGCCGAAACATGTCGTTTCATTAACATCCAATAAAACTAGTTGTTTTTTTACTTACTTTACCTTTATTTTCATTTTCATGGCACTCACACCAACTGGGATCATAATATGAGATGAACCGAATGTCACAGTTGTGTGATGAGTGTTCCAGCTTCATATTAAGGAGGATCTGGCTTCAAATCTGAGCCTGAAATCTGACTAAGCTGTAAGATTTTCGTAATTTTCCTTAACTCCCTGCAGGTGAGTGCAGGGATTGTATGTCAAATTAAGCCACTCTCTCTTCCTTCCACATCTTTTGCAATTCAGTATATATTAGCCATCCCATCATTTTATTCCATATGTATCACCTGAGCTGTTGACAGAGACATGAACTGGACCATAAATAAATACTGCACAGGAAATGTGCATTGTAGCTAGAACTGTGCATTAAGTTTCTATTATACATGGCACACTTCTGATTTTAAACTCATTGTCGGTACCTTACACACTTCTACTCAGCACATCATCCTATTAAATATATACCCTTTTCATTTCTTTGTCTCTGGTTTCGTGGCACCCATATTTATACATATGTATTGCTTTCAAGTGTTGTAACATGAAGAGCTTCTGTACCTGTGTAATTCACACAATTAATTGAATCTACTTATTCTTTACCAGTGTGACATCAACACACAAATCTCAATGAAACTTATAGAGAATTCTTCTCTTCACGCTCTCCTCAACCCTGGTTTGCAGTTCATATTTTTAGCATAAAATTGTGGCATACCAAATCATATATGTCATAATTAGTGCCATTAGAAAATATTCAGTTTTATGCTACCAGTCACCTCCAGTCTAAGGATGTGAATTTCAATTTTATTTCAGACCATTCTCAAGCATATTTTATGTATCCACTTAAACATATATATTCAATAATTATGCACAACAACATGAAACTTAGAATGATCAGACTGTAATGGCAAGAATTAGACTGACAGTGAAGATATTTAGTGGTCATTTGTGGGGTCATCTTTGCTTCAAAATGGACAGTGTTGTCGCATTACAATTTTGTGAGCCTTCAGCACCTTATCAAAGCATGATCAATAAATTGTTCATATCCTTGTAAAGAGTGATTATACTCGTAGAATAAAATATATGTAGGGTATCTGTAGTTGGTGGGCTATGATAGTGTTGTCAGTGTAATGACTAGGTTATTAACAGGATTTCATTGTTGTTAGATTCTTGACAGGGTTGAAAGTTTTATCTACTCTCAAAAGCTTCAAAACTGACTCCAGGGCCCACCCAGTCCTCTATTTAGTGAGTAAGAGGGGCTTGTGCCCCGGCAATATAGCAGCAGGAGCGTGAAGCTGACCATGGTGAAAAATGAGTGGAGCTGTATTTCCACTCAACCATACGTTTTTACAGCATACAAATGGGCGACTATACCTTTTCATTCTGTAGTTCCATAATTCATGATTAGAATATGTATTTTTTTTAATTTTAATTTTATATTTAACAATATAAATAATGTAGGCTTATAGGTTATCTTTACAGATACATAATATATTTCATGCAGCATATTTTTAGAAAGTTTTCTGTTTGATTTGTAGTTTATGTGATAGTATTGCACTTGCTGCTTCCCTCTTTCTGCATTTTTGTTGTTGGCAGGGGATATTTATTCCTATGGTAAAATAAACACCTCCAATGAACGTATATAGACAATGATAATACTGGAAATGGAGTGTATTGCAAATACATGCAATACCTTTGAGTATAAACACCCCTAAATTTTCTGAACCATTTTTATGATAAAAATGGTTTACATGCACTGTAAATGATAGTGATACAAAGTAATAGCAAGTATTTGTCTGGTTCTATTATAGTACAATGTGCTGTCACAATGGGTAATTTTATAGGTTATAGTACTACGTGCTCTCACAAGTGATGATTTAAGAGGTTATGGTAAACTGTACTCTCACAGTGCATGATTTCAGAGCATGTTGTGTTGCATTTAATGCAATGAATATAACAAGAATGAAGTGGCAACCTGGTCTGGGGGTTTCCTAGCAGGTGGTGTATAGTCGTTAGATTACACATGTAGCTGTACTCAATAAGATCTCCCTCTGCAGTTAGACCACAGATACCTTGACTGTCAAACAAAAGGGGTCCCTCCTGCAGGAGAACATCTGCTTGCCTGATAGCTGATATAATTAAATGGCCATCTGTGCTTTTGCAGGCAACATATGATGCCACATGCCACTGACATGTACAGGGTTCGGTAAAACACATGTAGCAGGAAGACTAAGTTTAACAGCTTGGATAGACAAGATATTGCTGCTAGTTTATCATAGGTCAATCACACTGGGATACATGGCACCATAGAATGTTTTACATTTTCATGTATGAGCCACTTACATTAATCATCAAGTGTTGTATTCTCTTCCTCTCAAAACTTTATTTCTGATATCTAGCTAGCCATTTATCAAAGTGAAGATAAATAGTGACTCTAGTGGAAAATGTAACAAATGTTAGTGAGTGTAAAATGTATGGTGTTAGGTACCAAAATTTTACTTTCATATTCAAGCTTTGAAATATTTTGCATCAAAGTAGTTTTGTGGGAAATTAGTGAAGGTATAAAATTTAACTGCAAAAGAAACTATAGTAGTGAATAATAGGGAATAATATTAATGAAAAAGAACAAAATAATCTTACTCTCCAAAACATCATAATTTGGTTTTGCCTGTACCACTGGCATATGTGCACTTCATCTGCCCTGTGTTATGAACGGTCCAGAGTCAAACCTTAGACTGAATTAGTCAATAAACTTTTACAAATTGAGTCTGAATTATTCATTTTGTCAGAATTTGTGAAAAACTGAAGTTCAACAAAGCCATAATATTTAATTTTGTGTTCTGTGGACCTGAAGCTGGTGTATTTATATTTATGAGGGCAAGATACTCAAGATACTAATAGAAGCCCATTTTTTGTCCTGAAAATATTTTTTCTCTATTTGTTTTTATTATATTCAAACATTTATTGATCACCTTCAGGGGTAAGGTATTGTCAAATGAGAATGGTCATCATGAATATGAACTGCACACTGGTCAGTATAAGTATGGCACCAGCAATGTCCTACTTTAAACAAGTATCTACTTTTATCCAAAGTTGCATGCTGAATTAGTAGACACAACCTTTTCCCTAAATGATACTTTGGACTTCGAAAAACTTACATAATGTGAATAACCCTTTTGCACAGTGCATATCATCAAGAGCTTGTGATGAGAAGAAAGATGAGTGAAATTAATAATATGCATGAACTTTTCCATATTAGAAAGGCACTCTCATTGAATCATGCTTTGAATGACATGTTAGAAGGCCCATAACTGTAAAGAAACTGACAGTCCAGTAGATATACTTTAATGACAGACGACAGAAGTATTGGATTGGCCTCCTCGGCTGTTCCAGGGGATTGGAAGCCTATTCAGTGCATTGAAAGTGGTCCGGTTACTACGTTTGGGTCGCGTAGTACGAAAGTTGGACCGCTATCTGGAATACGGTGCTGCCATGTTGATATTGCTGCTCTGCTTCTATATGCTTGTTGCGCATTGGCTTGCGTGCATCTGGTACTCTATAGGACGCTCGGATGCTGATAATGGGCTCCAGTATTCGTGGCTGTGGAAACTGGCCAATGTGACGCAGTCGCCTTACTCGTATACCTTGTCCAATGACACCAACTTGCCGGAGCTCATCAACGGACCATCCCGCAAAACGATGTATGTCACTGCACTGTACTTCACCATGACATGTATGACGAGCGTTGGCTTTGGAAATGTGGCCGCAGAAACAGATAATGAGAAGATATTCACCATCTGCATGATGATAATCGCAGGTAAGGCATTTCAGACCTCATCTTATACTGTGTGTGACCATTCTTCCCTGATGTTTTATTTTAGTGTGATTTTAGTATTTTTGGTAAAAAGATGCAGAGGAAGTAATGACGTGACTGAACACAGTGTGACCAATGTGTCGTAACTCATTCTAAAAAGCCTACTTTTTTTTTAATATCAGTGGCAATTTTTACAGCTCAGCAGTATTAACCAACATCACTTAGACTGAAATACAAATAATATATAAATCTGGACCAATTTTGAATGTGTAATAATAATAATAATTATACCTGTCTTATGAAGCACTGCTGTATGCCACCATCTTCGGTCATGTGACAACCATCATTCAGCAAATGACATCAGCGACAGCCAAGTACCATGACATGCTGAATAATGTGCGAGAGTTTATGAAGTTGCACGAAGTACCAAAGGCTTTGTCAGAACGTGTTATGGACTATGTGGTATCTACATGGGCCATGACAAAGGGCCTGGACACCGACAAGGTAAATCAGGTCAGGCAAGTTTACTCTGAAACAAACTGACATTGGTTGGAGATGCTCTCTAGGTCTTTTTCTCTCTTCCACTGTCTCACTTTCTTTGCTTCTGGCCTGATTTGTCTTTAAATTAGTTTTAGATTTGCTGCTTAACATTTTAAACAGCACTCCAACCATGTTATTTTTTTCAGACATTAATTTTACCATTTATTTCAGTTTTCTTTATGCTTCTTAAAGAAATTACGCAGAATTTCATTAAACTTGAGTAGGTTACAGTGCCAGTTGTGGTAATGGTGCTTGCCTTTGTTATGATAAACTTGGATACAGTGCCAATTATGATAATGGTGCTTGCCATTGTTATGATAAACTTGGGTACAGTGCTAATTATGATAAAGGCACATGCCATTTTTGTGATAAACTTGAGTACAGTGCCAGTTGTGGTAATCGTGCTTGCCTTTTTTATGATAAACTTGGGTAGACTGACAGTTTTGGTATAGGAGCATGCCATAGTTATGATATTTGTAGTTGAATGCCTTGTAAACCAAGTAACTGATTAAAAGTTAAATACTCCTAAAGGGTCAAGAAAATGTACTGGTACATACATGAGTCATTCCGCAAGACATGGACAGCTTTCTAGGGCCAAAAATGTGGTAGCATGAGAAATGGAGTACATACATGTAACTGAAAATATTTTGTGGTGCACATAGAAATAAATATGAAAAGGGCCTGATGTTGATGATTTTTATTCTTTTCTTAGTTTAAATTCACCAATTATTTGGTCAAATATAAAAATACAGTATTCTCATGATGCAGCATTAAATATTTCAATATTTTTTGCTTGAACATACTACCACAATTCAGATTCCTGCAGACATACAATGGAGTATGTACTTCTGTGTAGAACTGTGACTCTGAATTATTTTGCACCAGATTACCCAAGAAAATTTCACTCAGATATTGCACTGACATTGAAGGTAGTGCTAATCACATTGTAATAAATAATCTTGTATAGCCATGTTGATTTGATGTCATCTATTGGCAAAGGTGGAAAATAAATCATGTAATACAATTTTGAATTTATTTTGAAACTCGGGAGCTGTAAAACATGGAACGGTCTTTGTGATTCATGAAATATACATATACATGACATCCCTGCAGCTAGACCTATCAGCAAGTATTCCTCATGACTCTAGTGTCACAATTTCTTATGCAGATTTTATGAGTACATCAACGTAATCAACAGAATAATAAGTTCTGTCTTATATGAGTAAGTGGTTTTCTGCTAATAAATTAGCTCTTAGGTTAGATAAAACAAGGCAATGACTTTTGTAATTAATAAATTGCCATGCTGTGCATTCAGTGTAAGAAAAAATGAGAACTGTATAAAAGAGGCAGTAAATTACATCATTGACAAATTTTAAAAGAATCATATTAAGCAAGTGATCTTGAAATTAAGTAGAGCACGTCACACAGTTAGATTCATTTCACATGTTAGGATTATTGACACACCGAAATTAGTTTACTGTACACATTTCCACTTCTGTAATAAGTGTGGAATAATATTTGGTGGAAATTCGTCCAGCAGTGAAAGGTTGTTTACTTTACAAAATAAAGTCATGAAAATAATGGCAGGGGCCAAATCTAGGAACTCAAATAGAAGCCACTTTAAAATATTGTATTCTAACTCTTCCATGTGAATACATATTTGCCTTTATGAACTATATTGTTAACAGTCCATCATATGCAATGTTAATGCAGTTATAAGTACTATCCTTTCTTCACAACAGTGCTTAACCTTTTGGCGCCGGAATTATTTTCTTCATTTTAGCACACTCTGTATATAAAATGTGAATAACACAGGAACCAAATAAGTTAGAATTATGAAACAAACTGCATTTTGAAGAGAAAAAAAAGGAGATTATATACCATGTTTAAAATATTCAGTCCTTGTATTTGTTGAATAAATATATAAAATGCAACTTTAGAGGTTAGCGGTGCGGTACGACCACTATAGTTGACATTAGGCGTCTAAAGGTTAATGTGCTGGCATTAGAATCGTCAACGATCTCACTCCTACTCTCCAAAGCATTACAGAAGAAAGGACAGATATAAGAAGATCCCTTCCACCTCTACTGTCACACAAACACATTCACCCACATATACATACAAACATACACACACATATGAATACATGCATACATACATACATACATACGTACGTACGTACATACATACACACACACATACATACATACACACAACACACACGTGCACACACACATACACACACATGCATACATCCGTACAGGGTACAGACACACGTGTGTATATACACACACATACAGACACACATACACACACACACATATGCATACATGTGTACATACATACATGTTCAGACATACACACACACACACACACACACGCACACACATAAGAATACATGCATACATACATACAGGCTACAGACACACATGTGTGTATATACATACACGTACAGACACACATACACACACACAAATATGCGTGCATGCATACATACATACTTACATACATATGCACACACACAGGCACACATCCATATGTGTGCACCAATTGTCTTTAGTGGATGAATTCCTGATGTTAAAAGAAAAGCCTCATAATCCCTTAGAAAATTTGTATTTATGTAGTATAAATTGTTCTTGTTTAGCTCTGATTTAGTGTTACACCTTACAAACACATTTAGTGTTACACCTTACAAACACATTTAGTGTTACACCTTACAAACACATTTAGTGTTACACCTTACAAACACATTTTTAACTCTAAACTTTTGAAGTTGTAAAAATGTTCGTCTTATATTAGTCTTATGTCACACACTGTATGACTTATTCTATATTCTGTAGACATTCTAACTTTTACTTTCATTGAATATATGTGTGTGTGTGTGTGTGTGTGTGTGTGTGTGTGTGTGTGGTGTGTGTGTGTGTGTGTTGGTGTGTGTGTGTGTGTGTGTGTATGTGGTGTGTGTGTGCATGTTGCACGTTGTTTCACATTATGTGATCAATGAAATTTCACATTATATGATCAATGAAATTTCTGTGTCAATATCTGTAAACATGTTTCTTTCTCTATGTGTATCCTTGATTTTTATCTTAGCTTATTTCATTACAATGAGACCAGTTGTGACCTGTTCAATCATTTCACCAACCAGCCTGTTAGCATTGTCTCATATCAATCTTATATAACTCAGTGAATATCTGGTTCTGCATTCTTTCTCCCCTCTTGACTCATTATTTGATTCACTTCATTGCATCTGCATTGATTTGAATCTGGAGTTAAATGGGTACACTTCTGTACGCACCACTTCTGTGTTATATAGTTATATAGCTTTTGTTTCATTGTAAATAGAAAGTAAGTCTGGGACAATTAAATCACAACCTAACAAGAAACTTAGAGCAAAGAGGACAACAATGTCACAAGTAAACCAGGTCCGTTCAGTGTATAGAAATGGTTTTACAAGTACAATGCAATAGTAAAGAGTGTGCTTCAGTTGGAGCTTGATTTTATGAATAAAAAGGTGTTTACCCCTGTGCACAAACTGGTCCTTTCACTTTTGTGTTTTTAAAATTGATGGTGTAAAGGTGCCAGAAATGTTGATATTTGATACAGTTTTATTCATCTTAACATGCACAGTTTAGCTTATATGTTAATTTTAATTTGTCACAGATGGATATAGTAAAAACGTGACTCTTTGTTTGTAATACAAAACATTATGCTGTGGTTGTAATGTACTACTTTATGTATTTGAACAAGAATCATATAATCAAGGATTGAAGTTTTTGGGTTAAAAGGGTTGTATTGCCTCGTAAATAGTTCAATTACATTTTTACATATTGTCAAAGAAGAGTGCTCGATTCTGAAGATGAAATTATCATGACCCTTTGAAACTCTGTTAACTCTTTACCAGTCTACATGGCTTAAAATCCCAAAATACTTAAATCTTCAGCAACACAACTGTCAGAACCTAAAATTTCGTATTGTACATGTATAATTTATTTATCTGATGCATGCTGTTTGGAGCATGCAGTTGTTAATTGTTTTTTTCAGGAAATCTTTGTGACTTCTAAATACTAAGTTGATGCTTCTTCCAGGTGCTCAACTATTGCCCCAAGGATATGAAAGCAGACATCTGTGTGCACTTGAATCGTAAGGTATTTAACGAACATCCGGCATTCCGTCTAGCAAGTGATGGCTGTCTGCGTGCGTTAGCAATGCATTTCACAATGAGCCATTCAGCACCTGGTGATTTGTTGTACCATACAGGAGAATCCATTGACAGCCTCTGCTTTATTGTTACTGGCTCACTTGAAGTTATTCAAGATGATGAAGTAGTGGCTATTTTAGGTTAGTGTCTTCTCCAAAGTAGACATATTTGGCACCAAGATTAATGATAATTTCGAAAGCATTATTGCCTGAAGTAAGCAAACGTAAAGGTAAAGCAATCCCATTACAGGCCTGGACAGGCCCAGAAGGTTCCAGGAAGTAAAGATTCCCAGATTTCATGACAACAGCACAGGATGGTGGTAAGGTTGTCAGCCTTACGCACCGGCCGTCTTTACCCCCAGGAAACGCTCCTGGTACTCATTTCTGTTAGAGGCTGAGTCGACCCCAGTACCATAGTCTGATCGGAAGGATATTATGTCAATGAAAAATTCACTGACTCCAGCTGGGATCAAACCAGCGACCTTCCAATTTGTAGCACAGAACCTTAACCACTGTGCTACAGCGGTCCCCTATTGCCTGAAGTTCTGGTGATAAAATACAACACAAAGCCTGAATATGTACAGAATTATTCACAACTAAATGTCACAAATTCAGGATCTCTTCCAGAGGATTTGCCTGGTCATCTGTTAAACAAACTACTGTAGTTTTGTTTGCTTTTCTTGTATGTGACTACAGGATTCATCAAACAGGAGTCAAGTAGGTATAACTGGCTCATTTATTCTTAAGACAGGCCCATGATATCTCATTCTTGAACATTTCAATGTAACATCTATATTTGATGCTTTAAAAAATCATACACCAGAATTCATAATTATATCCCATCTGCCAGACTCTTTTCACCTCCACTGGACCATATTATAATTATTGGAATTATAGAAACAGAAACAATTACCAACAAATACTTACTTGAAGTTTTTATTGCTCAAGTTTCAATACAGTTTGAAAGTGACTGCCTTCAGCCTCAATACACAATCTGAAGTGTGTGTGAATTGTGCGTATGATTTGCATCAGTTTATTAGAACTGTCCTTAATGCAGGTCATGGCACTGAAAGTGTGATGGAGTAGTGCATTTTTTCCACATTCTGCTGGCACGTCAAATCTTTCCGTGTGTCTCCCTTAACAAAATCTTGGATCCAAGGTCTGGAGTGGCCAGTGCTGTTGAGCACCATGACCACTACACTGACAAGAGCAGCTATGATTGAAATACATGTTTTAGATTGCTGTCTTCCAAAATGTGACATGTTCTATTCATTAGACGAGTATTAATTTTTTTTTTCACATTCATACCGTGCATCTTGATATTATCAAAATGTATTTATTCACCAACTGATGCACTAGTAAGTTGTCTTAAAAAAAATATTAAAATTTACATTAAAATTTACATTAAAACAGCTCCTCCATGTTTCGGTGTTACAGCTAGACCATCATTTGGGAGCGCATTAATTTGTGCTAACTAAAGTTACAGTTGTTAAATCAGTCCATTAAAATACATCGGTGTGTGGTTAATACGGTGGTGGTGTGGCTGCCAAACAGTGCAACATACAGACACCAATAAGGACCTAAAATATGCAGCCACAACACCACCGTATTAACCACACACCGACATATTTTAATGAACTCTTGTAACAACTGTAACTTTAGTAAGCACAAATTAATGTGCTCCCTGATGATGGTGTAACTAACACCAAAACATGTCAGAGCTGTTTTACTGTAAATTTTAATATCATTTTTTAAGACAACTCACTAGTGCATCAGTTGGTGAATAAATAAAACTTTGATAAGAGTACTGATATTCGCGTACACAGATAATGGGAGGGAGCAGGATCCTGTGAGACAGAAGTGTACTTCTACCAGACTACAATGTCACAACCCAGGACAATCACAGTCAGCAGAACTTCAGATCACAATAAGACATGTTTTCATGGTGTGGCTAAAAAGAGAGTGGGGGGGGGGGGGGGCGCGGGGAGTTGCCTCGTGTTTTGGGAAAAAAAATTTTGCATTTTTTCCCAAACAATCCTTTTTTAAACAGCACCTACTTTCTTCTTATATTTATAAACAAAAAATACTTCCCT
>Ga0123353_10014121_pt1 | contig 11491 bp, 10 predicted proteins | sample TergutLab28metaG_3_FD_92763 | JGI IMG/M metagenome (GOLD analysis project Ga0123353, IMG submission 92763) | Labiotermes labralis P3 segment gut microbial communities from Petit-Saut dam, French Guiana - Lab288 P3 | ecosystem: Host-associated > Arthropoda: Insects > Digestive system > Gut ... | reverse complement strand
TGCGCACATAGCCATAGTAGCTCCGCAGAACACAACCCGTAGGCGCTCGCCATTGGCGAAACTCTCGTAGGGCGAGCCACTGGCCCGCCGTTGCAACCAATAAACACAACACAAAGCCCCCGCTATTCGGCGGGGGTTTCGGCTTGCTCTGCGACTTTTAGCTCGGCAATGCGGGCTTTTATGCGGGGGTCGTTGGCGAGGTGGTCGTCGAGAAGGGTGGTTTCGTCGATAATGGCTTCGAGGAGTTGTTCGACGGTGAAGTTGCGGACATCGTGTAATTCTGCACTTCGAAGATTTGCGCCTTGGAGGTCTGCAAAAGATAGTCTTGCGCTTTGAAGATATGTATCTGAAAGATTTGTTCCTTGAAAGTTAGCAAAAGAAAGATCTGCTCCTTTGAAAGCTGTATATATAAGGTGCGCATTCCGGAAATCAGCCCTTTGCAAATTAGCATCCTGGAGGTCGGCATATTGCAAATCTGCTTCCTGCAGTTTTGCAGCTCCCAAATTTGCTTCTTGCAGTTTTGCAGCTCCCAAATTCGCCTCCTGTAGATTGGCACTCATAAAATTAGCTTTTTGCAGGTGTGCATAAGAAAGATCTGCTTTTTGCAAATTTGCAGAGATAAAATACGCTCCCTTGAGCTTAATGGTTGCCAAATTAACTTCTTCTGCTTGCAAACGCCCTAAGGTAACACTATGCTCTGTTAGTTCCCAAAAAAGAGAGGTAATTTCGCAAGCTAAATAAATATCAACTATAGGCCTTTCGATACCTACTCGAATAAATGGGCTAAGAATTCGTACGATTTTTTCTTGGTATTCTTCATCTTCCAGCCCTAAGTTTCTTAACTCATACAACGCACCCATACGAATGGCAAGCGAATCGTTACTCAAATGCTCAATCGCACGACTGAAACGATCATTTCGGGCGGCATTTTGCTGAACTTCCCTGTCATCCCTCATGAGTGCTTGTTCTTCTCTTGTAAGTGATATCGACATATAAGTAAGGGCAATGCTGCTTGCAGTCACAATAGCAGTAATTGCGATAGCTATTGTTTGAATAACAGGAAGCATATCTCTTTTCTTTGGTCGCCTGCGCTCCCCCGCCAATTCGGACGCAGCTATCTTCTTCATAGCCCCACCCCCTACGCCCCACTATAATTCGGCGCTTCCTTCGTAATATGCACATCGTGGGGGTGGCTCTCAATCAGCCCGGCATTCGTAATGCGGATAAACTGCGCCTTGGTTTGCAGCTCGCCAATCGTGCGGCAGCCCGTGTAGCCCATCCCCGCGCGCAGCCCACCCAGCATCTGGAAAATGGTGTCCGCCAGGGGGCCTTTGAAGGGTACACGGCCCTCGATTCCTTCGGGCACGAGCTTGCGGCTGTCCTGGGCCGCAGCAGCCGCCTGGAAATAACGGTCGCTGGAACCCTGGGCCTGTTCCATCGCGCCCACGGAACCCATGCCGCGGTAAACCTTGAACTGCCTGCCCTGGAAGATTTCCGTGGCACCGGGGGATTCCTCGCAGCCGGCCACAAGCGAGCCGACCATCACGCAGTTGGCGCCCGCGGCAATGGCCTTGACAATCTCGCCGGAGTATTTGATCCCGCCGTCGGCAATGATCGGCACGCCATAAGGCGCCGCGGCATTCGCGGCATCGTAAATAGCTGTCACCTGCGGCACGCCGATACCCGCCACCACGCGCGTGGTACAGATGCTCCCCGGCCCAATGCCAACCTTCACGGTGTCCGCCCCTGCTGCAATGAGGGCCTTGGTGCCCTCGCCGGTGGCCACATTGCCCGCGATGAGCGTAATGCCCGGAAAGGCGTTCTTTACTTTATCAATGGCTTTTAATATATTCTTGCTGTGGCCGTGGGCGGAGTCGAGCACGAAAGCATCCACGCCGCGCTCATAAACAGCCGCCGCCCGTTCGAGCACGTCGCCGGTCACGCCCAAGGCCGCCGCGCATAGCAGCCTGCCGCTCTCATCCCTCGCGGAATTGGGGTAGCGGGTGATTTTTTCGATGTCTTTAATGGTAATCAGGCCTTTTAAGTGGCCCGCATCGTCCACCAGCGGCAATTTTTCGATTTTATGTTTCATCAGGATCGCTTTGGCCTGGTCGAGGGTTGTCCCTTCCGGGGCGATTACCAGGTTCTCGCTGGTCATCACGTCCGCGATTTTTACGCTGTAGTCCTCCAGGAAGCGCAGGTCCCGGTTGGTGAGGATGCCCACAAGCTTGCCCTCGCGGCAGATCGGCACACCGGAAATTTTATAGCGGCCCATAAGCGCCTCGGCGTCGTGCACGGTGTTTTCCGGGGCGAGGAAAAAGGGATTGACAATCACGCCGTTTTCGCTGCGCTTGACCTTGTCGACTTCGCCGGCCTGCTGCTCGATGGTCATGTTCTTGTGGATGACGCCGATGCCGCCTTCGCGTGCGATGGCGATGGCCATGCGCGCCTCCGTAACGGTGTCCATCGCGGCGGTGAGGATAGGCATATTCAGGCTTATGCAGCGGCTGAGCTTCGTTTGCAGCTGCGCTTCATTGGGTGTGAAACCGCTTTCGGCAGGGACCAACAGAACGTCGTCAAAGGTGAGGCCCTCTTTGCTAAACTTTTCCCCAAAGCTTTTGTTATGCATTCCCGTTCTCCTCCTGATACTAAAAAATTAAATTTATATATTATACCACACTATGTCAAATAATGCAAGAAAAAAATTTCAAATCTATTTTCACAAATGGCTTGACAAATGCATAAACTGATGTTATACTGATATCGACCATTATGGTCTATTCTATTAAATGAGGTGGTCTTACGGCTGGTCGATTCGATCAATTTTATTCCCTGGAGCCGGAAAAGCAACAGCGTATCCTGCACGCGGCTTTGGCGGAATTCACCGAACAGGGCTTTGCGCGGGCCTCCACCAACGCAATCGTAAAAGCCGCGGGCATTGGCAAGGGTATGCTTTTCTACTATTTCGGCAGCAAGGAGGAACTGTTTGACTTCCTGTGCGAATACGCCATGGAGTCGCCGGTGGCCTTCCTGCGCGAGCTGCATTTCGACAGCGGCGATTTCCTCGAGCGCTACATGATTATGGCGGAAGGCAAGCGGCGCACATTGCACAGCCAGCCGTTGATCATCCGCTTCTTCGAAAGCTTATACCGCCCCGAAAACGCAGCGCATCTCGAAAAATACGGCCCGCGCCTGCAATCGCTGCGGCAGGAAATGTTCGACAAGCTGTATACAGGCTTGGATTACTCCCTGCTGCGGGACAATATCACGCCCGAAAAGGCCATCGAATACATGAAATGGCTGCTTGAGCGCTATGAACACGACCTAACCGAGCAATTCAAGACCGGCGAAATGCAGGAAATCAGCCCTGAAGCCCTGCAAGGGGAATGGGACAGGTACTATGCATTTTTGGCAGACCTGCGCAAAATATTTTATAAATAAATTTTTAAAAGGAGGATCGTTCTTATGTCAGTTGCTCCAACCATTCAGGTCAAAGGCCTGGTCAAACGCTTCGGCAAGTTCACCGCCCTTGATGGCGTGGATTTAACCGTCGAACCCGGGCAGGTGCACGCTTTCCTGGGCCCCAACGGCGCGGGAAAAACCACCACCATCCGCTGTATCCTCGGCACGCTCAAGGCCACGGAGGGTTCTGTCGCGCTCTTCGGGCAAGATGCCTGGAAGGACGCCGTGGAGCTCCACAAGCACCTGGCCTATGTACCGGGGGATGTGAACCTATGGCCGAACCTCACCGGCGGCGAGGTGATCGACCTGTTCCTGTCGCTGCGGGGCAGCAAGATCGATGCGGCCCGGCGCGCGCTCTACCTCAAGCGCTTTGAGCTGGACCCCACGAAAAAATGCCGTACCTACAGCAAGGGTAACCGGCAGAAAGTTGCGCTCGTCGCGGCTTTAGCGGCCAATGCAGAGCTCTACATCCTTGACGAACCCACCAGCGGCCTCGACCCGCTGCTGGAAAAAGTCTTTCAGGACTGCATCCTCGAGCTAAAAAAAGAAGACAAAAGCGTGCTGCTGTCCAGCCACATCATGAGCGAGGTGGAAAAGCTCGCCGACCAAATCAGCATCATCCGCGAGGGCAAGATCGTCGCCTGCGGCTCGCTTGAATCGTTGATAGCCGAAGCGAAGGGCGTGTCCCTCGAAGAGCTGTTCCTGCAGGCATACGAGGGAGGTGACTAGCCGTGATGCTGCGTTACATCCGCTTGATTCTCAAGCGCGAACGCCTGGGCAGCTTGATTTGGCTGCTGGGAATGGTGGGCTGTATCGTCGGCTTTGCGCCGCTATATGTCAACCTGTTCTCGACCCCGGAGGAGCTGCATGCCATTGCCATGACAGTCAACGCACCCGCGATGATCGCGCTCATCGGGCCGGTGTTCGGCCTGGACAGCCTCACCCCCGCGATGGTCATGGCGCAGCAGGCACTGTTCCTGTTCATCGCCGCCATTGCCGTGATGAACGTCTTCTTCGTCGTGCGCCACACCAGGGCGGACGAAGAGCTTGGCCGCATGGAAGTGCTGCGTTCGCTGCCCATCGGCAGGCTGACCAGCGCCATAGCGACGCTCGCGGGCGCCGCCATGCTCAATCTTGGGATTTCGCTGCTGTCCTTCCTGGGCTTGGTCGCCCTGAAGGTGGAGGGCACGACCATTGCGGGCGCATTCGTTTATTGCTTCGCTATCGGGATTTCCGGCCTGTTTTTCGCGGGGCTCGCCCTGCTGATGTGCCAACTGCTCAGCTCTTCGCGCGGGGCGGCCACAGGCTTTTTCGCGATGTTCGGCCTGTTCTTCATGCTGCGCGCCATGGGCGACGTACAGGAAAGCTGGTTGTCCTGGGTCTCGCCGCTGGGGATTCCCCTGCAAGTTTACGCGTTCTATGATAATAATTTTTTTCCGATTGTGCTCATGCTCATTTTAACTGCCATCGTTGCGGCGGGGGCCCTGTGGGTTTGCCAGCGGCGCGACCTGGGCGAGGGCGTGATCCCCGCGCGGCGCGGCAAAGGCGAGGCCTCCCGCCTGCTGCTAAACCCCCTTGGATTTGCCTGGCGGCTCAGCCGCGGCAGCTTCGTTGGCTGGAGCGTGGCGGTATCCCTCTTCGGCGCGATGTACGGCGCGGTGTTGATGATGGATGACTTCCTCGAGATCGAGATGTTGCAGGCACTGCTGGAAACCCTGGGCGACACAGGCAACCTGCTGCACGGCTTCGTTTCGATGCTCTTCCTGATTATGAGCCTGTTGGCTGCCGTGCCGGTCATCAGCTGCTTCAAGCGCCTGCGCGGCGAAGAAAAGCACCACCGGCTCGAGCAGCTATACGCCCGCTCAGTATGCCGCACAAAGATGATGCTGTCGTTCCTGGCTGTTGCGGTTCTGTTCAGCGTCGCCATGCCGCTGCTGAGCGGGCTGGGCATGTACGCGGCATCCGTGGGCGCGACAGGGCTCTCGCTGGGCGAGTTCATGCAGGCGGCCATGTCCTATGTCCCCGCCATATGGGCCACGCTTGGGCTGTGCGCGCTGCTGGTGGGCCTGCTGCCGAAGCTGACCTCCCTCGCATGGGTTTATTTCGGCTTCACTTTCTTTTTCAACTATATTGGCAGGCTGGCATTGCCGGAAGAAGCCGCGGAATTTGCCGCACAGCTAACCCCCTTCGGGTGGATCGCGCAGCTGCCGGTGCAGGAATTTCGCTGGGCGCCCCTAATCGCGCTGACAGGCATAGCGGTTGCGCTGTGCGCGGCAGGCTTGTGGGGGTATAGAAGACGCGATATCGGAAGAACGTAATTTTTTGATTGCCGCCCCTATCGCTTGATCTCCTCCCTGTTTTGTGCTACAATAACAGGGAGGAGTATATTATTATGCCGATACGCAGAAAAAAAGCGGCCATCTTGACGGCCCAACATGAAGATGAAGAACCCGCGCGTATTTCCCTGCAGGAGCAACCCAAGCTGCCGGAAGTGGAACGCGCGTTCTTCGATATGCTGCTGCAGGAGCTCTATGGCGGTCTGCAGGAGCTCGAACAGCTGGCGAAAAAGTCGGCGGGCGAAGCGTTGCTGCACAAGTGTACGCAAGCACGGGGCACGGTGGCTTATGCTCAGGCGCTGCTGCGGTTGGAGGATTATCCATACGCACAAGATCAGCCGGAAGAACTGCCAGCGGTATTCAACGCAGCGGCCAACAGCCTACGGCGGGAGTTTCTCTACGCCGGGGTCACTTTGCGCCGCCCGCCCGATGAACAAATGCTGGGCGTTATCGTGCCTGACAATTTAATGCGATTCCTGCTGGAGGAAATGGTCCGCTGCTGCCTGCGCTGCGCCCCCAGGGGCAGGAATTTGCATGTAGGCGCGAAACGCATTGGCGCAGCCCTGCTGCTGAGCATGCGCACGGAAGGCCGCACATTGCAGCAAACCCCGCTGATCCCCCCGCTACATGCGCAGGAGAGATATGAGGAAGACTATGGCTTTGCCCTATGCCAGGCGATCGCCGCGCTGGGGGCCTGGGAATTTCGCTGGGAGGCAGACGAAGCAGGGGTACGCATGTTTTTGGATTTATAAGACGGGTTAAGGCCTGAAACCTGAACCCACAGCCCTCGTGGTCAGCGCGCGCCATGTGGTACATCCCACAATGCCATCGGCGAACAGGCGGTTATTCGCCTGGAAGCGTTCCACGGCCTCATGTGTGCGTGGGCCGAAGTTGCCGTCGACTGTAAGCCCCGCGCCAGCAACGATGTTGAGGCAATCCTGCAATATACAGGTATAAACGCCGATGCTGCCGCGCCGCTGGATGGGGTAGCCGGCATCGCAGGCCGGGGGGTTGGTGCGGCGGTCGAAGTGCACCCAGCGCGGCGTAAGATATGCCGGCTCCACATAGCTCCACAGGCCGCTTCCCGAAGCCAGCTGGCGCATCTGCGCGCGGCGGGCGCTGGTAAGATTCTGCCCCACATCGAAGGCTGTACCCGCATAGTGTTGGCTCTGCGCTGCATGGCCGCCTTCCGCAATGCGCCGGAAACAGAACGGCAGGTAGATCGGCTCGCCCCACAGGCGGCGGAAAGCCACCCAAGATTCCATCACGTTCGTATTCGACCACATTAGCTGCGACTGCGATGAGCCGCGGAATTCCCCAACGGTCAGCGTCGGGTTGGCATATGGCATGGGTTCGCGCGTGCCAAGCACGAAGCGTTCCATCTGATGGGTTTTCATGTTGTGCATAAGGACGGTTATGTTCATGGCAGGGCCTCCATTGTTTATTGCTTATTTGTATGCGATAGAGGCAAATAAAATGAAAACCCACCCTGAATGACAGGATGGGTTTTATGCTGCTTGGGTGAGCAGGCCACAGCGGAGCGATATCAGTCCTCGCTGCTTGAGGAGAACACCACTTCGTCTTCTTCCGCTTCTTCATATGCGGGTTCGAGTTCGGGTTCAATCAAAGCGCGGATGGAAAGGCTCACGCGGCGCTTCTCGAAATCAATACCGACGATTTTCACCTGAACCGTTTGCCCCAGCTCCAGTTCATCCTGGGGTTTTTCCACGCGGCGATCAGCGATTTGCGAAATATGAACCAGGCCGTCTATGCCGGGGATGATACGGGCGAAGGCGCCGAAACTCGTGAAGCTGACGATCGTTGCTTCCACCACGGAATCCACCGGGTATTTTGTACGCATGATTTCCCATGGGTTATCTTCGGCTTTGCGGTAGCCCAGCGAAATCTTTTTCTTTTCGGGGTCAAGGGCCTTGATATACACTTCAGCTTCATCGCCCACGCTGAAGACCTCGGAGGGATCCTTCACGCGGGACCAGCTCAACTCGGAAATGTGCACCATGCCATCAATCCCGCCGATATCCACGAATGCGCCGTAGCTGACCAGGGATTTGACTGTGCCTTTTATAACTTTGCCAACTTCCGCAGTTTCCCAGAAGTTACGCTCGGCGGCGCGGCGTTCTTCCTGCGACACCGCGCGGATGGAGCCCACGGCGCGGCGGCGCGGCTTGTTGATCTCGATAACGCGAAAACGCACGTCCTGGCCACGCAGGGCCTCGAGAGACTCGTTGCGGGGCAGGCCTGTGAGGGAACCCGGCACGAACACGCGCATGCCGTTGCACAGCAGCAGTACGCCGCCCTTGATCACGTCAATGACCTTTCCGTCCAGCACGGCGCCGGTTTCCTCGGCCTCGCAAATATTGACCCAGGCCTGGGCGGAATCGAATTTCTTTTTCGACAGCTGCACAGTGCCTTCGGCGTCGTTGGTTTTGAGGATAATCAAATCGATGACATCACCCAGCTTCAGTTCCTGCGTCGGGTCGGCGTTGGGGTCGTTGCTGTATTCCGACGCGGCGACGTAACCGGTTTGTTTGCGACCGATGTCTACCTGGATCTCACTTTGGTTGAGACCGGTGACAATGCCTTTGACCTTTTGGTCGCTGTTCATGCTGCTCAGCGAAGCTTCCAGCGCGGCGGTGAACTCGTCATCCTCCGCCGGGATATCTTCGTCTGCAAATGCAGCGGCCTCCGGTTCGGCGCCAGCTTCAATTGCCTTCGGCTCTGCAGCGATTTCAACCACAGCTTCTTCTGCGGCTGCAACCACTTCCGGTTCGTTTGCCTGGATTTCTTCCTGGATTTCTTGGATGATGCCTTCGTTGTTGAGTTCGGACATGGTTTGTAGTACCTCCTTTATTGTGCGCGCCGGGGTCGACGCGCCCGCCGTGCAGCCGATGCGCTTGCAGCCCGAAAATTCCTTTTTGAGCTTGCGAACATCTTCGCAGCCTTCCACCAAATAAGAAGGGCACAAAGCTTCGCACACCGACAGCAGTTTGCCTGTATTGGAGCTCAGCCGGTCGCCAATGATAACCATTGCGTCGCAGGTTGCCGCCAATGATCGGGCCTCTTCCTGCCTAGACTGAGTCGCATAGCATATTGTATCAAATATTTTTGCATTTGTACATAGCTTTTTCAAAATTTCTATACTTTTTTTCCATTCTTCCGCCAGAAAAGTCGTTTGAACCACCGCGACGAGCCCCATTCCCTCCCATTCTGAGTGTTCATGCAGCAATCGCTTCAGTTCGTCACAGCTTTGCACGACAAAAACATGGCCCTTCGCGTAGCTTTTTATGCCAATGACTTCGGGATGCTCTGGGTTACCGACAATGATCGTTGGAATATTTTCAACAGAATGCTCGGTTACGATCTGGTGGATCTTGCGCACGAAGGGGCAGGTAGCATCGCAGCAGGGAATCTCGTGGCGTACAATTTCTTCCATCACTCCACGCGGGATTCCGTGCGCCCGAATGACAAGCGTATCGCCAGGACGGCAGTCCGCAGGTGAATGCACGATTGCGGCGCCGCGCTCCAGCAGCTCCTGCGTAACTTGCTTATTGTGAATAAGTTCCCCCAGCAGCGAAACGGGCTTGCCTTGGCTGAGCAGCGCATTGGTCATGTCGACCGCGCGGCGCACGCCAAAACAAAAGCCGGCGGCTCTTGCAAGTTTAATCATGCTTTTGTTCCCATAGCGCAGTGATCGCCGCCATAATTTTCTCGCTGGCCTCGCGGCTCTGGCGCTTGTTTGGCGCGTCACCCAGGCCCAGCTCTTCGAATGGGATCATTTCACCGATGCGCACGGTGACCTTCAGGCGGAATTTCAGGCTTTTTCCCTCGTGGTACAGCGCGCAGGGCAAGATATCCGCCTTCGTTTTGCGGGCAATCATCGCCGCGCCTGCCTTGGCCTGCATGGGCTTGCCATCGGGCGAGCGCGTCCCCTCGGGAAAAATCCCAAGGCCACAGCGGCCGTCCTCCATAATAGCCAGGGCGAAATCCAAGGCACGGCGGTCAATAATACTGCGGTCGACCGGGAAGCCGTTGCAGTGGGTATAAAGCCAGCCCATCACTTTGCTTTGGAACAGCTCTGTTTTGCCGATGAAGCGCCAGGGCAGCATGGTGGCAGCCACAAGAAAGGCAGGGTCAATGGAATGCAAATGATTGCAGGCGAGGATAACGCCGCCTGCGCTGCCTGGCACGTTTTCGCGGCCAATGATCTTTATTTTGAACATCAGGCGCAGCACCACCGCAATCAAATATTTGCCGGCGCCGTAGAGTTTGTATGGCTTGATGCGGCCCCAATTGAATTTATAAGGCTTGCTCATGTCGGTTCTCCTTTATGATCTCAATCACAGCTTGCACGGATTGTTCGAAATCGATCCCTGAGGTGTCCAGCTCGATGCTGTCTTCCGCGGGCCTGAGCGGCGCTATGGCGCGGTTCATATCCTGTTCGTCGCGGGCAATGACTTCAGCCAGGACTTTCTCGTATGGTTCTTCAATATTCTTAGCTTTCAACTGCAGCCAGCGCCGTTTCGCGCGTATTTGCGCTGAGGCTGTAAGGTATATCTTCACGTCAGCGTCCGGCAGCACTACGGTTCCGATATCACGGCCGTCAAGGATGCTGTCCTGCGCCCATGCGAGCTCGCGCTGCAGCTCCAGCAGGAAGGCGCGCACTTCGGGCACTTTACCAACGTCAGACGCGGCCAAAGAGGCTTCCGGCGTGCGGATGGCTTGAGAAACATCCTCCCCAGCCAAATAGACCCGCTGCACGCTGTCGATATATTTAACATCAAGCTCAACCCCAGGCAGGCAGGCGGCAATGGCGGCGGCATCTTTTGTCGAAACACCGCGGCGTTGTACCGCCAAGCCCACGGTACGGTACAGCGCGCCTGTGTCAATGTAAGCATAGCCCAGGCGTTTTGCCGCTTCTTTCGCGACAGAACTCTTGCCTGCGCCTGCCGGGCCGTCAATCGCAACGATCATGTAATTTCTCCTTTCGCGGCGCTTTCCCCTGCCAATTTGCCAGTTGAAAACGCAATTTGCAAGTTAAACCCGCCGGTGTAAGCATCCACGTCGATGACCTCTCCTGCGAAAAACAGGCCCGGCATAAGTTTCGACTGCATGGTGTTCGGGTGGATTTCATTCACGCATATCCCGCCAGAAGTAACTATGGCCTCTTCAATTGGCCGAAAACCCGTAACGCTCAGCTTGAAGCACTTAAGCAGCTCAACAAGGCACTGCCGCTGTTCGCGTGTCACTTGATTGACTTTCAAATTGAGCGGGATGCCGCTACGCTGCACAATCACGGGGACCAAGCTTTTGGGCAGCAAGCTATTAAGCGCATTGATGAAATTCCGGTTGGCATTGCCGCTGAAATCGCGCAGGATGCGGGCATCAAGCTGCTCATGTTTGAGAGCGGGTTTCAGGTCCAGCCAAAGCTCGTAGCGTTCAGGCGACATATCTCTCATGTGCGAGCTCGCGCTGAGCGCCATGGGCCCTGAAACGCCGAAGTGCGTAAAGAGCAGCTCGCCGAAGTCTTTGTAAACCACCCGGCAAAGCTTGCTGTCCCAGGCTTCGAGGCCGGTATTGCGCAGGCTGAGGCCCATGAGTTTGGCGCAGAAGCCTTCGTGGCACTCCAAGGGCACGAGCGAGGGCTTCGGTTCCATAATGGCATGGCCTGCCTG